>OLOE01000635.1_pt1 | contig 17277 bp, 18 predicted proteins | sample 1673201 | NCBI WGS metagenome assembly OLOE01 (sample SAMEA3136765, study PRJEB25190) | human gut metagenome | biome: human gut; feature: human-associated habitat; material: faeces | place: Austria | collected 2013
GCTACGTGAGCGATGATGGTCAATTTTCCTTTAGCTACTGCCATGACTTCTTCCAAGACCAGCTTGCGATCGGCCACGCTCTGGTAGATACATTCGCCAGAGGATCCGTTGACATACAAGCCCTGCACACCTTTCGCGATAAAATATTCTACGAGAGCACGCACCCGCTCCGGGCTAATTTCCCCTTGGTCATCATAGCAGGCATAAAAAGCAGGGATGACTCCTTTATATTTTTTTAAATCTGACATATTTTCTCCTTTTGTCACTATTGAATTCATTTTATTCTTGGTAGTGGGCGAAAATCTTTTCCATTAATCCAACTTGTGCAAAAGCCAAGCTTGAAAAGCCGAACAGGAAAAAGATCATAAGCCCCAATAGGAAAGCTAAAACCGAGCTTGCAAGAGCCATACATAGAAGTAAGAGAGCACTTCCCATGACGAAGAACCAAGGAAAATGCAAGCCTGTCACAATCAGGGCTTTTTGTAAACACTCTTTCCAATCCAATTGGTAACGGGCTGCAATCGGATAAGCAGCCAATAAGATCAACACAAGAAAGAGAAAGAGGCCTAAACAAATGGTTTTCAAAGCTTGGAAAGCTAGGGAAGTTTGCCCCCAAAATAAGAACAAATCAAAGAGACAAATACCTGCAACAAGCAGTTCCAGACTTCCTAGTTGCAAGCCTATCTTCCAATTGTCCCGAAAAGCCTTCGCATAACTACGAATCACCGGAACACGACGCTGGTGCTTAATGGCAAAAACCGTCTGATACAAACTAATTTTCGCAATTCCAATCGTGAGAACTGGTAAACAACTTAGCACAAATAAAAGATTAACGGTTACCAAGTCGAGCACCTTCTCACTGATGCGCATCACTACATTGTCCGTGTTAAAGACGGATTTGATCAATCCTGCCCCCCTAGATGACATAGGCACTCCTTTCTAACATGATCAATCGATCGCAATTTTAAATAGATACTTTTTCACAATATCTTCTTGTCCAGCATAGCCATTGGGCTGGTGAGGCTCACCTGGAAAGAAAATCGCAAAATTATGATAGCCTAGATGAAGCGGATAAGACTCCTGACAATGGACAAAACCGATGTCTGATACTTCATCAAATGCGATAGCCTCACCTGTCACACGGGATCCATAACTCGAAAACTCATGCCCTTCTACTAATAAATGCAAATCGGCATATTTTTTGTGGTGTTCAAAGCGATCATTTTCTGCTTTATTGAGGGTATTTTCTTGAACGACGAGAAAGACCTTATCCCCATCAATATCGTATTTCCCCAATTCAAAAGAATCCTTCCGATGCTCATAGAGAAAATCAATGGCCTGATCTAGATTGGGGTGGATCCCTTTGTAAAAGGTGATGTTTTTTAAATCATCAAATATCATATTCTCATCCTTTCGATACTTATCAGCCTAGAAAACCGATCTGCACACAACTATCGTTTGTCCAAGTGGATAACTTATCCTTTGACCGCTCCCATGGTAATCCCTTGTGTAAAGGATTTTTGGAAAACAAGGAAGACCGTAACGATTGGCACTGCAGCTAGGGCTGCCCCAGCCATGATCAAGCCATAGTTGGTGGCCATTTCAGCCTGCATAGTTGCTACCCCTAAGGAAATGGTTAAGTTTTGCCGAGAGGTCAGCATTACCAATTGCATAAAGTAGTCGTTCCAGGTGTTGATAAAGGTAAAGATGGCAAGGGCTGCAAATCCCGGCTTGACAATTGGGAAGGCAACGCTCCAGAAAGTCCGCAACTCTCCACAACCATCGATCTTAGCAGATTCTAAGAGTTCTGTTGGGATGTTTTCACTAAATTGTTTCATCAAGAAGACCCCGAATGGCCATCCGACCAGTGGCAAGATAACGGCTGCAAGGGTATCATGGATTCCCATAAAGTTGATAATGCGTACCAATGGGACCAAGACAACTTGTTTCGGAAGGGCCATAGCTGCAATGAAGATGGCAAAGAGAATTCGTTGCCCATAGAAGCGTTTCTTAGCCAAGACATAGCCAGCTAAGGACGAGGTCATACATACCAAAAGCATGGTTGCAAGGGAGATGAAGACACTATTCCACAACCATTGTAGGGCTGGGTTTTGCACCATCAACTGTTGGAAGTTTTCCATAGTTGGTGTCTTTGGCCACCATTGAGGTGGGATCATAATCGTATCTGGTTGAGACTTAAATGCCCCTGTCAAGATCCAATAAAATGGGAAAATGAACAAAATTGTTAAAAGGAGCAAAATGATCGTTGAAATCACTGTAAAGGCAGTGATGGGTTTCTTTTGTGTTGGTTTCATCTGAGGCTCCTTTCTTTAGTATTCTACGTCATTTCCGAGGATCTTGAATTGCGCAAAACTGATGATAGCAATCATCACCGCAAGGAAGACACCCATGGTGTTGGCATAACCATATTCAGAGAGTTTAAAGGCTTTTTCATAGAGATAGTACATAAGGGTACTTGTTGAGTAGTTAGGACCACCGGATGTCAACAATTGGATCAAGGCGAAACATTGGAAAGAGTTAATGGTCGTAATGATGGCAATGTACAAAGTTGTTGGCAATAAGCTTGGCCATTTGATCTTCCAGAAAACTTGGAATTCTGTCGCACCATCCACACGCGCGGCTTCTACGAGGGAATTATCAATATTTCCCATGGCCGCAATGTAGAGGATGATCGGTTGACCAACTGAAGTGGTCAACAAAATAATGATGATGGCCATCAAAGCCCAGTGTTTGTCCCCCAACCAAGAAATGTTTTGGTTGATGACATGTCCAGATTTCAATACAAAGTTCAAAATCCCTGATAGTGGATCATAGATCCATTTCCATACAACCGTTACCGCTACACTCCCTGTAACAACTGGAAGGAAGAAGACGAAACGATAGAAGGAACGCGCAATGGCATTTTGATGGTAGGTCTGAGAAGCCACAAACAAGGAGAACAATACGACGATCGGAACTGATCCGATAACGATGATGACGGTATTGATCAAGGACTTCACAAAGACCTTATCCGCAAACATGCGGGAATAATTTTCTAAACCGACAAACTTAAAGGATGTCATAGAATAGTTGAAGAAACTTGTCACAAAGCCCATGATCCTGGGTGCTAGTACAAAGACCGTAAAGAAGATTAAAATGGGTGCTAGGAATGCGTAGGAAACGAGTGTCTCCCTCATTCGGATTTTGTTTACCTTCACAGTAAGGCACCTCCTAGTGTTCTTTTTCTATTTTCTTTTCTAAACATATCTTACGACTTAAGAAAAGAAGATCCAGAAAGAATGAAGACCCCTTCGTTCCATTCCAAAAAGAGAAATACGGATTCGAAGGGGCCTGCAAATTCTCGTTTCTATGAAAGACTTAGGTCTGCTTCATAGACTGATTATTTTTTCGTAATGGTTTCGTTTGCTTTTTCAGTAAAGGTCTTCAAAGCTGGTTCTGCTTTTTCATCCCCGTTTGAAACAGATTGCAACATTGGGAACCATAGGGTCCGCATTTCTGCAAAACCGTTGATCGTGTTGTAGTATGGTGAGTAGTATTTTGTCCAAGTGCTGATGGTTTCCATCCGTTTGTCATCGTACAACTTACCAAATGAACTACGAACTGGGAAGGCTCCTGTACGCACAACATCTTTTGGACCCCATTCTTTGTCGTCTGCGATGAACTGTATAAATTTCTTAGCAGCAGCAATTTTCTTTTCATCTTTATTATTGAAGACTGCAAATCCATTGACAAGGTATTCCAATTTTGGTTTGCCGCTATCAGATGGGAATGGCACTTCTACCACTTCGACTTTACTTGATTCCAACAATTTCGCTTGGATACCGTTTTGTGAAGGCGCCCACAAGATAGTGTAAGAAGTTTGGCCAGTGGCAAAGTTTTGGATGTCTGCTCCACCATCGAATTGAGAACCATTCATCAGCAAGCCATCATTGATCCATTTAGAAGCTTTTTCCAAACCTTTGACAAATTTTGGATCATCTGTTGTATACTTGGTTACTTTTTCATCAGTAACAGAACCGCCATAAAGGTTGGCAATGAAGGCACGAGTTCCTTGGTCTCCACCTTGACCATTACTGAAGAGTGATCCTGGTGTGTAGCCTTTGTCTTTCAAAGCTTTCAAGACTTTTTCAAAGTCGTCTGTTGTCCAGCCTTCTTTTACAAGATCCAACACACCTGCATCTTTGAGCATCTTCTTATTCATCGCCATGTAGAATGGTGCTGAACTAATTGGATACATGTAAGCAGTGTCGCCAGCCTTGCTGGCTTGGATGATATTTTCATTGTTAACATCTTTCACGAAATCATCTGTAAAGAGATCGTTCAAATCTGCCAATTTACCATTTTTACCGTATTGGATGATCCGCCCTGGTGCGTCAAAGAGCACATCTGGAGCAGTTCCTGCTTCGATAGCTGTCGTGATTTTTTCAGGACCCGACTTGAAGTCGATGGTTTCTAACTTCACTTTAATATCTGGATTTGCTTTTTCGAAAGCTTCGATAATAGATTTTTCGTAGGTTCCTACACCGTCATCAGCTTTCTCTTGAGTAAAGACTGGGAAAGCCCACCAAGTGATTTCTGTTTTACCAGAGTTATCGCTTGAAGATTCGGATTTAGATCCTCCGCCAGATCCACAAGCTGCGAGTGCTAGAAGAGCTGCACCAGCTACCAACGAGCACAATACTTTTTTCATTTTCATGTGATTTCTCCTAAAAAGTGCGGTAAGATTTCTCTTACAGGGGATTATCCTCAACGAGGACGCCTATTCTTGTTCTTGTTTCAGATTCGACTAATCTCTATTGGGTCTCCTCCTCCTTCAATCTACTGTTTTGTTTTCTCATTTTAAGGCTGCGACAAAGCGCTCGGTGATCTCTTTTGGTCGGGTAATGGCGCCGCCTACAACGATCCCACGAACCCCGAGATCATGGATTTTCTTGGCCTGATCAGGATAGTGGATCTTGCCTTCTGCGATGACATCCACTCCTGCTTGACAGAGGCTATGGATCAGTTCAAAATCTGGCCCATCAACCTTCGGACTGTAGTCCGTATAGCCCGAAAGGGTCGTTCCGACAAAGTCTACTCCCGCTTCGACAGCTGTCAATCCTTCTTCCAGAGTAGAGGTATCAGCCATCAAGAGTTGGTCTGGATATTTCTCTTTGACTTGATGGATAAAGTCACTAATCGAAAGACCATCATGACGGGGACGTTTGGTACAATCAAGAGCAATGACTGCGATATCCAAAGCTGCCAGCTCATCGACTTCTTTCATAGTAGCCGTGATAAAGGGTTCTTCAGGTGGGTAATCACGTTTGATAATCCCAATAATTGGTAACTTGGTCACTTCCTTGATTTCCTTGATATCCCGGACACTATTGGCTCGGATTCCGACAGCTCCACCCTGTTCAGCCGCTTTGACCAAGAGAGGAATGACTCCTCCTGCTTCTGTATAGAGCGGTTCATGAGGGAGAGCTTGACAAGAAACAATGATGCCGTCTTTGATTTGTTCAATCAGTTCATCTTTTGTAATCTTTGACATAACTCCTTCTCCTTTGATAATAAGGCAACTCGAGTACTTGTAAATTGATTATAATCTATTTTTAAAGCGCTTACAATATTAATCGTGCAATTGGATTATAGTTTCACATTTTAGGCAAAAATAAAAAGATCTCTGAAACTAGTTTCAGAGATCTAGGACATGGTGATTCCCTAAGCCATCTTTTGAGTCGCTTTTTCCTTTACGACAAATACAAAGCCAATAGAGCCGACGACGGCACCAAGCAAGATCCAATAGAGCACATCTGACGAAACAATTGGCCCTGCCAAGAGACGTGCTAATAAAAAGAGATCGATATACAGTCGGGTATCCCGGTAGAAGTTCCAATTGAAATGGTAGCTACCTTCTGGGTACTGACGTGTCGATACAGGCGGTTGAAAGACCTGCAACAGAATCAAAATCCCTACAAAAGCAAGATAAGCTAGGCTAACTACCGAAAGCGGAGCCTGCATCATCAAAGCTACAGCTGCTAAAAGCAAGACCAAGAGCCAGAAATGGAAGTCCATCCAGAATTCATGATGGTAACGAAAGCCTTTCATAAGATCACACCTTTCTATTATGTAATCGTTTTCTGCACTTATATTATAAGACTATAATAGGTTATTTACAAGCAATATGAAGTGAAAATTATAAATTTATATATGATATTAATTTTCTATCATTTTATTAATCCACTCAGATAAAACATCATCTTCATGTAATATTTCGTATGCCCCATCTTTTTTAAAATATAACAAAGCAGGTACTCCATCTATACTAAATTTTTGATAAAACTCCTGTATTCTAGGATTTTTTGAATCTGACTCAGTATCTAAATAGTAGACTTTGTTATTTGACTTTAATAAAAGCTCATTTAACATTGGCACAAACTCTCTACAAAATGGACAAGATTCTCTGCCTATATATACAAAACTGTTATTTTTTAAATTTCTATCTATGATATTTCCAGCACTTACTTTTGTATAATTTGTTACTATAGAGCGATACAATCTTTTCATTTTTAATTCATAATCTTTATCGATTTCAACTTTTGTTAATTGTAAATTTTCTTTATCAGCCAATCCTGATGATAAAACACAAGCATTTAACTGGCATAGAAGAATAATACCTAGCATTAATTTACTAAATTTCTTAAAATTCATTTCACGAACCATATTAATAATAACAAACAAAGGAGGATTATTTTAACGTAATCTTATAAACTATTTCCTTTTAATCATACATTATAGCACTTGTACGCTACGTTACCAAGTTCTCTAATTACAGATACCCACCCACCAGCTGGGGACACAGCAACTCCAAACAAAGACCAAATACAATCTATTTGTCGTTGAGTCAAATGAGCTGAAGCATTACCATCTTTGAGACAATAGCGCTTATAGGTTGTACTGTTTTTATTCATATCTCCACAAACACCACGGTCCCGTGAAATTGTTGCTTCAATGGGCTTTATAGCATTGGCACTAACTGGAGATACAAAAGATCCTATTAAGGAGAATCCTATAATCGAAAGAAGTATCATTTTTTTAATATTTTTCATATCATCACCTTCTCTACTTAATTGTTAAATTAGTATTTTTAATCAACTAAAAATACTAAAGATAGTACAGTTACAATTACTCCCAACATCTGGCTTATCCTCCTTTATTCGCTTTCGATAGTAATAGTATCACTTTAAAAATAAAATGGACATGACATAAATGTCATGTCCATTTTATTTTTATATGTTTTTCCATTTCTTTTTTTATTTTATTTTCAAGATCAAATTCGCCAAATGAATGAGCACAAACCATCGCTTGGTGATAAAATACTTTTGCTTTTTCTATATCTTTTTCCACGTAGAATGCATAGGTTCCTTTCATCATATCTATACCCGGCTGTTGTTGAAAATATTGAGTTTCTTGTACCAATTTATCCAATTCATCTATATATGGACCCAACTGTTCATAATCTTCATCTTGATATAAGATAGAAGTCATCGCTATCAAATTTCTGGTTATTAAATATAGGCTCGTTTTATCAGATGAATCTTTGGTTGCAATCATTTTATCAACTAAAATCATGGCATCTCTTTTATCCTTGGCTCTCGCGAGACACTTGAACAAAAATAATTTGATGATTAATAGATCATTTTGAGAAAATTCTTTTTTAGTCATCAATTGCCCAAAATATTCCTCAATCAAATTTTCTCCATATTCAGCTTTCTCAGTTGAAAAAACATTTAACGCTGCATCTACAGCTTCAATAGCAACTTGTTCCTCTTCTGGTAAATCTTCAAAATACGATTCGTAAATCTCATCAAAATAGGATTCCTTTAGTCTTATCCGTTCTTCATCCCCATATGTCATAAAATGAGTAACTAGAAATTTCAACTCTAGATATCTACGAGGTAACACCGCTTTATCATGATCTACAATATTCGATACTGGAATACCCAGCATATTCGCAATATATTCTAATTTTTTTAAGCTAGGCAAAGACTCCCCCTTTTCAATACGTACTAACTGACGAACTGTTAATTCACTTTCATCGTTACAAAGTACTTCTCTCGTCAACCCCTTTTCTTCTCTTAATCGTCTTAGTTTTTTCCCAATTTCACTTTTTATATCTCTCATCTCTTAATCCTCTGAAAAAGGGCTAGAAGTTACCTCCCAGCCCTACTAAAAAAACTATGAACAAAGATTAGTTAACCTTTCATTGACTAATGTCATTTTCGATAATGACCTTAAGCGCATTGTTTTCGCCAGCATGTTTGAAGATTTCGTATGCCTTCTCTGCCTCTGAAAGTTTGAAGTGGTGGGTAATGAGCTTGGTTGCATCGATCTTGCCTGATTTCAAGACATTGAGCAACATTTCAGTGGTATTAGCATTGACAAGACCGGTGTTGAGGGTAATGTTCTTGATCCACAATTCGTCCAAATTAAAGCTAACTGGTTTTCCGTGAACACCGACATTGGCAATATGACCACCGACAGAGATGACGTTTTGGCAGACATCAAAGGTAGCAGGATAACCCACACATTCCATTGAAATATCGACACCACGACCATCCGTCACATCATTGATAAAGGCCTTAATTTCAGCGATATCACTGGAGCAGATGGTGTGAGTTGCCCCAAATTTCTTAGCTGCTTCAAGACGAGATTCAGATAAGTCCACCATGATAATCGTAGCTGGTGAGAAGAATTGAACGGTCAAAAGAGCCGCAAGGCCAATCGGACCAGCTCCAACGATACAGACATTGTCCCCTGGTTTCACATGAGATGGAAGCACCCCGATTTCATAAGATGTTGGGAGAATGTCTGAGAGCATGACCAAGGCTTCGTCATCCACAGTTTCAGGCGCATGATAAAGACTGCCATCCGCATGTGGAATATGCACATATTCTGCTTGGGTCCCATTGATTAAGTGACCCAAAATCCAACCACCATCTTCACAGTGAGAAGGCAGACTACGTTTACAGTAGTAGCAGGTATTACAAGCTGTGACACAAGAGATGATAACCTTGTCGCCCACCTTGAAGTTATTCACTGCATCGCCGACTTCTTCAACGATCCCGATTCCTTCGTGACCTAAAATCGTGCCTTCTTTACAAGCTGGAACATCTCCTCCTAGGATGTGAAGGTCTGTCCCACAGATGGTTGTCTTCAAGACACGCACAATGGCATCCGTTGGATTTTTGATCACTGGTTTTGGTTGATCCAGCAGTTGCAGATTGCCTGCAGATACATAAGTTGCAGCTTTCATAAGCGACTCCTTTTCTTTGTTGGTTTGACAAAACCATTTTATTTTCGTTTCTTTGTGAATATTATAACATATTAAGTAAACGCTTACAAGATTTTATGAGCACATTTTTAAAAGTTTTTTGAGCAAACAAAAACATTCCTCTTATCTCTACCAGAGGAATGTTTCAATCACCTTGTTCTAATTGTTGGCGCTGCTTATAGTACTCTTGCTGCTCGCGCTCACGTTCTTCTTCTAAACGCTCTTCATAGCGCTTGAGTTCTGCCTCAAACTCTTCTTGCAAGGCAAATAAACGCTCCAAGCCACTTTGAGCCTCCGCACTTGGGGCTTGAAAATGCAGGGCACTCAGCCAGTCTACTAAATTTTCTGTATGTTGGCGGACATCCATACGCATATCCGCATAATCCCACTCCAACTCGCTAAGTTTCTGGTTGAAGCGGTAATGTCGATCTTCTAGTTGTTCTAATTCACTATTTCCTGAATGGTACATCACATACCTCCTTTAATCGGACTCAATAAAATCGGCTTTTTCACTGATTTCAGTGCTGCTTCTGCCGCGTCCGCTGCTCCTCCTGTAAATCCATCTTTCAAATCATTAACTAGAGTTGTTGTGGCAAAAGAGCGCATTTTTTCGGATTGACCGCTCAAAGTCACCTGCAAACTCATCCCTTCCAACATCATCAAGGCTTTTTGCGTTGCAATCAAACTCCGAATTGCAATCCGCTCTTGCTCCTTTTTAATCTCTCGATGGAGCTCCTCAATGCGTTCTCTATCCTCTCCCAGGATCTCTAACATCTTTTTCTCCTACTTATGAAAATCAAAGGCCGCTGCTTGTCCCTTGTCCAAGTCCACCAATTGGGCTGACGCAGCCTCCAGTTGGCCTGCCAAATCTGACAAGCGAGTGGAGTAGGCCTTTGCTTGGGCGAGGTTTTCCGCCTCTACTGCTTGGTCCCAACAAGTATCCATGGAGAACTCTCCTAATAGTTGCTCCACTTCTGCATCTGTTAAAAATTGGGCCATGCTGTGGGCCATTTGTGACACCTCAGCGACCTTATGAGAAACCGTCTCCTTGGCCTCTTCCAGCTTATCCTTGACTTCTGCCTCAAAGACAGTTGCTTGCGCTGAAGCATTCTGCGCTACCGCCAGCACCAATTCCTCCCGCAATTGAATGGTCTGGGTTCCAGATGCGCCTGCCAGTTGCTGATGGAGGCTAGAAACGCTTGGCCTTTCCTGCCCATACATGGAGACCACCGAAGCAGATGATGGCTGATTTTCTGAAGCGGACGTTGCCCGATCTCGTTGGGGCATTTCAATAATTTTCTGTGCCTGATCTTGTCTTCCTTGCACGTCACCTTCTAACTCCATTTGAGATGGCCTCCTTTCTTGGATTTGTTTTTTCGTTTCCTATAACTGAAAAAGGATCATAACCCTTCAGCTACAGGCAGATTCACACACTATAGGGTAACATAAAATAGCCCGGAATGCTATAAAAATAACACAATTTTTGAAAAAAAGTCTAATTTTTTATGAAAAAACGAGTTTTGGACCCAAATAGCAAAAATCCCCCACTCTTACGAGTAAGGGATAGCTGATAAACATCAGTTATTCGTTGGCGTCTTATTTACGACGTCCTGGACGTTCCTTGTAACCATAGTATGCATCTTCGATGATTTCTTGCATATGGTCTACCATTGGAAGACGTGGGTTAGCTGGTGAACATTGATCTTCGTAAGCAAGGAAGGCCAATTCACGAGAATGTTTCTTCCATTCTTTTTCATCGATTCCTTGTGCTTTGAAGTTCATTTCAATACCACAGCGTTCACCGAGTTCGTATACAGCTTTTGCGTAAGCTTCAACGGCTTCTTCTGGAGTAGAGCATGGAAGTCCTAGCATACGAGCGATATCTTGGTATTTTTCATCTGCACGGTAGTAGTTGTACTTAGGCCATGTAGCTGTCTTGGCTGGGCGTGTACCGTTGTAGCGGATAACGTATGGAAGCAAGATGGCATTGGTCCGTCCGTGGATGGTGTGGAATTGCGCACCGATCTTGTGGGCCATTGAGTGAGAAATACCGAGGAAGGCATTGGCGAAGGCCATACCTGCGATCGTTGACGCATTGTGCATCTTTTCGCGTGAATGGAAGTCCGCGTTCTTGACTGAGCTTTCCAAGTTTTCAAAGACAAGTTTAATAGCTTGAAGAGCAAGACCATCTGTGAAGTCGCTAGCCATTTGTGATACGTAAGCTTCTGTCGCGTGCGTCAAGACGTCCATACCAGTGTCTGCTGCAACAGATCCAGGAACTGTCAATACCAAGGCAGGGTCTACGATGGCAACTGTTGGAGTCAATGAGTAGTCTGCGATTGGGTATTTACGGTTGTTGGCTTTATCAGAGATAACGGCAAATGGAGTTACTTCAGATCCTGTACCAGATGTTGTTGGGATCGCAATAAATTTAGTCTTCTTACCAAGCAATGGGAACTTAAAGGCACGTTTACGGATATCCATGAATTTTTGTACCAAGTCACGGAAGTCCACTTCTGGTTGTTCGTAGAAGAGCCACATAACTTTGGCCGCATCCATTGGTGACCCACCACCGAGAGCAATGATGGTATCTGGTTTGAAGGCACGCATGATCTCTGTACCACGTTCAACAGTTGTGATATCTGGATCTGGTTCTACGTCTGCAAAGATTTGGTAAACCACCTTGTTGCGACGAAGGTCAAGCTGTTCGATGATACGATCAAGGAAACCAAGCTCTACCATAGCGTGGTCTGTAACGATCATGACACGTTCAACGTCACGACATTTTTGTAGGTATTCAATTGAATCACGTTCAAAGTATGTTTTTGAAGGAAGTTTCATCCATTGCATGTTATTTCTCCGGCGTCCGACTTTTTTGATATTCAAGAGGTTGATGGCACTAACGTTGTCCCCAACAGAGTTGCGTCCGTAAGAACCACATCCAAGTGTCAATGATGGCAAGAAGGCATTGTAAACATCCCCGATACCACCGAAAGTCGAAGGAGAGTTGCAGATCACACGAATGGCTTTAACTGCTTTACCAAATTCTTTGGTCAATTCTTCGTCAGCTGTATGGATGGCAGCTGAGTGACCAAGACCGTTGAATTCAACCATTTGGCGAGCTTTGTTAATTCCGTCTTCACGGCTTTCAGATTTCAATACAGCGATGACTGGTGACAATTTTTCACGAGTCAACGGTTCTTTTTCACCAACTTCTTTACATTCTGCCGCAAGGATATTGGTTCCTTCTGGAACTGAGAAGCCAGCTTGTTCTGCGATCCATGCTGCTGGTTTCCCAACGATGTCCGCATTCAATTTCGCACCTGCACAGTTCTTGCTGTTAGCTTTTACGCCGAAGCAGAACTCTTCAAGAAGGGCTTTTTCTTTTTTGTTGACAAAGTAAGTGTGGTAAGATTTGAATTCTTCAACAAATTCATCGTAGATTTCTTTATCGATGATGACCGCTTGTTCAGATGCACAGACCATACCATTGTCAAATGATTTAGACATGACGATATCGTGTGCTGCTTGGCGGATATTAGCTGATTTTTCAACGTAAGCAGGAACGTTTCCGGCACCTACCCCAAGAGCTGGTTTTCCACAAGAATAAGCGGCTTTCACCATGGCGTTACCACCGGTCGCAAGGATGGTCGCAACTCCTTCATGGTTCATAAGGGCACTGGTTGCTTCCATAGAAGGTTGGGTAATCCATTGCACACAGTTCTCAGGTGCTCCAGCTGCAATTGCTGCATCGCGTACGATTCGTGCCGCATGAGCAGATGATTCTTGAGCAGATGGGTGGAAGGCAAAGACGATAGGGTTCCGTGTCTTCAAGGAAATCAACGCTTTAAAGATTGCTGTTGAAGTTGGGTTGGTTGTAGGAGTGATCCCGCAGACAACTCCGACAGGCTCAGCAATAAGGGTCAAACCAGTGACGTCATCTTCTGAAATGACACCAACTGTCTTGGTGTGACGCATGTTGTTTACAACGTGTTCACAAGCGAATAAGTTTTTAGTTGCCTTGTCTTCAAAGACTCCACGACCAGTTTCTTCATAGGCATGAAGAGCGAGCTCACCGTGTGCGTCAAGAGCCGCTACAGATGCTTTCGCTACAATGTAGTCCACTTGCTCCTGGTTCAATTTGCGCATTTCTTCAAGCGCCACCAGCGCTTTTTGCACCAACTCGTCTACGTGTTTTTCAGCAGCGAGTTTCTTTTCTTCAGGTGAGAGAGTTTTTTTATCAGCCATTTGATGCTTTCCTCCAATGTTTGAAACCCTTATCCTTTTCCGGAACTTTTTCCTGTTTTCAGAAACTTTCAAGAATAGTGTAAGAAATTTCGATTTGTTAATTATTTCACAATATAATTGTACTCTATTTTGAGATTTTTGTAAACACTTCCAAGCAACTTTCACAAAGAATTTTTTGAAGTTTGTGAAAACTTTATCAATCATATTGCTGTGAAAGCAATTATTTAGCAAAATTGTGAAAAAATAATTAAAAAAATTTTTTCTTCACAAAGTGATATTTTCAATTGATTTTTGTAAGCGTTTTCTCAATCTTACTAAAAAAGCAGCTTTTTACAAGTAAAAAGTTGCTTTTTGTTTTATTTTGTTAGGATTTGTTTTGTTTCAGTTTCAGAGAAGCATTTTTACTTCTTGACTGGGCCTTTTTCAGCCTTGTCAAGAGCTTTTTTGACTGTTTGAGCATAGAGTTCCCCACCATTGGTTTCCATATTGAAGTGAACAGAGTCTGTTCCCACCCAAATGTTTGGATTTTCAATTGCTACTTGGTACCAGTCCGCAATGGTGATAAAGTCGTATTTCTTAGCTAGTTCCAACTCATAAAGACGAGTTTGAACCGATTCACTGGACTGATCGTTGGCATAGCGACCATCATATGGTGTCACAAGGATCAAGCGACGGCCTTTTGGAAGTTTTTCAACATACTGATCCAGCAACTCTTTGTAGTTGCTTACAGTATTGGTTCCTAGGGCAATGACCACATTTTTTAGGAGAACTTTATTGGAGATATCGGTCTCAAAGACCTTCATTCCATTTTCCAACTGACGGCTCACCACCGCATCAATCTGGATACCCGGGATGGCTTTAGTCAGGTAGTCCTGCGCTCGCAAGTTAACCGAATCACCGATCATGGTCACACCATTTGAGACGTTATAGTCTGTTGCCGTCGCATTGTCCACCTGCGTCCGTGTGACCTGCATTTTGCTGTCTGCTTGATTGAGCCCACTCACTACCAAACTCTCATCAAAAGCTCCAACGGTTGGTGCAAAGGCAGAGATCCCGATCATCAAGAGAGCTAATGGAATCATGAGGTAAAAGATCGGCTTGGTCAAAAAGCTAAGATCCATCTTCATACCAAAGACACGAGGCTCCTTGCCTGCAATGGTTGGCTCCAAAATATAGAAGGACAGAGCCGTTAGAATCAAGGAAACGATCGTCGTCACAAGGGCTGCCATCATATTTCCCAAATGTTGAGAGAAGATGATAAAGAAAGGCCAGTGGAAAAGATAGACACCATAACTGGTATCTGCCAAGAAATTGAGGATGGCTGGTTCTTTTTTATCTGGCGTCTTCTCATGGAGAATGCGGGCCGAAAGAATCATGGCACAAGCTGCGATTGTCGCTGCTAAAAAGCCAAATAGATAGGTCCACAAGCTATCAAATGGCAAGAAAAGACTGAGCACAAACAAGAAGGCAAAGCTTCCACCCAAGACCGATAAGGTCTTTTTCATGCTCCAAGACTGCACCAGCTTTGTAAAGTTCGGGCTGACATTGGCAATCCCTGTCACCGTTGCTAGGCATGATCCCGCAAAGAAGGGGAAGATGTGAGTGAAGCTAGAAAAATAGATGGTAGAGAAATTGGCTGTCAGAAAGGCGCGGATGAACATGGACAAGAAGGTGAAGAGAAAGAGCCCGCTGGATGCTAAGAAGAGCATGCCTCGGTATTTTCCAACCGTCTTAGCTCGCTTAGCCAAGAACCATGCCAAAAGTGCCCAGAGCACATAGTAATGCACTTCTAGAGCCAAACTCCAGGTATGAAGGAAGAGATGCGGAATGAAGTTGCTTTCGTAACTACCACCCGTTGCCATCTCAAAGAAATTAGTCACAAAACCAAAGACCGCCGCAATCTGAGTCCCAATACCAGCCACGTAGTCCCGTTGGACCATAAAGGTAAAGGGCATTACGACCAAGACCATAAAGACAAGGGGTGGTACGATCCGGTAAAAGCGCCGTTTCAAGAATGCCAGGTAGTCGATTCCTTGCTTGCGCGCAAATTCATCGATCAAGAGCGCTGTAATCAAAAATCCTGAGAAGGTGAAGAAAATATCTACCCCAATGAAGCCTCCAGGAAAGGCTTTTTGGAAGAAATGGTAAAGCAATACCAATAAGAGTCCTGTAACACGGACTAGTGAAAACCATTTAATGCGCATTTTGATAAATCCCCTGCTTGAATGTTCCTTTGTATACGACGTTGGCTTCTGTGGTTAAGGTGCCTTTGCCCTCCGGCTGGCCATTAACAAACTGCCCTTCATAGGTCCAGCCATCCTTGGACTTAAACTTACCATAGCCACTAAAAGAGCCGTTGACGAGGTTACCTGTATAGGTATCCCCATTTTTAAAAGTGACGGTTCCCTTGCCATTCATCTTGCCACGGACCAAACTTCCGTCGTAACGGATCGCCCCCTTATCCAAGGTCAAGACGCCCTGACCTGGAATGGCTGAAAGGAAAACCAGCAAAGCAGATAGAACAATCACGACTAATGCTGCTATTTCTAAATTTTTTCGCGTCAGATAGACCTTATAAGTCTCATAAAATTCTTTCATATTCATTCTCTCACATATCAAACTCTTAAGAAGTTGCTAGCTGATCTAACCAAGCCTTACAGCCAGTCAGGACTCTGGAATAGGTCTCCTCAAAATCACCGGTATACCACGGATCTGGCACACTTTCAGAAGCAAAAAGATGAATCTTGTGTTCTGTTCCTGCAGGAGCCATTCGCTTCAGATCTGCTACATTGTTTTCGTCCATCCCTAGGATCAAATCAAAGTTGTAAAAATCCTCTTCCTTGATCTGTAAGGATGTCTTGGCTGGATCATACGGGACTTGGTGTTGTTGAAAGATTTTCTGGGTTCCCTGATGGATGGGATTGCCATGTTCCCAGCTCGAGGTGGCCCGACTTTCAATCTCATACTGATCCGTCAAGTCCTTCATGACAAACTCCGCCATGGGGCTCCGACAAATATTTCCTAAGCAGACAAAGACGATTTTTTTCATGATTCCACCTAACTCCTTGTTCGGACTGCCCAACCTAGCTGAGCTCTTGGCTTTCCACTATGGAAAACCAGCATACTATTACCATTATAACAAAAATGTGACAGAAAGATGACAAAGGGACTCCATCATTTTAAAGAAAAATCAGATTCCTTTTTCAAATCTGATCTGTTTCTCTATTTTGGAAAACGAACCTCTAATGGAGGCCATTTACTCTGCCAATCCTTCTTTTTTATCCGCTCTGTATAAACCGCTAAACGCTCTGGACTGGCTAAAAAATGCGGAGTTGGCTGAACGATGAAGTCTTCGATATCCTTTGTCCCATAAGGGAGAAAGAGCTCTAGCTGACCATCTTTCCTCAAGCGAACTGCAAGTGCCGTACACTGCTCGGGGTATTTAGAAACCGCATCACAAGCACTGCGATAAGGAGCCGTCCCCGGACTATGCTGGTGCATATAGACTTGATTTTTCACTTCCCAAGCGTACTGGGGATAGGTCTTCTGTAATTCCTGCTCGATCTGCTGAGTCTCCTCATAGCTGATCGTAGGGTCATAAAAGACCAGATCCAGATCTGTCGTCGCATCAAACCCTGGTTTTCCAGAGAGCTGGTTCCAGATGAAATTGCGCACCGCGCCCGCCGCTAACC
>OLOE01000644.1_pt1 | contig 17165 bp, 15 predicted proteins | sample 1673201 | NCBI WGS metagenome assembly OLOE01 (sample SAMEA3136765, study PRJEB25190) | human gut metagenome | biome: human gut; feature: human-associated habitat; material: faeces | place: Austria | collected 2013
TATCCTTTGAAATTGTAAATCAAGATAAACAAAGGGATAAGGAACCATATGTTTTTAAAGATCGTTCTAAGTGTATACAAATTATATACCATTTGTCGGAAGATGAAAAGTCCATTGTGTCAATAGAAATGATACGTTTGGATTTAGGGTTTCATATTTGTTTTTATGAAGATAAAAGCAGCGAGGCTATTCCTTCTGATTTGTTGAAAGAAGAAATTGCAACCGTGGATGAGTTTAGAAATGCTTATCCTGAACGATTGTTGTCTAATGATGAATTAGAAGAGGAGATAGAACGATGTGTAGATAGAATAGAAACAGCCCAGGATTATCTTTCCGATGAAGATGATTACAATGTGTGTGCCGTTTTGAGAAGTAAATTGGCTAATTATCGGCAAACATTGAGTGTGTTACGTGAAGAGAAAATACGTAGAACAAAATAAAATGAATATGAATGATTTGAATGGTTATTTAGAGTACAATGGATTGATTTATAAGATTCAGTCCATAGAACAACTTCGAGACTTTATGAATGGCCTTGGAGAAAAGTCTAAGGAGATGACTGAGCAAGAATTGGCTGTGTTGTGCCAAGTTGCATTTCGAGATTTTAATAAGGAGATTACCAATGATGATGATATAGTTTATTCATTGGATAATAGATTGATTAGTGGCGTGTCTGATGTAGTCTGTAATCTTCAAGCTGCAGTGACAGGCTCTGTTGTTGAATATAAGATAAAGGACGGAACTGTTGCAATTTGCGACAATGCCTTTAATAAGAAAGGGGTACAACGCCGTAGAAATATCTATATGCCCAATAGTATTGTGACTATTGGTAAGAGTGCTTTTTCGCAAGCGAATATACAGGATGTGGTTTGGTCGCAAAAATTAAAGTTTATTGGAGCTTCTGCTTTTTATGGATGCAAACTACTTAAGACAAAGCAAGGATTGGATTTGCCAAAATCTTTAGTATATATTGAGGCAGAGGCTTTTGAGAATTGCTGCAATGTACTTAATGTTGTATTTCCTGACTCTATCAAAAAAATAGGCAGTTATGCTTTTAAGAGCTGCGACTCGTTAGAATGGGTCTATGTTCCTGATACGGTTATGGAGATGGGGTCTGGCGTGTTTGACGAGTGTGAAAATCTTAAGGAAATAAGAATACCAAAAGGTAGCCGTACAAAGTTCGAGAAGTTGTTACCTTTCTCTGTTGATAAGTTTGTTGAAGTGTAATTTAATAACTGTAAGATTATGTTTGGAATATTTGGTTCAAGAAAAAGTATGAACGAGTCTTGCAAGAGAGTTTTGATGCAACTTTGTGAGACGATGAGAAATGCGCCTATTTATGCGGGTGTTGAAACCACGATGGCTGCTTCTTGTGAAGGAATGATAAGAATTCATCAAGAACAGAATGGGCGATTAGTGAATAATTTCGATTTTTATCCAAATTCAGATGGCTGGATAGATTCTGTGGCCATATATGGCTGTTATTTGGATAGTCATTATCGTACAATAAGTAGTTCCATGGAGATTTTTGGATTAAAGGTTTCTGAGATTTCACATGAAGGTAATTATGTTGATTGTGAGTTGGACCAGAATCAATTTCCTCATTGATAATAAAGCTGCTATGCTGTGTCTTGAAAACACAGCATAGCATATCTTGAGATATTACCATAAAATATTTTATGAAAGTATTAGGGCATAGAATTAAGAACTATTATACAGCAATTCATACACCTTTATATTCTGAGGAAAAGAATGACTTTGAATTTTTGGAAGAAAATTATAGGTGTGTACAACTTATGAATATTATTTTGAAGAGATATCAGAGAATATGAGTTCTGTAGAGTTATTATTGGGAGGTAATGCAGGTGCTTATATTTTTCATATGGATGTATGTCGTCCAGAATGTCAGCATAGTAATATGTATCTGCGATTTGCTGACAAATTGAATGCAAAAGTTAGTAATGATGCGGAGACAAGGTTTGAAATAGGCTTTTCGCTACAGGATGCCCTTGTTGATGTAAAGATGATTCTTTCTATTTTTGTGTTTAATCTTCGTTAAGTCTGATTATAAATAATGGGTATGCGTAAATATTTAATAATTATAATTGTTCTGTCGTGTTTTCTGTTTGGAAGCTGTGGGGAAAGATGTGCAAAGCAAATAGTTCCCGTTCAAAGCAGGTGTAGTGTGAAATTTGAAAATAATGAAGATGGAAAGTATTCGCAAGCGATGATAGCACAAATCATCAAACATTTTCATCTGCCAAATAATACTGTTGTAACAGATGAGGATGTTGGTGCAATCTTGTTGAGAAGCGTTGATGGAGGAGATGGCATTTATGGCGGAGACGTAGTTACCATTTGGAAGTATTATAAGAAGCAGAATGATATTCAAGAAATAGTTACGGCGCATCCTATGGCAGATTTGTTATGGTATAATCCTGATAAAAAACATGGTGTAACGATAGGGCTAGATTCTGTTTTTGTGGCAAGTGAAGCCATGCTTGTCCCTTTAAATCCTGATGTGGTAGTTGTAAATGGAACAACAGACAAGATGAATACAATTTGTACTTTTATAGTAGATAAGGATGCGGGAAAGGCGATATTGTTACCATCAAATCGTGGCTGCGTAGGCTTTACATCTGAAGATGGATTACCAATCTGCCAGTCTTGTCGTCATTATTCTGATACAAGGTTTGGTAGGTATTCTGTAGTGTCTGTTTATGATTTGGATGGAAAACTCGTCAAGGAAATGTCGTTTGAAGATTATAAAAAAGATGAGAAGTAATGACATATTCAATAGAAGAGAATCATCATTCGGGATTGGAGTTGTATTTCATGCCTCGTTTCTTTGTCTATAATCCTTGTCGCCGCCTGCAAGATGGCGAGGATGTTTTCTTCTCTGTTCTTTGGTGGTATCATCTTTATATCTTATAAGAAAGAGTATCCATGCAAGAAAGCCGCATATAAGCTGAGTGACATGTGCACATCAGTTGATATGCGACTGACGAACCTATATTCTCTGAAGACATATCCTAAATACTCCAACGATTTTTATTATATATCTAAAAGAGTAGTTTATAGTGTATTTCATATTGTTGCTTTATTTGAATTTTTGGCAAAGTTACGAAAAATATTGGTATATGCAAAAGAAAGCAGAATAATTTGTTTTCCTTTTCGGATAAAAACATTAACTTTGCAACTAAAAAAATGAAAAGTATGGAAAAGCTGAAGAATATCAAGGCGATAGCCTTCGATGCCGATGATACGCTCTGGGCATTACAAAACTATTTCGAGGACGTGGAGCATGAGTATTGCGAGCTGCTTGCGGAATATGGAAAGGAAAAGGATATTTCTGCTGCTCTCTTCGAGACGGAGAGTAAAAATATGGCTGATTTGGGTTATGGTTGCAAGGCTTTCACCATATCCCTGGTAGAGAATGCGGTGAAGGTGAGTCATGGTAAGGTGGAGGCGAATGTCATCGCCCAAATTGTGGACTTGGGTAAGAGTCTCCTGCATCTTGATGCCAAGCCTTTGGAAGGGGTAGAGAAAACCTTGGCTTGTTTCCGTGAGATGAAGAAATATAAGCTGGCAGTATTCACCAAGGGTGAGTTGATGGATCAGGAGAATAAGTTGTGGCGTTCGGGTCTGCAGCGGTATTTTGATGTGGTGACTATCGTGAGCGATAAGACGCCCAAGGCTTATCATCGTCTCTGTAGGGAACTGGATGTAACTCCCGACGAGCTGGTGATGGTGGGTAACAGTTTCAAGAGTGATATTGCTCCTGCGCTGAGCATCGGCTGTTCTGCCATCCATATTCCTGCCCAATCTATTTGGGCGCATGAGAAGACTGAAGAGTATGAACACCCGAAACTCCGCCGCATCTCATATTTCAAGGAAATTCTTGATTGGATATAAAGGGAGAGAATATAGATCTTTCCTCTTTTTCTGCTGGTCCCATCTACGGTGTTTTTTTTTCTGTATTGTGTATGTAAGTGCTTGAAAATCAATAAGTTTATTCGCTTGTCCCTAAAATAAGGGGGCAAGCCTTACTTTAGGATAACTCTTAGTAAAAAGCGACTAAGAGTTATCCTATTTCTTTATCAATGTACGCAAGGATTTCTTCTTGCTGGTCTGGATGGAACCATTGGATAGTGGTATCCCGCTTAAACCAGGTAAGTTGCTTGCGCATGTATTCACGGCTGTGCGATTGGATTTGTCTGATAGCTTCATCGCGGTCTATCTCGCCGTCAAAGTAGGAGAACATTTCTTTGTAGCCTACGGTTCTCAACGAGGTGAGGCCCTTGTGTGGATATACGCTGTGTGCTTCTGCCTCCAGACCTTCGTCCATCATCATCAGTACACGCTGGTTGATGCGGTCGTAGAGTTCAGCTCTGTCGCGGTTCAGACCTATCTTGATGATGCGGAAAGGGCGCTGCTTCTTTTCGGCTGTGCGGAAAGAAGTATAAGTCTTGCCGGTCTGATGGCAGATTTCCAGGGCATGAACCACGCGGCGTGGATTCTTTCTGTCTACTATCGCCCAGTGCTCCGGATCCATCTTGTGGAGTTCTTCTACCAGCACCTCCAGTCCTTCCTCTTCCAGACGCTGTTTCATCCAAGTGCGTATGTCGTCACGAACAGTAGGGATGTCGTCGATTCCTTTGCATACAGCATCGATATACATCATGCTGCCGCCTGTAAGCAGAGCCACATCGTGATTCTTGAAGATGTCTTCCTGCAGGAGATTCATCACATCAGCCTCATATTGGGCAGCGCTGTAATAATCTTCGATGTGGTGGTTTCCTACGAAATAATGCTTTACCCGTTGCTGCTGTTCGGCAGTAGGGGCTGCAGTTCCGATAGGAAGTTCGGCGAAGATCTGGCGGGAGTCGGCATTGATGATAGGTATAGCGAGATGCTCTGCCAGTGAAAGGCAAAGCTCCGTTTTACCTACACCGGTAGGACCTAAGACCACAATCAATGTTTTCATATATCATTTTTTATATTCAAGAAAAAAGCATCCTTGCTCGTTTCATAAACCTATGCAAGGATGCTCTTTTTACCTTTTTACTTTTTACCCTTTTACTTTTATCGAATAATGCCTCGCTGAGAACTCTCTACGAAGTCGATAATGTACTGAATCTCCTTGGTAACCTCAAGATTCTTCTTGATTTCCTCGATACCTTCCTTCAATATACCCTTGCTGTAGAGCAGGCGGTAAGCCTCATGAATGTTCTGGATGGTCTCATTGCTGAAACCGCGACGGCGCAGACCGATGAGGTTGATGCTGCAGTAGCGGGTTGGCTCCTTGCCGGCAATGATGTATGGAGGAATATCCTGAGAGAAACGGCAACCGCCCTGGATCATTACGTAGCCTGCGATATGGCAGAACTGGTGAACGAGAACGTTGGCGCTGACGATGGCGTTGTCTACTACTACTTCACCGGCAAACTTGGTAGAGTTACCGATAATCAAGCCGCTGCCGAGCACGCAGTCGTGAGCCACGTGAACGGTCTCCATCAGGAGGTTGTTGCTGCCTACTACGGTCTTGCCCTTAGAGGCTGTACCACGAGAGATAGTAACGTTCTCACGGATACTGTTGTTATCGCCAACCTCGCATGTTGTCTGCTCGCCCTTGAACTTCAAATCCTGAGGCTTGGTAGAGATGCTGGCGCCTGGGAAAAATTCATTATTGTTGCCGATGCGAGCGCCCACGTGGATGGTAACGCTGTTCTGCAATACGTTGTTATCGCCCAAAACGGTGTCCTTGTCGATATAGCAGAAAGGACCGATAATGTTGTTGTCACCGAGTTTTGCCTCTGGGTGAACGAACGCTAATGGACTAATCTGATTCATATTTCTATTTTATTATTACTTGTTCTTAACAATCTGTGCAGTGAAAGTAGCCTCTGCTACCACCTGGTCGCCTACGAACATATAGCCCTTCATAGAGCTGATGCCATGACGTACAGGTGCGAGGAGTTCTACACGGAAGAGGAGGGTATCGCCTGGAACCACCTTTTTGCGGAACTTCACGTCGTCGAGCTTCATGAAGTAAGTGCTCCAGCGCTCAGGCTCTTCCAACTGGTTCAATACGAGCAGACCGCCACACTGTGCCATCGCCTCTACCTGGAGAACGCCTGGCATCACTGGCTCTTCAGGGAAGTGACCGGTGAAGAAAGGCTCGTTGCTGGTTACATTCTTTACGCCCACGATGCTGTTAGGACCCATAGCAATGACCTTATCGACCAGCTGCATAGGGTAGCGGTGAGGCAGGAGCTGACGGATGCGGATATTATCCATGATTGGCTCCTCGTTAGGATCGTAGATAGGAGCCTGAATCTCGTGCTTGCGAATCTCCTTGCGCATGAGGCGGGCGAACTTGTTGTTTACGGTATGACCTGGACGCGTAGCGATGATGCGACCCTTGATAGGCTTGCCGATGAGTGCCATATCGCCGATGATATCGAGCAGTTTATGACGTGTACATTCGTTCTCCCACTGCAATGGGCGGTGCTGGATGTAACCCAACTTGTTGGCATCCATGTGAGGCACCTTGAGATGGTCGGCGAGCTGGTCGAGCTGAGCCTGTTCTACCTGGCGCTCGTAGATAACGATGGCATTGTCCAGGTCACCACCCTTGATGAGGTTAGCCTGGAGCAGAGGCATGATATCGCGTACGAAAACGAAGGTACGGGCAGAAGCAATCTCCTCTGCGTATGTCTCCATCTTTTCGAGGGTAGCAAACTGGCTGTTGATGAATTTGCTCTCGAAAGAACACATGGCTGTGATGCTGAAGTCCTCGTCTGGAAGAATGGTGATAACAGACCCGTTATTATCTTTCACCTCAATCTTATGACGGATGATGTAGTAATCTTTCTCTGCATTCTGTTCCTGGATGCCTACGCTCTGAATCTTCTCTACATAAGGAGCAGCAGAACCATCGAGGATAGGGAACTCAGGACCGTTTACCTGGATGAGACAGTTGTCGATGCCGAGGGCATAGAGTGCTGACATACCATGCTCGATGGTAGAAACACGGATATCGCCCTTACCGAGTACGGTACCGCGCTGTGTTTCAACAACGTTCTCAGCTACAGCCTGGATAACAGGCTCGCCTTCGAGGTCGATGCGCTGTATTTTATAACCGGTGTTCTCTGGTGCAGGATTGAAAGTTACGGTGAGGCTCAAGCCTGTATGCAAACCCTTTCCGCAAAGAGAGAAACTACCTTTCAGTGTCTTCTGTTTTGACATAATTATATTCATTTTTTAGGCACGGATAACACGGATTTTTTCTCTGCGTTTTCTTCGGATTCCTTAGTGGCGTTAGCCTCCGCGTCATCCGTGTCATCCGTGCCTTATTATTTTTAATTGTTTTTCTTTAATTCTTCAATCTGCTTTCTCAATTCTGTATTTTCTGACTTGCTTTCTTCCAGTTCCCGGCCTTTTTCCTCCAGTTCTTTGGTCTTTCCTTCCAGTTCCTCCTGCATCTCATCAATCATATACTGTACTGTATTGCGATCCAGTTCGCGCAATTCCTTGGAAAACATATTCATCACCTTCTCCGTATTCCTGCACATCTCATATACCTCTTCATACATAGAGCGAAAATAGGGATATTTCTCTACCAGATCTACAATCACTTCTGGATCATCTATGCTAAAAAAGGCCAGCCATGCATCCAACTTGTTTCTGATACCTTTATTGTGCTGGTTTTTACGAAAGATGTCAAGTGCCACAAAAACGAATTCTTGGAGTAGTTCTAAGGTACTACAAATCCATTTTTTTCTCCCACTCATGCAACCTTTTTGCTGCCTCCGGGTTCTGCTTTTCCAGACGGCGCTCCAGCCTGGCCCTGCTGGCCTTGAGTTTTTCGAGTACATCCGGATTCTCTCTTCTAAGCTGCTCCATAATCCGCCGTCTTCTCTTCTCGATCAATTCCAGCACCACCGTCCGGTTATCTTCTTCCGTCATATTATCCGGCAATTCATCCATATGAAGTTCCATACGCCTGAGGATTTCATCTTCATCTATGGCTCCCAGGCTATGCCAGGTCTCCAGGCGCTTCTCCAATCCTTCTTCCGCTAATTCTTCCAGATCCGGCAGCTGGTGGATGCCTTGCAGGACATGATGCACCCGCTTCTCAATCTGGGCCACCGTATCGTCTCCGAATGCCCAGGCGAATTCCTCCAACGTATTCTCAGCCTCCGCAGGAATGCTTAAAATGAGCCTTCGTTCCTTCTCATCAAGCCCTTCCAAGGGATAAGGCTCCACAATTCCCGCATCATGAAGAGCCGCCGTGATCGTCCTTCTCACCCGTCCTTCTTCAATCAGATGACCGATGCCAAGTCCCCGCATCTGGGCATTCACCGTATCCCTGTGCTCTGTCATATAGAAACGGATTTTCCGTTTTCTAAGGCTTTCCGCCAGCATTTCCAGACGGTCTGCTGCTGTAATGTCTATGTTGGTAACGCCTCCGGCGTCCACGATTACTACTTTTGTATCCTCCCGGATACTGTTTTCAATATCTTCCTGGAACATCTTGATATTTGCAAAGAACAGGCTTTCGCTGAACTGATAGATTACTACATGTTCAATCTCATAGGCATACCGGTTCTTGCCCATATCATAGAATCCATCCCTCCCCGGAATCACCCCCAGAAAGGCTCTGGGAGGGTTGGTAGCTTTCAGGATCACGGCCACAAAGGAGAGCAGGATTCCAATAATGACGCCATAGATGGTTCCAAGCATCAGCACGCTTAAGAAGGCTGCAACGAAGATATAGAATTCATTCCGGCTTACCCTGTACAGTCGTTTCGCCAGATCAAATTCTACTACCTTCATCAGCGCTGATATCACAATCGCCGTCAATACAGGTACCGGAAGATAGCCGATAAACCCTGTGCCAAATAGAAGAAGCGCTGCCATGGATAATCCTGCGACGATTGACACGGCCTGGGTCCTGCCTCCATACTGATCATTCATGGAAGTCCTTGAGATGCTTCCGTTCACCGGACAGCAGCCGACCAGGGAAGCCGCGATATTTCCGGCGGCACAGGCCAAAATCTCCTGATTGTCATCAATCTTGTAGCCATTTCGAAAGGCAAAGTTATTCTCTGACAGCAGCGTTTCTGCCATCACCACCACTGCCACCATAAGGCCCCGTCCTGCCACCTGGCTTAAATCAACGTCTCCAAAAGCCGGAAGCACCAGTCCTGGCATGCCCGGCTCTACTTCGGACAGCAGCCTTACCCCGTGCTGATCCACATGTCCTACGCAGGTAAGCAGCACGCCTGCTGCCATAATGACCACCGCCATAGGAAACTTCGGCATGAATCTTCTGGCTGCCACGATGATCGTAAGCGATACGCCTCCAAGCGCAACGGACAGCAGATTCACATGTCTAAGCGCTTCCAGTATATCTTCAAGCAGTTCCAGAAGTTCTCCTGAGCCAGAGCCGCTTCCCAGAACCTTCGGAATCTGCATCAGAACGATCGTAACCGCGATTCCGCTGATAAATCCGCCCATAACCGGCGTAGAGATGAAGTCCACCATACGTCCTGCCCTCAGAAAATAGAACAAAAGCAGCCATAGGCCGGCAAAAAGAGCCATCATAGGCACGTATTGCATGGCTTCCTGCGATCCCGTCGGAATCCCGAGCGTAGCCATCGCAGCCCCCACGATAGCGGCAGGCGCGGCATCCACCCCAAAGATAAACTGGGGAGACGTAGAGAACAGGGCAAATAGAATAATCGGAAATACCGATCCATATAAGCCATAAATAGCCGGAATCCCTGATACTTCCGCATATCCCATGGAAATCGGGATCGAAACTGCTGCTATTATAATTCCTGTCAGGATATCCTTCGGAAGATCCTTAAGGTGATAGTTATGTAATGTATGGAATACTTTTACTTTCATATCGTCGTTCCTCCTGTACAGGCTATATTCTACCATATTTTTCAAAAAGATGGATAAGGAAACTGTATTCAGGAGGAAGACTTGACATCATGGCAGCGGCCTTCACTGCCAAAGCGGCCTTTCCCAGGCAAAAGGAATCAGCCCACGTACCGCAGCGCGTCTATCGGCTTCTTCTTAGCCGCCTTGTTCGCCGGATAGATTCCAAAGATAACCCCTATCCCTATGGAAAATACAATGGCAATCCATACAACGCCTACAGATAAGGCATAATTGGCGTCCTCTCCACCCACACCGGAGATGATCCGCAGCGTTCCCCAGGAAAAGAATATCCCTATGGCGCATCCCATCAGGCTGATTAGCAACGCCTCAATCAGGAACTGAAGCATGATTGTCCCTCTCCCTGCGCCAATTGCCTTACGGATCCCGATCTCCCGGGTACGCTCCGTCACGGATACCAGCATGATATTCATAATGCCGATTCCGCCCACCAGCAGAGAGATCGCTGCAATGCCCCCAAGAAGCAGGGCCAGCGTATTGGTAACGTTCTCCATCGCCTCCATAATGGTGGACTGGTTCCTGATTGTAAATGCATCCTCATCCTGTCCAAAACGCTCCAACATCATACGTTCAAGCACCGTCTGCGCATCCTCCAGAGAATCCTGGCTTGTGGCGGACGCGCAGAATGTAGACACCTCCGGGGAAACGCTGTCTGTAAGACGGATCAGCGACGTATAGGGAATATACGCCTCATAATTTTCCGTGGTAGATGAATCACTCTCATCTGCTGCCAGAACTCCGACGATCAAGTATTCCACTCCATCCAGTTTTATGCTTTCTCCTACCACATCCATTCTTCCCATCACTTCTTTGGCAAGTCCCGCATTTATGACCGCCACATTCGTATGGTTCTGTACATCCGTGCCTTTTAGGAAACGGCCCTGGGCCAGTTCCAGATTCTGTATATTTTGGTATGCTCCCGTGGTTCCGTATACTGTGGCGTCTTCCTCAGAATAGGTACTGGACGCGGTCGTGTTTGCCTGGGACACAGGAGCCGCTTCCTCTATCTCATCCTCCTCAGTAAGCGCGGATATGTCCGACAGTTTTAAAGGATTTCCCTTATCATCCTGTATGTTCACCGTCAAAAGATTGCTCCCCATGCTGGAAATCTGGTCTGTCACAGAATCCGTGGTGCCGCTTGCCAGAGATACCAGAACGACAAGCGACATTACGCCTATGATAATGCCCAGCATGGTCAGAAAAGAGCGCATTTTATTGGATGCGATTGACTTCCACGCCATCTTTACTGCCTGAAGAATCATAATTTCTCCTCCTTCACCTGTCCGTCCAGAATGTGGATGCTGCGGCTGGCCTGGCCTGCCACAGCCGAATCATGCGTAATCAGCACGATGGTGCTGCCTGCATCATGCAGTTCATGGAATAGTCCCATAATCTCCGCCCCTGTGCTGGAATCCAGATTGCCGGTGGGCTCATCCGCCAGAAATATAGATGGCCTGGCCGCGATTGCCCTGGCGATCGCCACTCTCTGCTGCTGCCCACCGGATAGCTGGTTGGGCTTATGAAACCCTCTCCCTTTAAGCCGAACTTTTTCCAGCGCCTCTTCTGCCCGTTCTTTCCTTACGCTTTTAGGCAGTTTCTGATAGATTAAAGGGAGTTCTATATTTTCCTGTGCCGTCATATTCCCAATCAGGTTAAAACTCTGGAAGATAAAGCCGATCTTATGATTCCGGATTCTCGCAAGTTCCGTCTCCGTATACTCTTCAATCGCCTGCCCATCCAGCAGATACTGGCCTTCGTCCGCCATATCCAGGCAGCCGATAATGTTCATCATCGTAGACTTTCCGCTGCCTGACGGGCCTATAATGCTGACAAATTCCCCATCTTCGATCTGCATGCTGGCATGATAAAGCGCCTTTACTTCTACTCCCCCTACATGGTAAATCTTCGAAACATCATTGAATCTGATCATCCTCATGCCCTCCGCTACTGTGACTGTCTTCCCTGGCTTCCTTGTCCGCTGCCGCCTGGAGCGTTTCCATTCGGCATCTGCATGCCATCTGGCATCTCTCCTCCAAATCCTTCTCCCTCTGGCATGGCCTTCTCCTGTCCTCCCGCCATGTCGAATCCTTCGCTGCTATCCGTGCTCTTCGCTTTCAGGTAATAGACGGTGTCTCCTTCCTCCAGACCGCTGATAATCTCTACCTGGCTTCCGTCCGATAATCCAGTCTCCACTTCCACCTTGTCGGTCAGATTTCCATCGGAATCCTGCCCGGTATATACGAAGGCGCTGTCGCCCTTTTCCTGGAGCGCATTGACAGGGATCAGCACAGCGTCTTCCGATTCATCAATATGAATGGTTGCAGATGCGCTCATACCCAGCTTCATATCTTCTGTCTTCTTAAGGGTAATCTTCACCGGATATTTTGCGCTGCTGCCAGAAGATGCCGTTCCCGCCACATAGGTGATCGTCCCTTCAAACGTCTCTCCCTCAAGGGCGTCCAGAGTGACGGCAGCCGTCTGACCTTCAGCCACGGATAGAATATCCAGTTCATCTACATTGATGGAAACCGTCACCTCTTCATTGGAAGCAATGGTAAACGCAGCCGCTTCATAGACGCTGTACGAAATCTCAGATGAGGCGCTGCCGCCGTCGCCAGAGGATCCGCCAGATGAGGCGCTGCCGGTTCCGGATGCGGATGCTCCCGACGACCCGGATGCCAGATTCCCGCCGGAATCTCCTGATACGGATCCCTGGGCCGTATTTCCTGACTGTCCATTTGTCTGGCTGTTTCCGCTATCTACGCTTGCCCCTGTCTTTGCAAACTTCGCTTTCACCTGCAGGAAGCTCTCGCCCGCATCGCTTGTAATCACCTCGCTTGTAACATCCGCTCCCTTTACTTCTGGCAGAATGCTGGAGGAAAACGCATATCCTTCCTTGGCAGTCAGCTTGATGGTTGCCGTATATACCGTATTCTCCTGAAACGTGTCCGTCGTGCAGTTCCAGGAGATCGTCCCCTTATATCGGTCTGTATCTTCAATCTTTGTCTGCGGCTTGCTTCCTGCTTTTGGCGCTTCCACGTCAATACTGCACTCGGATATGGCAGCCCCGGATGCCGCCATCGCGCTTTCTTCTCCTACATCTGCAGACAGTAGGAGGATTCCTGTAGCGCTTTTTTTGCCGGACATCTGGCTTGCGCCGGAGGAATTGCCTGAGGTAGCGGCATCAGAGCCGGAAGAACCGCCGGTAGCGTTTCCAGAATCGCTGCTTCCGGATGAAGATGCGCTGCTCTGCGTAATCTCCGTGTCAGCTGATACGTTCACGCTGTCAACCGTACCGGCACAATCAGCCGTAATCGCCTGGGTCTCCAGCAATGTCTCCAGCGCGGCTTCTACCTCATTCAACTCTGTCCATTGGCCGTTTAGCACCTTTGCCTCCAGGTATTCCGTGGAATCAGGATCCTGCGCGTCATCCGACAGGCTCTCCATCTGCTCCTGTACCTCTTCCATGCTTTCTTTCACTTCCAGCAGCTGACTGGCAATAGACGCCTCATCCAGCGTGGCAAGAATCTGCCCTGCCTCTACCATGTCGCCGCTTTCCACCAGCACCTCCTTTACCTTGATTCCGGCAGGAACTACCACATCCGTGGAGGCCCCGCCTGCCAGCGTTCCTGTTCCTACCACCGTAGTGCTGATGCTCCCCTTCGCGGCCTCTGCCGACTGTACCGTTATCTCCGCCTCCTTTGCACTGCCTCCTCTTGCCCGCGCGATCAATCCCACGATCAACGCTGCCACCAGCACGGTGGCAATCACAACGGCAGCCCAGAATGATCTCTTTTTTCGTAGCAAACGAACCGTATTCTGGATGCCTCTTTTTGCTGATCCTTGATTTTCCATGATTTCCTCCTGTTTCCGCAATTTTCCTGTTACTGACTCCGTATATTCTATAGGAAAATTAAGAGGATTCTGTGTGAGAACTGTGAAAGATATGTGAAAATAAAAGATGAGGAATAATCCGTTCTATTCCTCATCTTCCTGCCCCTGAATATTCTGATTAAGCAAGGCCACTATGTTATTCGTCGTTTCCAGGCAGTTCAGCGCCAAGTTATTAAAATACAGAGCATCATCCATGGATCCATAGGTCTTTTCTTCCATTCCCGTCATGATCGAACTGCTCAATTCCTTCTTCGTATAACTTTTCCGAATCTTCTTAAATGCCCGCTCAATGTTTCTTAAAATCTCATTCAGGATAATATTGCCCTCCAAAGGCGCCTTATTCTCCCGAATATATGAATCAATCTGCTCAATCTCCGTCACCAGGCGGCGGTTCAGAGGAAGGAACTGTTGGTAGAATTCCTGTTCCTCCTTATTCATATTCCGTTTTATATAGTTTTCTATATCCTCTGATGCCAGATTAAACTGCACCATCAGTTCCCGCAGCATATTCCGATCACTCTGGCAGGCCATGCTTTTTCTTACTTCCCGCACCATTGCCTCATCGATATCCAGCAGCGCATTCACGCTTTTCAGGAATTCTTCCTTGGCCGTATTGGGCAGAATGAACCGGTTGGCCAGCAGTACGGTAGCCACGGCCGCAAGCACATATACCAGCCGAAGTTCGATGGCCTCCCCCTGCGGAAGGCTCAAAGTCGTAAGCGACAGCCCATAGCAGGTGCTGTACATGCTCATCGTCCATGACGTAGCCGGCGCCGCATACATCAGGCAGGTCATAATCAGCAGAATCACAATATGGGCATTCAGGGACTTGAATATCCCTGTCAGGAAAAACGTGACAAATAATCCCCCGACCGTTCCAATCACCCTGTTATTGATCTTCATGACGCTCTCTTCCGAATACGGCATCAGCATCAAAAACGCGCTCATTGGGTACCAATAGCTGTGTTCCAGATTGGTTGCCCTGCAGAAAGAAAAGGTAATGCATAGGACAATTGAAAGTCTTAGAGCAAAGCGGATATGAAACTGGCTCAGATGAAACTGGCCTTTAGCCCCTTTGATCTTATGGGTGATGTCTGGAATCTTCCACTCCTTTTCCGATCTGTTCTTGCTGACCTCGGTCATCTTCAAAAGGGCAAAAGACAGCAGTCTCAGGATCTTCATCATCCCTTCATTCACTCTTTCGCTGTCCAGGCTTTCTTCTGCCAGGATTTTCTGTACCTTGCGGGCCAAAGCGCTGTTATCAGACTGATTGATTTCCTTTTCTATCTCATAGAATACGCCGCTTAGTTTACGGAAATATGACTGATTTTGTTCGCTCCCAAGGCTGGCATCATCCAGGACATTTTCCACAAAATAACGGAAACGCTGGAAGACCAGCATAAAATAATAATTGATTCTTCCATATCCGGTAGCCAGATAATTATAATTCCTGCTGGAATATATCACCTGGTTCATGTGGTACATCATCTTGACGAGTTCGTAAGTATCTGCCGGATCTTTTTGGCCATCCGCCAGTTTTTCCAATTGTATTGCGAGATTATTGATTCCTTTTCTTACCGTCCCGTAATTCCTTCGTTTCTTGATCACCTTGGAATAAAAGAAAAGCGCCAGCGTTACAAAGGAATAGCCATACAGCAGTGCCAGAAGCCTGGCCGGAATCTGTCCCCTGGTAATGGGGACCATCTGCAGAAGCACAAACTCCATGCCATATACAAAGTAAGCCTTAGGGTTAAACTTATCTGTCAGCAGAAAGACCAGAAGAAATGGGACGACAAGATTCAAAATAATACAGAAAACCAGATTGAGCGTCGCAAGATATGCCACGATAAATAAGACAAGCTGAATTAGATAGCACCGGAGCAGTTCCCATATATCGAACCCCTTGCTGCTTCTGATCCGGAATAATAGCGTAAGGAATGATACCAGGATAATCTGGGTTATGCCAAATATCCGGTAGATTGTCAGGAATAAAAAGATGGATACGAAAATGGTCGGAAACGCATCCGCCCATTTTCTTCCCATCAGCAGCAGCTCTTTCTTTAACTTGCTCAACAGCCATCCCTCCAGTTCTTTCTATGTCGGCCGTTATAGAATTTTTACTACTCTACCGTAACCGACTTTGCCAGATTTCTCGGCTTATCTACATCACAGCCGCGTCCCACCGCAATATAATACGCAAAAAGCTGCAGCGGAATAATGGCCAGCGAGTTGGTAAAGTATTTGTTTGTCTCCGGAATGTAGATGACATAATCGGCGGCACGCTCCACCTCCGTATTGCCCTCCGTGGTCACCGCCATGACGAAGGCACCCCGGGTACGCACTTCTTCCATATTGCTGATCATCTTCTTATATAAATCCTTCTGGGTCAGCACGGATGCTACCAGCGTGCCGTCCTCCACCAGGGAGATGGTGCCATGCTTTAATTCTCCTGCCGCGTACGCCTCAGAATGGATATAGGATATCTCCTTTAACTTCAAAGATCCTTCCATAGAGATGGCATGGTCGATTCCACGTCCGATAAAGAACACATCCCTTGCAGCCAGATAACGGTTGGCAAACTTCTGGATATTCACCTTATTATTGAGCAGCATCTCCACCTGTGCCGGAATGGCCTTCAGATCTTCCAGCATTCCTGCAAGGCCTGCCTCGTCAAGCATCCCTTTAACATGGGCAAACTTCATTGCCAGAAGATAGAGCGCGATCAACTGCGCGGAGTACGCCTTGGTCGTGGCAACCGCAATCTCAGGTCCGGCCCAGGTATACATGACATTGTCTGCTTCCCTTGCAATGGAACTTCCAACCACATTTACGATCCCAAGGACCCTTGCGCCCTTTTCCTTAGACTCGCGCAAGGCTGCCAGCGTATCCGCAGTCTCCCCGGACTGGCTGATCACGATGACCAGCGTATGTTCATCCAGAATCGGATCCCGGTAGCGGAATTCAGAAGCAACATCTACTTCCACCGGAATCCGTGCCAGTCCTTCAAATATATATTTGCTGGTATATCCGGTATGGGAGGCAGAGCCACAGGCCACTATCTGGATCTTTTGGATCTTCAGAATCTCCTCATCCGTCATCCCCAGTTCCTCGATCACGATCTTCCCCTCCTTGATCCTCGGGGAAAATGTATCTGTGATGGCTTTTGGCTGCTCATACATCTCCTTCAGCATGAAGTGCTCATATCCGCCCTTTTCCGCTGCATTTACGTCCCACTCGATACGGGTAGCCTGCTTTTCTATAGGCTCTTCATCCACATTGAAAAACTCCATGGAATC
>OLOE01000654.1_pt1 | contig 17035 bp, 14 predicted proteins | sample 1673201 | NCBI WGS metagenome assembly OLOE01 (sample SAMEA3136765, study PRJEB25190) | human gut metagenome | biome: human gut; feature: human-associated habitat; material: faeces | place: Austria | collected 2013
CTGCTCTTCTATGTTGTGCCGTTTTGCATATCCTGTCAAAATCATTGTCAATGCCCCATCTCCTGTCACATTACATGCAGTTCCAAAGCTATCCTGTAATGCAAAGATTGTCAGCATCAGAGCCGTTCCCGTCGCATCAAATCCGAGCACACCTGTGATCAGTCCAAGAGAGGCCATAACCGTTCCTCCCGGAACTCCCGGCGCACCGATTGCAAACACGCCAAGCAGTGCACAAAATAAGATCATGGTTCCGACTGACGGCAGTTTTCCATATAAAATTTGGGAGACCGTCATCACAAAAAATACTTCTGTCAGGACGGAACCGCAAAGATGAATATTCGCAAACAGAGGGATTCCAAAGCTTACCATATCATCCCTCAGTACCGGCTCTGACTTTCTGGCACATTTTAAAGCCACTGCAAGCGTTGCAGCAGAGGACATCGTTCCCACTGCAGTAATGTATGCCGGACCATAATGCTTTACAACTTTCCACGGATTGTTTCCGGAGTAAATTCCACCCACTGCATATAAAACCGCCATCCAGATAAAGTGCCCCACCATCACGATCAGCACAACCTTGAGAAATACCGGCAGCTGCTTTGTGATCGTTCCCTCGTATGCCAGAGACCAGAATGTAAGCGCAATAAATACCGGAAGGATCGGAATGACAATCTTGGATACGATCATCAGTACGATCTGTTGGAATTCATCTAATAGCCGGATCACTGTCTCTGCCTTGGTCCAGGTTGCCGCAAGCCCGATCAAAATAGAAAATGCAAGCGCACTCATCACGGACATGATCTGCGGAATCTCCAGCTGAAATACAATTTCCGGAAGTTCTTTCAGCCCATCTACTTCCGAAACAATTGACAAATGCGGAATCAGTCCATATCCTGCTGCCATTGATCCCAGCGCCGCTAAAACGGAGGATACATAAGCAAGAAGAACAGCCACTCCTAATATCCTTGACGCATTTTTCCCGAGCTTCGTGATCGATGGCGCAATAAACCCGATCACAATCAGCGGTACACAGAAATTAATCAGTTCTCCTAATACAAACTTGATCGTGACGATCACATTCATGACCGCTTCATTTGAAATCAGCCCCAGCACAATTCCGATGATCACTCCCAAAAGAAGCTGAAACGGCAGACTTTTTAAAATCTTTTTCATTGTTTTCATCCTTTCCCTCATTCTTTACAATTCCTACTTTTTCAGTATGTTTTAAGTATACTATAAATCTGATAGAATTACTATATTTTTTCTAATTTTATGTGGGAAAAAATTTTTTAGAAGTCTTTTCGTATTGATTTGAAGGTGTTACACTATAAATAATAATCTCCATAAATTCACAGACTTGAAAGAAGGCACCGATTATGATCAAATTACTGGCAATCGATATGGATGGAACCTGACTTCCGCATCAGCTGACAGATCAGAATTCCCTGTTTCGCTATGTCATCTCCTCAAACGGAGCAAAGGTCACAGACTATCACACGCAAAAGACGCTCTACCAGTCAGAAATTCCAAAGCAGACTGCTCTTTCTTTGTTAAATGCCTGTCAAAGCGAGAAGCTTGGTATCACTGCGCATATCAGACATGAGTATCTGCTGCAGGGACACAGCCTTGTTTTTCTGGGACGTCTGATCTATGGAAAAGATGCCAGAAAAGTCCGTTATGTCCAAAATATGGAACAGACGATCCAGGAGCTTTCATGTGATGTGAAAGAACTGCAGTTTTACTTTTTTCCAAAAACTCCATGCCGCAGCTCAAAATGCATCTTGCAAACTCCCCGTCTCTTCGTGCTGCCTACACCGGTCAGTATGCAGAGATCTTTTCATCAGAACCCTCCAAAGGGGCGCTCTGACGCATCTGGCCCAATCACTTGGTATTGCAAAATCTGAGATTGCCTGCATCGGGGACTGAGAAAATGATCTGAGTATGTTTGAGGCTTCCGAAATGAAGTTTGCCATGGGCAATGCCGTTGAGATTCTGAAAAAAGAAGCCGATCATATGCTTCCGGACTGCGATCATAACGGTGTGACTGAAGGGGCTGCGTTATTGGAAATGATGACTACTTAAACCATCCTTTCTTTTTAAAAATCCAGATTTCCACTGCAATAAGAAGCAGACAGACAACACAGATGATCCCGTACCCTCCCGGTGCAGTCAGTTCGGGCATATGTGCAAAATTCATTCCGTACCATCCTGCAATCAGCGTCAACGGCATAAAAAGCGTTGTAACAATCGTCAGCACTTTCATAATTTCATTCTGCCGGATATCGATCTGCGTCTGATGCATTTCTCTAAGCTGCATGGAATACTCTTTGAGTGTCTGCACCATGTCATACAATCGTCCTGCCTTCTCACAGAAAAGCCCAAAAAGCAATGCTTCCTGTTCTGTTTGATGTCTCGCTGCATTTTGCTGAAGAGTTTCCCCCATATCCGATAACTGTTCATAATACGCACTCAGCACAGAAAGTTCCTTTCTGGATAACAGGATTTTTCTGTCAAAATCTTCCATATTTCCCTCCAGCAGTTCCTCTTCCAGATGGGAAAGATTTTCTTCATAATCCTGCAGAAACAGCATGTCATCTTTGATAAGATACTCCATCCAGTCAAACAAAAGCAACAATGGCGAAGTACGCTCTTCATCCTGATATTCCCGGACTTTTTTCATCTCTATTTTGATATGATCCTGATTTTCAATAAAGATCAGCTGTTCCTCTGCAATACAGTACCCAAACGTGATCTTATCTCCTGTCAGCTTTGTTTTTCTTGGAATCGCAAATGTTCCTGTGACTGCCTGACGCAGACATTCTGCCTTACAGAAATGCACTCTGTTCAACGCAATTTCACCAAAATTTCTTTTAAAAATATGCGGATACTCCGCCTGAAATTTTTCCGGTGTCAGAATTCGCAATTTGTTTATACTCTTTTGCACAATCTCATCCTTTCTATTACAGCCTGTCCGGATATCTGCAGTTACTCTGCCTCATCCAATATTTTTTGTATGGTGTTTTTTACCAGTGTAAATGCCACCGGATTCTTTCCGCTGTTGATCACAATATCAGCCTTGGAACGAGTGGGCTCTACATAAAGGTAATGCATGGGTTTCACTGTGTTTAAGTACTGTTTAATGATTCCATTCAAATCTCTTCCCCTCTCTTCCACATCACGGGAAATCCGGCGAAGAATACGCTCATCAGCATCAGCTTCCACATAGACCTTAATATCAAGGAGCTCACGCACTCTGGGATCTGCCAGAAGAAGGATTCCCTCCACAAGGATCACCGGACTTGGGGTGATATGAAGGATCTTGTCTGAACGGTTATGTTGGGAATAATCGTAAACCGGACAGTCAATAGCTTCCCCCTGCCTCAGAAGCTTCAGATGTTCCACCAGAAGCTCTGTCTCCAGAGAATCCGGATGATCATAATTCACAGTCACACGCTGCTCAAAAGGGATTCCATCCTGTCTGCGGTAATAATTGTCGTGATAAAGGACTACTACGTCATCTCCAAAACGCTTTTTAATTCTGTTTGTAAAAGTAGATTTACCGGAGCCGGAGCCGCCGGCAATTCCTATAATAAGACTTTCCATATTCTTCTCCTACCTGTCAAGATCAAATTCTTCCGGCATAAATCTCGGACAAATGTTCTCTGAGGTACAAATTACAGTTGAAGAAAGACGGGTACCAATGGCACATGCCTCTCTCATTGTTTTTCCATAGGTAAGGCCTACGCATACACCTGCAAAAAAGGCATCTCCCGCGCCTGTGGTGTCAACCACATCTACCTTCATAGCCGGATAAACGCCCCAGTTTCCTTCCTGATCTGCATAAGCTGCACCATCACTTCCCATTGTAACCACCATCTTGGGAATATGGGCGGATTGGATCCTTTTTGCCAGACACTGGGCCATCTCTTCAGGCTTCAGGTCACCGTAATCCTCAGAAAACAGGATGCCCGCTTCCTGCTGGTTGCATACAAAGCAGGCTGTCCGCCTTAAGAAGTCACGTCTTTCGATTGCAATGGTCATATTCGATACAAGAGCGTATACTTTTTTGCCGTATTTCTCTGCATAGTGAAAGGTCTTCTTCACAATTTCCTTGTCAATATCGATCTCGATCACAACACTGTCCGCATCCTGGAAAATTTCATCTCCGTGTTCATCCAGAATCTGCTCTATAGGGCGGTGGTCCGGACGTTTGGAAATAGATGCCACCACATCTCCGTCCTGGTCAAAGACAGCCAGCCAGGTTCCCATGCCGTTCTTTACCTTGCGCATATATCTGGTATCTACTTTATGGCGCTCCAGTTTGCGGATCACGTCATCCCCCATAGCGTCGTCATCTACCAGACTGACAAAGGTTGGTTTCAACTCTATATTGGCAATATCTTCCACTACATTTCTTCCTACGCCGCCGTGGATCTGCTGGATCACACCGGCATTTCTTCCTCCAGGAATAAATGGTGCTGTGGAATACCCTTTCACATCGATAAAAACATCACCGATTACAACAATTCCCATATTATTACTTTTCTCCTTTGTTACGTTATACCGTTTGGTTTGCGCTGCCTCTTATGGAACCAGCACTGCCCCACAGCTACATGCCAGCTATGATTTCTGTCACCAGCTTCTTAAAGGATTTCGCCACTCTGTCTGCAGTCTCCTGAACCTCTTTATGGTTCAGCTCCTGCTTCGAAATGCCAGCTGCCATGTTGGTAATGCAGGAAATTCCGCACACTTCAATTCCCATATGACGGGCTGCCATTGCCTCACATGCAGTGCTCATTCCAACTGCGTCACCGCCCCATATAGCCGCCATTCTCACTTCAGCCGGAGTTTCATAGGCGGGACCTGTAAACTGCACGTATACGCCCTCCTGGAGAGCTATACCGCATTTTTCCGCACTGGCACGGATCACCTCTCGCAGACGTCTGCTGTATACCTCACTCATATCCGGGAATCTGCTTCCCAGTTCCTCAATGTTCGGTCCGATCAGCGGACTTGGAATTCCTGTGGTAATGTGATCGGTGATCATCATAAAATCGCCTGGTTTAAAATTCGGATTCACTCCACCGGCTGCATTTGTAAGAAACAGCTTCTTCGCCCCCATCATGCCCATCAATCTTGTGGGAAGAACTACATCCGTCATTGGATAGCCTTCATAGTAATGCACTCTTCCCTGCATGATCACAACCGGCACATTTTTCACATATCCAAATACAAATCTGCCTTTGTGGCCTGCAACTGTGGAGGTTGGAAAACCTTCAATCTCTGTATAGTCAATGGTAGTTTCGATCTGGATCTCATCTGCATAATCTCCAAGGCCGGATCCCAGGATCAGCGCCACTTCCGGTTTAAAATCTGTCCTTTTTCTAACACTTGCAAGGCAAGTCTCTAATTTCTGATATAAATCGCTCATGTACACCTTCTCCTTTATCTGCAGCTATCTGGCTTATCGCCAGGACAGCTTATAACATTATTTTCATATAAACAGAAAACTTTCAATGCCATGCATTTTGCCATAGACTTGTGTTCCGTTTATACGTTGCCGATTTTCTCATCCACAATCCGCTTCAGCCTTTCGTACTGCTTCCTGTCGATACAGATCTGATTGCCTTTTTTCGCGATCAGCTGGTCTGCCTGAAACTTCTTGATGGCGCGGCTGATACTTTTCAGGCAAAGGCCTGTCTCATCTGCCATATTCTGTCGGCTTTCGCCGATGCATAAAATGTCATTTTTGTTATATTTTTCGAACCATTCTGAGAAAAGTACAGCTAATCTGTCAGCCCCTTCCAAAAACAGGTACAGACGGTTCCGCCGCTCTTCCTCCAACAGGGAAGCACAGGTAAGCTTTGCCTCCAGGCGAAAAGCTTCCGTATCTGAATAAATCCATTTCTCATACTGCGCTCTTGGAAGCTTGGTAACGATACACTCTGTCTCTGTCTGCAGGGTGGTCTGGTAGGTATCCTGTCCCAGGATCACCTCCATACCACCAAGCGCAATGAGATTCATGGGCTTCATAAAATCATAGGCAATGCCGGAAATCCGGTAATCTGTGGCTTTTACTCTTCCTCTGGCAACAAAGAAAATCGTATCTGCCGGTTCATTTTCCCTGATAAAAGTAGTTCCGGCTTCCATTATCTCACTCTGAAACAGGTCCATAAGCCATAATGGCGCAGTACGGAAATAAGCTTCAAATTGTTTCTGTTTCTCACGTTCCAGTTCACGAAGGAATGGAAGTACATCGTGTAAATAGGTGTGTTTCATATGATTTCCTCATCTTCTGCCATGTGCTGCAAATCATTTGTTTCTATCCGGGTTCTGCCGCAAAAGCAAACAATCCACCGGATAAGCAACCGCTATCCAACAGCTACTTTTCTATTTTAGCATAATTTCTCAAGAATGGAATGTCCGATGGTTCCTTCCGGCATTTTCACCTCAAAATTATCTGCCACAGACGCACCAATAATAGAAAAAGTATCCTCGTTTTCAAGGGCGCCCCCCTCTTTCATGGTCTTGGAATAAGCCAGGAAGGGAACATACTCTCTGGTATGGTCGGTGCCGCTATAGGTGGGATCATTCCCATGGTCTGCGGTAAGAATAAGAAGGTCATCCTCCCGAAGCTCTTCCAAAAGAACGCCCAGGTTCCTGTCAAACTTCTCGATTTCTTTGCCGTAGCCTTCCACATTTCGTCTGTGTCCCCACAGGGCATCGAAATCAACCAGGTTCACAAAGCAAAGTCCCCTGAAATCCTCTTTGCAGATCTGGATGGTCTGCTCCATGCCGTGTACGGAGCTGTCTGAATGATAAGTCTTTGTGATTCCTTCGCCGCAGAAGATATCGTTGATCTTCCCTACACCGATCACATCCAGGCCATTATCCTTTAACGCATTTAATGCAGTCAGGCCTGTTGGCTTCAAAGCATAATCATGACGATTACTGGTTCGCTTGAACTCACCTTTCTTTTTCCCCACATATGGTCTGGCGATGACACGGCCTACACGCCATTCATCCTTCCGTGTAATTTCTCTTGCGATCTCGCAGCAGCGGTACAAATTCTGAAGGTCAAAGGTTTCCTCATTTCCGCAGATCTGAAGAACAGAGTCGGCTGAAGTATACACGATCATGGCACCTGTATGAATTTCTTCTTCTCCAAGCTCTTCAATGATCTCCGTTCCGCTGGCGCTCTTGTTTCCAATCACGCGCTTGCCGCAGCGCTTCTCCAGCTCCGCGATCAGCTCCGGCGGAAAGCCGGTGTCTGTGAAAGTCTTAAACGGCTTCTCTGTCTTAATTCCCATCATTTCCCAATGACCGGTCATTGTATCCTTGCCATTGCTGGCTTCGCCTACGCGCATGTAACGTCCAATCGGCTTCTCCACACCTTGCATATTTCCTGCCGGATGAAGATTTAACATTCCAAGCTTCTTAAGATTTGGTATTTCCAGGGAGCCCATTTTATCCAGAATATGTCCGAATGTATCCACTCCCACATCCCCGAATTTCTCTGAATCCGGCATGGCACCGATTCCCAGAGAATCCAGAACGATCACGAAAATCCTTTCATATTTTTTCAAAATAAAATCCCTCGTTTCCAATATTTTATCCTTTTATTCCCAGTTCAGAATACAATCTCGCTTTCACCTCATCAGTGGCAAATGCCGTATCCACTGCATTCTTCATCATCAGCCGTATCTCTTCCTCCTGAATGCCATACGTGTTCTGGATGAACTGAAACTCTTTGGTAAGGCTTGTGTTGCTCACTGTACGGTTGTCCGTGTTTATGGAAACCTTCAATCCTGTGTTCAGAAATTCCCGGATGGGATATTCTGACGGACTGTTTACCGCTTTTGTCTGAAGATTGCTGATAGGACACATTTCAATTCCAATGCCTCTGTCAGCCAGCTCTTTTTGAATATTATAATGGCCTCGCATGGCGATTCCATGTCCAATCCTGCCAGCTCCCGCTTTTACAGAATCCACAATGTTCTGTACGCTTCCACACTCTCCTGCATGAAGGGTAAAGGGCATCTCCAGCTTACGGGTATTCTGAAAAAGCTCCATAAACTGTGCCATGGGATATGCTGCTTCCGCACCTGCCAGATCCGCTGCACATACACCATATCCCAGATATTCACGGGCTGTTTTTATCATCCGGCTGTTGTCCTCCTGGCTGTGATGACGCATGGCACAGGTAATCACACCAAACTCCGTTCCAAAATCTGCTCTGCCCCGCTCAAGGCCTTTTAATACCGCCTCGATCACAGCACGACAGTTCATTCCGGAGGTCTCTGAAAGAAGAGGTGCAAAACGGATTTCTGCGTAGCGTACATTTTCCTGGCTCATGGTGCGAAGTACATCGTAGCCAGCTGCCTCAAGCCCTTTTTCATCCATAATACACTGACCCGGAAGCGAAAATTTCTCAAGGTATTCTGCAAGGCTTGTGCAGTCATCAGACACGCTAAGCTCTTCCGGCTGTACCCTTCTTCCCAGCTGGCTCTCCATGAACTCCCGGCTTAAAGACCCGTCCAGATGACAGTGAAGCTCTGCCTTTGGTAGTGCTTTTAATTGTTCGATTGTCATAATTTTTTCTCCTGCAATTCTTTATGCTGCCTTATAACCACCGAATTCAATGCCAGATCACTCTGTTTTCGGCATTTTCCGGCATACTTCATAATACTATTCTCCAGTCAGCAGCTTTCATGCCAGATTAGAAGGTCCGAATCCTAACGGCAGGAGTTCTTTTAGTGTATACACATCATAATGCTCTTTGTCCACCGCCAGAATGACCTGGAAGGTTTCCGGGTTGCAAAACTCCATCATGACCTGTCGGCACACGCCGCAGGGAGCTGCATATTCTGTGAGCACGCCAGCCTTACCGCCGACAACACAGATAGCCTGAAAATCCTTCACCCCTTCGCTTACTGCCTTGAAAAATGCGGTACGCTCCGCACAGTTTGTGGCTGTATACCCGGCATTTTCAATGTTGCAGCCTGTGTAAACCTGCCCATTTTTTGCAAGGAGGGCTGCGCCTACTTTAAAATTGGAATATGGTGTATAGGAATATTTCAGCTGGTGGATTGCTGTATCAATCAGCTGGTTAATCATCTCTTTTTCCATTTTCACACCTCTCTTATCATTCACATTTTCTGATTGTCTCTGACAACATAATGCTCTTCTCGATGAACGTCGTTATAATCTGATCAATTCCGGAGACAGCATCTGTTCGCCTTTACAATCAATGACCAGATCAATATCCTGTGGCTTTCTCATTTTTTACAATTTTTATAATTCGGCTGGTTCCCAGTCGGTCTGCACCAAGTGCAAGGAACTTCTCTGCATCCTCCAGGGAAGAAATTCCGCCTGCTGCTTTCATCTTTACATTTGGTCCGATATGTCTGGAGAAAAGCTCAATGTCTGCAAAGGTTGCACCTGCACCGCCAAAACCGGTAGAGGTCTTAATATAATCTGCGCCTGCTTCTGTTACAATCTGGCACATTTTAATTTTTTCCTCATCTGTGAGGAAGCAGGTTTCAATGATAACTTTCAGGATTTTGTCACCGCATGCAGCTTTTAAGGTGCGGATCTCGTTCTCAATCAGGTCATATTTCTGATCTTTCAGCCAGCCGATATTGATTACCATATCGATTTCGGAAGCACCATTTACAAGAGCATCTTTTGTTTCAAATTCCTTGGTTGCTGTTGTCATGTAGCCATTTGGGAAACCGATAACCGTGCACACTGCCATTTTTCCATTCATGTATTCTGCTGCCTGTTTTACATAGCTTGGCGGAATGCATACGGATGCAGTTCCGTATTCCATCGCATCGTCACAAATCTGTTTGATTTCTTCCCAGGTAGATGGCTGGAGAAGAAGGGTATGATCCACATGTTTTAAAATCTCTTTTACGTCCATTTATTTTCCTCATTTCTGTTGTCTCTTTATATTGCCCGAAATTACTGTATCGCAATTTACTGGCAGGATTCATATCTGTTCTTTATTTGATTGTCTAGTACATCGAATATTAAGTAACTGCAAGATGTTCGTCACAATTTGTGGGAGATTTCGCCCGAATGAGGGCGCCGTAATGGGCTACGGCAACCGAATTCAGGCAAAATGTAACGCAAAGTGGGGCGTGCAGATTGCGATGTCACGGTCTTAATTCGACGAATCCTCCCGGATCAGCTTTCTCACAGCTTCAACAGCCACCTGGATTGCCATATCTGTATCATGCACAACCGGATTATCCAGTCCCAGCTTCTCTCTTTCCTGATTTGCAAGCACCAGGAAACAGGAGCCAGCTCTGGCACGAAGCTTGCCAGCTGCAATAAAAAGCGCTGCAGATTCCATCTCGGAAGCAAGACAGCCCATTTTCTTCCAGGCCTCCCATTTGTTGAGCAGCTCATAACCAACTGGCATTGCTTCAGGCTCATGCTGTCCGTAAAAAGCGTCTTTGCACTGGACAACACCTGTATGACAGGAAAGTCCTTTTTCTTTCGCAGCTGCCACAAGGGCGTTTGTCACGTCCAGATTAGCTACTGCCGGATACTCTATGGGGGCATATTCCCGGCTGGTTCCCTCCATACGGATGGCACCTGTGGCAATTACGATATCTCCGCTTTTTACCTCAGGCTGCATACCGCCGCAGGTTCCAATGCGGACAAAAGTATCTGCGCCGCACCGGGAAAGCTCTTCCATGGCAATGGAGGCAGACGGTCCGCCGATTCCGGTGGATGTCACGCTGACTTTCACGCCGTCCAGGGTTCCTGTATATGTGATATATTCTCTGTTGTCTGCAATGAGAACCGGGTTGTCAAAATACTGGGCAATTTTCACACACCTTTTCGGGTCTCCCGGCATGATCACATACCGGCCAACTTCCCCCTTTGCAACCTGGATATGATACTGCCTGCTGGCATCTTCAGAATAGTTTTTCATAGTGTCACCTCTGTCCTTTATCGTACGGAATACCTTCCGCCTTCGGCGCTCTGGAATTCTTGGATACAAACACCAGAACGATCAGGGAAATAATATATGGGAACATGTTGTATAATGTGCTGGGAAGCTTCAAGGCTACCAGCGCATCAAATCCTGTGTATACGTTTGACAGCGCACGGAAAAGACCGAACAGAAGGGCTGCCAGTCCGATGTTTACCGGCTTCCACTGTCCGAAGATCATAACAGCAAGTGCAAGGAAACCAAAACCAGCAACTCCGTTCTCAAATTTCCACTCACTTACACCGGCAGTGATATAAACCAGTCCCCCAAGACCGCCAAGTGCGCCGGAGATCAAAACGCCTGCGTAACGCATTTTAAAAACATTGATACCTACCGAATCGGCTGCCTGTGGATGCTCACCACATGCCATCAGACGAAGTCCAAATCTGGTCTTATAAAGTACCACATAAGAAGCAATGAGGATCAGCAGTGCAAAAAGCATGAACCAGCTGAATTCAAATTTTCCAATTCTTATCAGGAACGCTTTCTTAGCCACCTTGTAGGCAACTGTGGAAGAAACGTTGTCCGGATTTTCTGCCATGTTGATGGCTCTTACGATAACAACAGCTGCAGCCGGTCCAAGAAGATTCAGGGCCGTACCAACCAGTGTCTGGTCTGCATTGAAATGAATGGCAGCCACACCAAGGAGCAGGGAAAATATCATTCCCACAAGTACACTGGCCAGAACCACCAGAAGGATCACAACTGGTGCCGGAGCGGAATCCGGAAGATATTTCATCATCAAGGCACCGCCAAGTGCACCCATAACCATAATTCCCTCAAGACCGATGTTGATGACACCGCTGTGCTCGGAAAAACAGCCGCCAAGTGCTACGAGAATCAATACAGAAGCAAATATTAATGTATACTGAATCAATAATAACATTATTTTTCTCCTCCTTTTGCAGCTTTTTTCTCATCTCTCTTATCAAGATAACGGTTTAACCAGAGTTTGAAGAAGAATACAAATCCACACAGATAAATGATAAACGCGGAGATCAGATCAGAGATCTGTGCACAATACATGGTCTTATCCACATAGCTTCCACCACTTGTAATGTGCTGGATAAAATAAGAGGAAAAAATTGCTCCGATGGGATGAAGGCCGCCAAGGAAGGCTGCTGCGATTCCATTAAAGCCCATGCCCGGAACGGTTGTCTGCTGAACCATCCAGGTCTCAATTCCGCTGAGATAGAAAACAGCTGCGCCAAGTCCTGCAAGGCCGCCAGCGATCATCATGGTTACAATGGTATTTCTCTTCTCTTTCATGCCGCAGTATTTTGCAGCATTTTTGTTCATACCTGTTGCGCGAAGCTCAAAACCGAATTTTGTTTTTTCCAGAAGTACCCACACTACGATTGCCATTACCACAGAAATAATAAGACCGATGGATACGAATTTGTTTCCGGAAAAGATCTCATCCAGTCCACAGTTGGGAAGAAGAGCACTCTTATTGCCGCTGGAAAGATCTACAGTGTATGGAGTAGACTCGGATTTCACCTGGGTAAGAAGCATATTCACCACATACAGGGAAATCCAGTTCAGCATGATACAGGAAATAACCTCGTTTACATTGAAGTAAGCCTTCAGTGCACCGGAGATGCCGCCTACCAGGGCTGCGATCACGATTGCTGCGATCATGCATACATACCAGGGCATGCCAAGTTTCAACGCAAAATACAGAGAAGCTCCGGCTCCAACTACATACTGTCCTGCTGCTCCAATGTTAAAAAGTCCAACCTTGTAAGCAAACAGAACGGACAGGGAACACATCAGAAGTGCGGAAGCCTTTACCAGTGTGGTTCCCATATACTTCATCATAGCCTTCTGGCTTGGATAGTAAAAATAATTCTTGATAATTGCAGTAATCGCACCCGCAGCTCCTGCAGGATTGATAATAAGAAGTACCAGATAACCGATGAGAAGACCGATCACAATGCATAAAAGAGAGGCAATGATGGTCTGAACCGCATTGTTTCTCAGAATGCTTTCTTTCTTTTTGGATTCATTATTCATTGCTCTTCGTCTCCTTTCTCTTCGATCCTGCCATGTAAAGGCCAAGTTCCTCTACGGTTACTTTTTTCGGATCAAATTCTCCTACGATTTCTCCTTCGTACATTACAAGAATCCGGTCTGATACATTCATAACCTCATCCAGCTCCAGGCTGATCAGAAGAACGCCTTTGCCTGCATCTCTTGCCTGTACCAGCTGTTTGTGAACATGCTCGATTGCTCCAACATCCAGACCACGGGTAGGCTGAACTGCAATCAAAAGCTCCGGATTCTTGTCAATCTCACGGGCAATGATTGCTTTCTGCTGGTTTCCACCAGACATGGATCTCGCCTTGGTGATGGCACCCTGACCGGAACGGATATCGTACTGTTCAATCAGGCGGTTGGCATATTTGCGAATCTCTTTGCGTTTCAAAAAGCCCAATTTATTGGTAAACTGTGGTTCGAAATATCTCTGAAGGACGATGTTGTCTTCCAGGGAATAATCAAGTACCAGGCCGTGTTTGTGACGGTCTTCCGGGATATGGCTCATGCCGGAGGTAAGACGCTCACGGATTGGCATGTGAGTAATGTCTTTTCCATTCATAGTAATGGTGCCGCTCTTCAGTGGCTCCAGGCCGGAAAGTCCATAAACAAATTCGGTCTGGCCATTTCCGTCGATTCCGGCGATACAGACGATCTCACCTCTGTGAACCTGAAGGGAAACGCCGTTGACTGCGTTATTCTTATGATGCTTGGAAGCAACCACCATATCCTTGATATCCAGAACAACTTCACCGGGCTTTGCTTCTTCTTTCTCTACAACGAAGTTTACGTCTCGTCCAACCATCATGGCAGAAAGCTTCTCCGGGTTGGTATCTCTGATGTCTACAGTTCCGATGCATTTTCCCTTACGAAGAACGGTACAGCGGTCTGCAACCTGCATGATCTCACCAAGCTTGTGGGTAATGAACAGAATGCTTTTGCCCTCTGCTGCCAGGTTCTTCATGATCTGCATCAATTCCTGAATCTCCTGCGGGGTAAGTACTGCAGTAGGCTCATCAAAGATCAGGATCTCGTTGTCACGGTAAAGCATTTTCAGGATCTCGGTTCTCTGCTGCATACCTACTGTGGTATCCTCGATAATGGCATCCGGGTCTACAGAAAGACCATATTTTTCAGAAAGGGCCATAACCTTTTTACGCGCGCCCTCTTTCTGAAGGAAACCGTTTTTTGTGGTCTCAACGCCAAGGATAATATTATCCAGAACACTGAAGCATTCTATCAATTTGAAATGCTGATGTACCATTCCAATGCCCAGGTCATTTGCATCGTTTGGATCTTTGATTTCAACTTTCTTTCCATCTTTGTGGATCTCGCCCTCTTCCGGCTGATACAGACCAAACAGAACGCTCATCAAAGTGGATTTACCTGCTCCATTTTCGCCAAGCAGAGCGTGGATCTCACCTTTTTTTAACTGAAGTGTGATATTGTCATTTGCGATGATTCCGGGAAAACGCTTGGTTATTCCCAGCATTTCAATTGCATATTCACTCATCTTCGCTTTCTCCTTTTTTCATGGCAAAGTCGCAGACAGAAAGCACAAGTAATAAAACGGTTACTGATCACTTCATTCACCAAAAACCTCTCGAGTGAACAGTACTATAAGTCTTATTATGACGGCACTTACGTAAAAAAGGGGAGTGGCCACTGCTCACTCCCCTTTTTCTCACTGCATGGCCATTCTTCATGTTAAGACCAGTCTGCTTTCCTGTCAGAACCCTACCCGTGATTTATAATTGCATTTACTATGCGGAGTAGTTGGTTGTCTTATTTGATGCTGCCGTAATCATTTACTGTGATCTCAGTCTCTGGCATTGCTGTGATGTCGCTGCTTACTTCAATCTCGCCATTGTATAATTTCTTTACAAGATCTTTGTAATCATCTACAGTGAAATTGTCATCCCACTGGGTTGTCTCCATTGGGAGCTGTACATAGTTGTCTTCCGGGTTCTCAGATACAAGACCAAGGTTGTCGATCTTTCCAGCGTAATCAGATTCCCAATTGCCATCCTTGATCGCATCAAGTGCAGTCTTTACTGTCGGTGCAAGACCCTTCATAGCGGATGTAACAGTGATGTCCTCGCCGATGATTCCGGACTGGTCAGAGTCAACACCGATTACCTTGCCGTCAACCTTTGCTGCTGCTTCTGCTGCAGATGTGTAGATTCCACCGCCGCATGCGAATACAACTTCAACGCCCTTGCTTCCGTACCAGGTATCCATGTAAGCTGTGATGTCTGCATCACCGTAGAACTGTCCGCCGCATACATACTCAAGCTCAACGTCACTTGTGATTCCAAGCTCTTTGGCTGCTTCGTCCACGCCCTGAACATATCCATATCCAAAACGGGTAACAGCCGGTACAGACATACCGCCGAGGAATCCAAGATGCTTGTATCCAAGCTTCACAGCTGCATATCCAGCCATGTATCCGGAGATCTCTTCCTGATAAGTACAGCAGTAAACATTGTCTGCATTGTAGTAATCGGTCACTTCATAATCATCCGGATTGTAGGTGTATCCTTCGCCAACACCTTTCTCACAGATATCGCCTGCACTTACGTCTGGTGCAATAAACTTCACGTCCGGATACATCTCAGACTGCTCTACGATAGTAGCTGCGAACATATATCCCGGAAGCACGATCACGTTAGCTCCATCTGCTACAGCCTGGTCAACACTTGCGTTACGTGCCTCATCAGAGTCGCTCTCTGGTTTATAATAGTTGAACTCAGAACCATTCTCTTCGGACCACGCCTTACATGCCTCGTAAGTGGTCTGGTTAAAGCTCTGGTCTGTAATATCACCGGAGTCAGTTACCATGGCGATCTTCATATCTCCAGCCTCAGCCTTCACCTCTGTCACTCCGTAAGCTGGTGCAAGGGAAAGTGCCATTGCACCTGCAAGAACCATAGCTGCAATTCTTTTCTTCATATTATTTTTCCTCCTTTTTTGAAATTGGCTTTGTTATCTCTACAATGACATATGTCTCACTTTTAAAACAGGACACATGTCCCTTTTTTTATATTTATTTTCATTTTCGTACAAAAAGGATATTTTTTCAAGTGTTTTTTAGTATATTTTTTTATATTTGTTTTTATACTATTTCTCCTATTAGTTCTAATCCATCACTTTGCATAATTTTTACATTTCTAATCTCATTTTCTAATTGCTTTTCTATTTTTAATTCTTTTTTGCTATCCTGTTCTATTTTTTCTTTTATCTTTACCTTAACAACTCTATAATTTGTAGTATGACCTTTTACATATTCCCCACATTTTTCTTCAAAAAGCACACTAAGCGTTTTTCCAATGCTTGCATTGTTAAATTCTTCTTCGTATTTATCAGAAAGTTCTAGTAACTTGTTACTTCTTTCTTCTTTTACATTTCCATCTATTTGATTAGTCATTTTAGCTGCAACTGTTCCGCTTCTTGGCGAATATTTAAATACATGCATTTTATAAAACTTTATTTCTTTTAAGAACTCATAAGTCTTGTTAAATTCCTCTTCTGTTTCTCCTGGGAACCCAACTATAACATCTGTTGTTAAATGAACTTCTGGATATGCATTTTTAAGTAATTCTACTACATGTTTAAATTGATCTGTTGTATATTTTCTATTCATTCTTTTTAGTACTGAATCTGATATATGTTGAATTGGAATATCAAAATATTTACATATTTTTTCGTTTTTCTTTACTACTTTTATTAACTTATCATCGATTGTCTCTGGATATGCATATAGAAATCTAATCCACTTTATTCCATCTATTTTGCATAATTTTTTTAATAATTCTGCAAGCTTTGGCTTACCATATATGTCTATTCCGTATTTTGTTGTATCTTGAGCTATTAATATTATTTCTTTGTAACCACTTTTAGCTAATTTCTTTACTTCTTCTATAATATCTTCCATTGGTCTACTTTCAAACCTACCACGAATATATGGAATTGCACAAAATGTACAGCAAT
>OLOE01000664.1_pt1 | contig 16917 bp, 15 predicted proteins | sample 1673201 | NCBI WGS metagenome assembly OLOE01 (sample SAMEA3136765, study PRJEB25190) | human gut metagenome | biome: human gut; feature: human-associated habitat; material: faeces | place: Austria | collected 2013
GGGTTCATCTCATGCAGCTTTGAGCTGCCCCCGCTCACGTGCACGATGCTCCTGTTGCTGCGCCTGCTCTCGCGTGAGACGCGCTCGTTGCCCCCCCCCTCCTGCGTGAGGCGCGTACGTTCCGCGGCACCTTATGCGAGGTAAGCGCATTCGCTTCGCGTCGTTGGGTTTGCCTCTCGCCTTTCACGCGCCGTCTTTGCCTTGTGCGTCCGTTCCGCGGCGGCGCGCGTTGTTGAATTGGTTAGCGCTTCGCATGAGGGTGACACCCACGGCTCCGTTGCCGCGTCTGTGTTGCGGGCGAAGCGACGGCATCGGCGGTGGGCTACCTCACCGCGTCGCTGCATCTGCCCGCCTCACCGCCTGCGTGCAGCCTCTTCTCGCCCGCGGCTTCATCGCCCCGCCCATATTACGGCCGAAACGGCGGGATCATGTCGTTTGCCGCAGAAAACGTGGCGCTGTGATGGTGTTTCGTTGAATTGCCGTTGTTCCGCGGTACTATTCTGAAAGATATCGTGCCTGTTTACGCAAAACGGGTTGTGGGACCAACGATGGCGGCGGCCATCAGAATAGGAGATGAAGCTGTCGTGAACGACTCCGACGGCGGCGGTCGATGTTGCTCGACCCGAAAACGCACCGCACAATGCAATAATTCTCTTTTTGGTCCCGCGCGGTCTTTGTCTTCGTGTGAAGAAAAGGCTGCGTTTCTGTATTCAGATACTGCAGCGCAAACAGCGTTGCAGCTTTTTCTTGCGCGTGGTTTATGCCTGGATGTGCGCAAGCGCCTTTCCCTGCTGGCGGACGTAACGCGCCTTATGCCCTTCCCAAAGGGGGAGATGGCCGTGTAATTTCGGTTTTCTCGGAAAGGATGCAAAGCGCACCGATTCCCCTTTAGCGGAAAAGCAGTTTGAAACTCTTTTCCCGATCCCATTTCCGCAATGAGAAATGGCCGATCTGTTTCTCGTCCCCGCAGTGAGAGATGGCGATTCCGCTTCTCACCCGCTTATGCAAGGAGTTTTGTACCTAGATGCCTATTTGGTTAAGTTTGATACTGGTGGTTCTGTTCCTGCTGATGAACGCTTTTTTCGTTATCGCCGAGTTTTCCTTGGTGCGCGTGCGTAAATCGCAGATTGAGATTTTGGTGGAAGAAGGCAAGAAGGGCGCCAAGCGTGCGTTCGAGATGGCCGACAACGTTAACGAGTATCTTTCGGCTTGCCAGCTTGGTATTACGCTGGCTTCGCTGGCGTTGGGCTGGTTGGGCGAGCCCGCGTTTGCCGCGCTGCTTCATCCGATCTTCGTGTTCTTTGGCTTGCCCGACACGGCCGTCACCGTTATTTCGGTGGGTATTGGCTACTTCATCATGACCACGCTGCATGTGGTGGCCGGCGAGCTCATCCCTAAGAGCATGGCTATTCTGAAGACGGAAACCTACGCGCTGCACACAGCGGGTCCGCTTCATGCGTTCTATCGCATTACTTATCCCATCATGTGGCTGTTTAACGCTACCACCAATGGCGTTATGCGCTTGACCGGCCACGATGCCAAGAATGAAACCGAGGCTTATTCCGAGGAAGAAATTAAGCTGCTGCTTGAAGAAAGCGCCGAGAGCGGATCTATCGAGCAGGATCAGTACCAGTATCTGGATAACATTTTCGACTTGGACGATAAGGACGCGAAGGCTATCATGACGCCTCGCACCGAGGTGCTGGCTATCGACTACGACGATGATCTTGAAACGAATCTCGATTTCATGGGGAAGAACAAATTCACGCGTTACCCCGTGTTCCGCGAGGACAAGGACAACATCGTGGGCTTCGTGCACATTAAGGATGCCTATCTGCTGCCCGAGGGCTCCACGATGAAAGACCTGAAGATTCGCTCTATTCAGGCGGTGCCGGAGAGCATTTCTATCGCGAAACTTTTGCAGGTGCTGCAGGCTAAGCACACGAAAATCGCCGTGGTGGTTGACGAGCATGGCGGCACGTCCGGCATCGTTACCATGACCGATGTGGTCGAGCAGATTATCGGCCGTATGGAAGACGAGTATTTGCATGATGATCAGGACGAGATCTTGAAGGTGGGCGAGCACCATTACTTGGTAGACGGTTCGCTGCCGGTTGATCAGTTTGTTGAATTCATCGGCTTTGAGCCCGTGCCTGTGTTCGACTACGAGACTGCAGGTGGCTTGATGCTCGACCTGCTGGACAAGATCCCCGCCGAGGGCGATTCGTACGAGCTGCATCACGAGGGTACGAAGATCACGATGATGGCCCGCGTGATGGACGGTTTGCGCATCGACAAGATCGATGTCCGCTTCGAGGAAGAGCCCGAACCTGAAGAAGCTGAATAGTGGGAATTTAGGGACAGGTACCAAATTCCCGCTTGGGCATAACTCACGCAAAGAATGAGCCTCGCTTGCGCACTTAGCAGCAAGCGAGGTTCTGTTTGTTAGGTGGGGAAACGGTACCTGTTCCTAAATTCCCCCACTTCGCTGTCGGCGGAGCCGTCGTAGGCAGTGTTGCTGATCTTCACCTCTCGCAAGGAGTATTCGGCGGCCTTGCCGTCGATGAACAAGGGGAGGTCGGTCTATTCGCATGTCCAGTTGTTATCAGCGCTCAGCGTTTGGCGATAAAAGCCATTTTCGCTGCTCAAGGGGGGTGTTATTACGGCACAGTTCAACCACTACCGGCAGTTGGCGGTCTTGTGCAGTGTTGCTCCAGTCTTTTTCGGCGCACACTGAGATATATTCCTTTGAAACGTTTTTGATGGTGAGTGTCGGGGTGCCCACGCCCTCAAGCTAATCGTTTTGAAGCCGCAGCGATGGGTTGCTGATATCATCCTGTGCATACGTCTCGTTCACGTTCCCGCTTGCGTCGACGGTGAGCTTGATGGTTTTTGCTCCTTCTGAGCGCAGCGAAGAAAGCACCTCTTCGTCGGAGGGGAACGATTCTAGCGTTATGCCGTCGCCCGAGTAGGGAGCGGTTGTGGGGAGTATGGGATTGACGGGTGATTGGCGAAGCAGGGCATCCGTTTCGTAGGCGGTGTCTTCTTTTGTTGGCGGCGCAACCACGATAATCTTGGGATTGTTCCCGTTATTCGAGTAGCCCAGCCCTTCGGCGCCCTTGACTCTCGACGCGTGCAGAGCTTCAGTGTAGTTTGTTTCGGGCACTTTCGAGAATCCGTCGCTCATATTGTCGGCCACTTCGCAGGTGGTGGATACGTAGGAGTTCGCCGACTGCACGCGCTTAGTTGTGCTGTCGCAGCCGTTCCAGGTTGCTTCTAATTCGACGGTGTCATTATTGCCGGTGGCGGCAATCAGTTCGGTAAAGGTTAGGGTTTGGCCCGGCTGCAGCACCGCACCTGTTTCTTTTACCCTCCATCCAGAGAACGTTTAGAGGTAATGACGGTTATTGATTTTGTTGTTTCCTGAGGAGGACTCATAACGCACTTCGGCCAAGTCGCTGTCGGGCGAAAGCACGGTGAATGCGCCTTCTTCGGCGGTGACGATTTTGCTTTGATCCACGTAATCGCCGTCGGCTGCTTGCGCGGTTGTTTGCTCTGTTTGGGAAGAGGCGGTGTTGGCCTCTTGGCTGGCTGCGGCGTTGGGGCTGCCAGGTTCGGGAAGATCGGTGTTGAGAGGCGCGTGGCTGCCAGGTTTGGGACTCGGCGTTGAATGGCGTCGGCTTCGAAGGGGCTTGGCGCTGAGGGCCGGCAGGTTCGGCGAATCATCGGGTTGGGGGGGCTGGTCCTCAGCCCCTGCGATGTAGCGCCCTAGTGCTTTTGCTCCTCGTGAAGGGCCTTGGTGTATACGGCGTAATGCTCGGGGCGGTGGGCGTCCGAGGCAAAATAGTCGACCAAGCCTTCTTTCAACAGGGCTTTTGCAGTTCGGTGGCGCTTGTCGAAACGGCCGCCTTCTACGAAGTTTGCCGAAAGCTGCAAACGGCAGCCCATGTTCTTCATTTCGTAGGCGATGTCCAGGTTGTCCTGCACGGCCTTATAGCGTTCGGGGTGCGCGATGATTACCGTGGTGCCTTGGCTTTGAATGGAATACACGGCGCGCTGCCAGTTGACAGGCAAGCTTGCGGTGGAAAATTCCAGCAACAGCAGATTGGTGTCTTCAGTGCACAGGTTCTGCGCGGTTTCTACGCCTAATTCGGCGAGCTTTTTCCAGTACACTTCGAACCCCAGGTTGGTTCGGATGCCCATCTGCGCGGCATGTGCCCTGAACGCGTGATATTGCTTCTTGATAAGCGGCAGATTGAACTTGTTGGTGTGCAACTGGCGGTGCTTGCCAGCAAGAACGTAGCGGGTGCTGTTTCGAACCGATTTCAGGCCATCAGGAACAAGAAAAGCCTCGAAGAGGCCTGCAACTCCTACGAGGAGATTATCAATGAACTGATTGCCGAGCGCTCGCAGATTATTGCAATTGCGCAGGCCTACGAGACGGAGCTGAAGCGCTACACGCTCGGCGACGAGGATATCGAATACTTGCAGGGCACAGCGAGCGCCGCGCTCGACGTTGTGGCTTCGTTCTCGCCAAGCACAAACCTGGAGATCTTCGAGAGCCTGAAGTCCCTCATATCGATGGACACGCTGAAGGCTATGCGGCTGTTGGGCTTTGATCATAAGAAGGCCATAGGTGACCCGCTCACCGAGGCATGCGCCCGTGCTATAACCAACGGGCTCGGCGGCGGTGTAAAGAAGGGCCCCGGAATGGCTAGCAGACAAAATGTTTCTGACGGGAAGCGTCGTTGAGGTGGCTTCGTTGTTCGCGGCGTGAATCGCTTATGACGTCTTGAGACGCGTCGTAGTGGCGAACTGGTTTTGTGAGCCATTGGAATGCAATGCTCGCAAAAAGAGGAGGGTGAAGAGCATCGCACCCCTCAGTCACGGGTCTCGGGGAGCGCAGTGATTCGCGCCGCTGGAGTAAATTCCTCTGGGAAATCGCCCTAGCGGTGCGCTATGGCGATTCGTGTTGCGAGGTGCGGCTTTTGCCGAGCGCCACGAATTGTCCCTTGTCCACCATCCCTCTCGATATGCGGCCTGCTGTGGGCTGGCCGACCTCAAGCAACGTGGTACGGGAATGTGGGCATTTCCTTACCGGGCTATCTGCGCTTTGGGATTATTGTTTTTTCGGCGCGCAGCATCTGTCGCTTCCATCGTTCATGCCTACTACTGGGTCCATAGGACAACGATGCCGACGAGGATGACCGCGGTGCCAGGCTATCGGGCGTCTTGGCTTGGCGACCTGGCGCGGAGTCGGTAGAAGTTGCGTTCTTTTTTCGCTGCGGCTCGACGACGAGCTAAAAGGGGTTTGCTGATATTGAAGGCGTTTACACCAGCAATTGCTGTGTTGTTGCAGCCTGGGCATGAATAAGGAAAGGGGCAGCGATGGATTGGCAGGCTATATCAGCGGTAGGATCGTTGCTGTGTGCGGCTGCTACATTTTTCGCCGCGCTCGTTGCATTAATGATGGGGCTTCGAGAAAGAAAGACAAGCGTCTGCGCGCGAGGCTATTTTCTTGAGGATAAACGTTTTGATTTGATTGAGCATCATCCGAATTGTTTCAAGATTGAGTTTATTTGCAACGGGAGCCAGCCTGTGTATATTACTCACATCATTGAGGGGGCGAAGTTCAGGTTCTGTATTCGTGGAATGAAGTGTTGGTTTGAGTCGAAGGCATGTTGTCGTAAGCATGGAATGTATGGTAGGGGCATCCCCGATTTGAAGAGTCGGAAATACTGGGTGTTGTACCCGTTGAGGGATGTTATGAAGCTTGAGCCGGGCGAGATAGGGCGGTTTACGATTAGCTTTTCGAAAATGCGAGCGGTTCAGGAGGAACGCAAAGAGTTAGGCATTTTTGACCTTGATGCGCCGTTGTTTTTGTATGCGGTTGATGTTTCTGGGAAAAGATGCAAAATCGATTCAGGCGCGTCACCGAATTCTTTTGTTGAGTGCGGAACCACGGAGCTAATTCGGGTGTCTCAATTGACGGGGAAGCCTCTTCGGAAAAAAGACTAAGTGTTTTACTAAACAGGGATGCCCTTCTTTTTGATAAGCGCAATCGGCCCTTGCTTTCTAGGTATGCCTAGGTATATAAGGGGCTCTTTCATTTTTTGCGTGGGTATGTTCCTGCGGTTTCGCCAGCTTCTGATTCGATGTCGAGATGATGGATTAGGGTGGTCTAGCGCAGGCCTCGGAAGGCCTGAGGAATTTACCCATGCGGCCAATCCTACGGCATATGAAACCCCCTATCTCATGGCTGCGCAAATTGCTTCGGCCGCTTTCTCGCGACGTCATCGACGGTGTGTGCTTGGAGCCGCGCATCGGCGCCCACTACAACAACCCGAGCTTTGGCTATGGCGGCTACTGCCTGCCCAAAGACACTAAGCAGCTGTTGGCGAATTACAAGGACGTGCCCCAGAACTTGATTGAGGCCATCGTCGACGCCAACCGAACCCGTAAAGACTTCGTCGCCGACGAGGTGCTTCAGATGGTGTGGGACAAGGTCTACGAGGGCAAGAAGAAACCCGTCGTCGGCGTGTACCGCCTGACCATGAAGTCGAACAGCGACAACTTCCGCGCGAGTTCCATCCAGGGCGTCATGAAGCGCGTCAAGGCCAAGGGAGTGCCCGTGGTGGTCTACGAGCCCACGCTCGACGCGTCGGAGTTCTTCGGCAGCGAGGTCACGCACGATTTGGCCAAGTTCAAGGCCCAGTGCGACGTGATCGTGGCCAACCGCTGGAGCGACGATTCGTCCGATGTGGCCGACAAGGTGTACACAAGGGACTTGTTCAAGAGGGACTAGGCTCGAACTCTTCGAGATAGCTTTTGCGTAATGTCTTCTGTTTCGGACGGCTTGCTGTCGTCCGAGGTATTTTGTCGAACAGATGGTGTTGATTCGGGCCTCTGGTTTCAACGCAAATCGTTGTTTATGGTACGGGCTTCCGTCTAAATCGCCGAGCCATGTTACGTTCAGCATTCGCATTAGGATTGAGCACGGTGGATACTTACGTTGATGCTTGGCTCAGGTGGGATACTGTAATAGATTATGGGTGGATAGGCGCCTGAAAGGCATGAATACAACCAGGGCTTTGCTCGACAGGTTGTTCTTTTAGTGGGGCTATAGGATTTTGATCATTTAGCATTGCGATACGAGAAGATCCGGATTTGAGTGTCGATACTGCGAGGTTTGGGCGAAAGGATGACGTATTGGAGGAATGCACAAAGCTATCAATCCACAACCATTTTGGTGGCAAACCCGCCGATTTGACCATAGATCAGTCAATCTACGACCGAGCCGTATTCGACCTCGCTAAGGGTTTTGAAGAACTGCGGTCGGCAAAGGAAGCGGGTTTCCAGCTCCTTGCCCAGACGAATTCGAATCATCTCGATGTCGCGGCCTACCTGCTTATGCGCAAGATGGCCTCGCTTGATTCGGTTGAGTTGTTGCCTGGTGTCGAGATAAATCTCGTCAACTGGGAAAATGAAAAGCAAGTACTTCATGTTGTTGTGGTGGTCGATCCTTGCTCTAATCTTCTTGTTTTCACGAAGGCGCTAAAAGAGGCCTTTGTCGCAAACGATAGGTTCGCGCTTAAACTCGAACAATTTTGTGAAATCCTCTCCGACCGGCGTGCGGTTATTTGCGTCCATGGGCTAAAGCAGGACGACCGCGGGCTTGCCAGGAATCCCCAGATGGCGCAAGAGCTGCTAAACATGAACAGGTATTTTCCTGTCGCCGTGGAGGACAACAAGTCGTTTCACAAGCTGTCCCTTCAGCAGCAGATTAAGGAGTTCCTCTCCGACGAGACGTTGGCTTGGTTTGATACTGTTGCCGACATCTCATCCGTTGACAGGCAGAATTTTGATAAAGTTCTGTCGCCCACCTACATGTGGGCCGGAGCCACCTTCGACGATCTCTTCTATTCCGTGCTGGCCGGCGATTGCCGCATGGTGCGCAAGGAAGACATCGTCAAAAGGGTCTCGTACGTGGCGCGCATAGTCATAGACGCCGGCAACGGCATGACGCAATCGGAGGTCAACTGCTCTCAGGGGCTCAATTGCGTGATCGGGCCCTCGGGCAGTGGCAAAACGCTGCTGATGGATATCCTGAACATGAAGCTGAAGGGCAAGCATCTTACTGCCGGAATCTCCAACATCGGAGATTACAGCGGACTCTACGACTTGTCGCAAGTGCACCTTTACGGGCCTGATGGTAAGGAGATTGTTGAGTCGGATCACTTTGAGGTTATCGAGGGCGAGAACCTTTACAACAAGGTGATCAAGGCTTATAGCACCGAAAAGGGTGAGCTCGTCAAAGACATGGGCCTCGGCATTGATTCGCAGGGATTCACGGACCTTGTTGCGCGCTTTACGACAGGCATGAACCGTTACCTGAGGGGCATGGCGAAAGCGAATAAATGCAGGACTGTTGCAACCGGCGCCTTGGCCCAAGTGAAGAGTGCCGCTCTCTTCATAGCCGCAAATGACGTGAAAAGTGCTGACACCATAGACTATAACCAAGATCCAGGCGACGGTTCCGCCGTTGCAGAACTTGACGAGAAGATTGCCGCGTGCGCGGATGGGGCGAAGAAGGCCAAGGAGCATTTCGATGGGCTTATCGCGATTGTCGATAAGAATGGCCTTTCGGAGGGGCTCAAAAAGCAGCTTATCCGGTTGCGTGGCGAGTTTTTGGCCGAGCTTGCAATAAAGAAGCTCGCTCTGGAAGCATCGCGTTTCTCAAAACAGTTCGATAAGGATAAAGGGAGACTCATTTACGAAGCCGTCCAGGCTTATAATGCAAAAGTCAGCGGTCAATACCATCAGGTCAATAAGCAGAGGCAGGTTTTGATTGATAAGCTGTCCGAGCTCGCGGTGGGGCTGATGGCTGCCAAGAAGGCTGAACTCATTTTGGAGGTTCCGACCCTTTCATATACGGAGGTCAGAGGCTCTATCGGATTGGCCAGTAAGAGCGACATCGCGCGTTTGAGTATCCAGGACATCGACCTGAGAATAGGCGACGAGGGTCGTCTCAGGGATATTTTCCACAACGATGTGCGCGTAAGGGCAAGCGCGGGAAAGGCCAAGTCGTCGGCATTTCTCTTTCCGATAGACCTGGCATCGGAGACATCCGTTAGGTCCATGCTCGATGTCTTCTTCCGTTCGGGTGTAAAAGACGGACTGTCCATGGTTCTTCCCCTTGACGGGGTCGCGACTTACTCTATCGAGCTCAAAGACGAGAACGGGAATTACCGGCCTATCGAGGAGTATTCTGCCGGGATGCTCAGCAAGATCTACGTTACCTATTTCTTGGACCGCACGATTCAGAATGAGGGCAGCAATACTATCCTGCTCTACGACCAGCCAGAGTCGAACATGGAGAAGGAATTCTTGCTTCGAACGCTCGGTGAAAAGCTGAAGGAATTGAGGAGGGTTCATCAGATTTTCGTCGCGACGCATGAACCCTTGCTTGTTGTTAACGCTGATGCGAACGAGATCATTTTGGCAACGAACGACAAGAGGGTCGACGAGGCGAATCGCGTGACCTATGAGAACCGGTCGTTCGTGGGCGCGCATGGCAAGAGAGAGCTCGTCGAAGGCGTCGCGCGGTTGATAGACGGCGGAACGGACGCGGTTAAGCGCAGGAGTGGAATTTATGAAGGGATGACCCATAGATGACGAAGATTTCCGTAAATGAGAAGGGTGAGCTGAGGGTCGACGGCGAGCCGAAGAAGATAGCTGATCTGACGCAGGATTTTTTGGAGAAGCTCGTGGACGACTCTCTCGAATCCAAGGTCGACTACGAAATAGAAGGCGACATGCCGCTTGCTGGCTTCTTCGAGATGCTTCGCGATGGGACGAAAGAGGGCTCCGATCTCAGAAAGGCCAAGGAGGAGCGCGAGAAGAAGACGAAAGATGCCATCGCGGCTGGCAAGAATTTCGTCGAGGAGCATGGCGATGTTTCGATAAGCGATGACAAGGAATGGCGCATTCAGTAGATGATTGCGCTATGGGAGGTGCGACATGGTTGGTGGCGCGATTCGAATAATGGACAAACTCGGCTTGAGCCGTGACAGCTTTCTTCAGCGAGACGTCTTGGAGCTCGTCGGGAATCCGTTCCATGGCGCATGGACAACCGTCTATTCGCCGCATGCCAAAGCGGATGGGACGTCTTCGGTATTCTGCTGTCTTGCTGAAAAGGAGATGCGGGAAGAAATTCTCGCCGGGGTGGACTGGCCCGTCCATGCCGATTCGTTCTCTCCCGGCTTCGAGGCGTGTGGGGATGACGTTCGGTATATCAATTGCTCTCGTCCGGGATATACCTTCCTTGTTGCTGAGACATATTTTCATCCTCTGGAACAAAGCCAGCTGCACATTAATAACGAGTTCGTATTGCTGTTCAACCTTTATCGCGGCGACGACGGGGGCTACTACTGCATCGGCGAGAGCGGCGAGCGCCAACTGGTTGTCTCGATTGGGGATGAAGTCTGCTTCCGGACAAGCTTCCTGATGAGATTTATCGCAGCCAAGCAGTTGCTGTTCGTCCAGTTCGTCGATTCGAGAATCGGCAGTGACGAGCACTATCGCACCGATGCTTCTCTGGTGGATGAGGACGGGCGTAGGGGCAGTAGCTTCAACTACAAGCTCTGGCTTCAAAGCACGCCGCAGGAAGACTACCTTTTCTCCATGTTGTACGCGCGCAGCGTTGTTGATCCCGAGCCACGTGAGAAGTGCGGGATATGGCCTTACGAGCGCGAGGATGACTTCTATCCCGAATACCTTATCGGGGAGAACCCTGATGGCTCTGAGGTCAGGTTCACTTGCGACCCAGACAAGCTTGCTGACTACTTCGGAGGCAATCAGGAAGCTCCTCATTACCTGACGCCCATCTACTTCAAGCCCACAGTTCTCGATAAATATCGCAATGACCCTTGCTTCACGGTCTCCGAACGGCATCTCGATTGCGGGACGCAGTGGAGCGTTGAGATAGACAACGTGATTCCTTCGCGTGTCATGGTCTATCTTGGTGATCTTGGAAGCCATATGCCGCCTGCGGAGCGCAAGTATTTTCTCGCATTTGAGATGTCGCCGATCGACCAGTCTATTTCCGAAGAAGCGAAGGCGAACGACTTCGGTGCCTTGTGGGTTGAGCCCAGCGGTCCTGTTGCGCGGCTTCTCGGCGCTCGACGAAAGCTTGATGCGGCGTGGTGTGGCGCATTCGGCAGCAGCCTTTTTCGCAAGCCTCACGCTGACGACGCCGACATGGAGAAGCTGATTCGAATCCCCTCAACGAACGGACGCGAGGAGCTGGATACGGTTGTGATTAACCTTGATAAGTTGCTTGTTGATTATATCGATGAATCGGTATTGCCTCGGTTAGACGCGAAGGGGAGCATCAACAAGTTTGAGAAGCAGCTGCGGGATATGGAAATCGATGCTGATATTTCCCCTTTGCGCGATCTGCAGTCCTTGAGGTCGACCAGCACCGCGCATGCCAAAGGAAGGAATTACGATAAGAAAAAGGCCAGATTGCTCACAGGTAATAATCCCGATGACATCGAGAAGCTTGTCAATAGACTCACTGATATGATGAATGAGATTGCGAATAAGCTTCCAACTCATGACTAGGCGAATCAAGTATATGATTCTGGAGAGCTGTTGACGGTCGTAGTCTCTCGTGCCATGTGAGACAGTATGGCCCAAATCACTGACTGGTACGGCTACCCGACATAACGAAAGAACCCGCATGCTGCTGGCTTTTTGGTCCACGCGGATTGGGCAATCCGACACAATGGAGTTGTCTGGAAACCATCGGCGCGAGCGCCACGAAGCGCTTCGTCGACGTGCCGGTGCCTTGCGCATCGATGATGCATATGCCAAGTTCCTGCGCAAGGCATTTGCGAGTGCGCATATAAACGTCCTTCTCGGATCCGCCTTTTCCATCAATGCTGTGCCAACCCTTGGAGAGCGTGAGTCTTGGTTCCAGGCGGTCGACACGCTTGTGCGAGAACACCCTAAAGATTCGGTGTGGGGCACTGCGCGTGGGCTCTTGCGGGCTGAGTATTTTAAGGATGTCATGCTCCCGCTTCTTGGTGCGGAACCTGATTTCTCGCAGCTTGACTTCGCATCTACCGTCACGCGTCTTGTCGCAGAGAGGGGGACGACCACGCTCCCCAGACGCGTAAACTTTTTCACCACAAACTATGACCCCATGATAGAGCTTTCGCTTGAAGAGCTTAATGTGCCCTTCAACGATGGCTTCACCGGTCGCGTTAAACCCGTATTCGACCCGCCTTCTTTCAGCCGGCTTATGTGCGAGCAGTCCCTTTTCATGGAATACACGTCGCAGGTGGCAACTGCCAACGTGCTCAAGGCGCACGGCTCGCTTACGTGGAGGAGGGATGCCGGCGGGAGGATAGCCTATTCAAGCGTTGATGAGACGCTTCGTTCCTGCTATGAGGGTTTCGCCGATGCCGTGGATTTGGATCAGGTTGTTGAGGTTGGACATCTTGTCGAAGCTGAGTGCGACGAAGCTGGCCTGACCGAGCTTCATGAATTGGCAGGCGAGCTCCCTGAAGGGGACCGCGACCTGATTGATGGCTTCACCGATAAGTACGATTCCACCCTGTGCATCGTGAACCCGGCCAAGCGGAAGTTCGAGGAGACCGTTCTCGAGCAAAGCTACTACGATTTGCTGCGCATCTATGCAAACGAACTGGACCGTAATAATGCTCTGCTTTTGGTGTTCGGGTTCTCGTTCGCCGACGAGCACATTCTTGAGCTTGCGAAGAGGGCCATACGGTCGAACCCGAAACTCATCGTGCTAATTTCATGCCACACTAGAGACGATGCCGCTTGGTATCGCTCCCTGTTCCCCAATGCCGACAATGTATATTTTATTGCGCCCGATGAGGGGAAAGAGATAAATGCAGCCGAGCTCACCGAGGTGCTGAGATGCGTGGCGAGGTGAGCGACACCAAGGTCAAGGTGAGGGTGTACAGCCAGGCGAACGAGGCGAGCGTCTTCTACCACGGTGAGCTCGTGCGTGGCGTCTCCGTATTCGGCAGCTTCTCCTCTGGGAGGTTCAACCGCGGCGTCGAGGTGCTGCCTTTGGTGCGTTCCAAGGCGTATCTTCTTTCGCCCGAGCAGCTTGCGGCTGTGAACTCGCCCGTCGAGACCGCCGGCGCGGGCTTCAGGGTGGGGGTGCTGGCCGGGCATGATGGGGTCGACGTGAAGCTGCCGTTCAACGCGCTGTTCGCAAGCCATATCGGCATTTTCGGGAACACCGGCTCAGGCAAGTCGAACACGCTGTGCCGGCTTTTCACCGACTGCCTTGGGCAACGTGCTGGGCGCGGGGGCAGCAAGTTCGTATTTATCGATTTCAACGGCGAGTACACTGCAAGGACCGTATTGTGTCATGACAAGATAGTCTACGAGCCAAACACCAGAACGGGAGTCGGCGGCAAAATCCCCGTTCCACTCGATTTCTTCTTTGACGTGGACATGTGGGCAATGCTAGCAAAGGCGACCGAGAAGACGCAACGGCCGTTTTTGAAAAGGTGCATTCGCAAGGCCGGGGCGATTTTGGAAATGAGCAACCCCGGTGCCTGCCTGCGTGGTATGGTCAGAAAGCTTCTGGAAGGCTATTGCGGCTGCGGCCCTGCTTTCGATGAACAGCGCGAGGACTTGGTGAAGCTCTTTTCGCTTATTCCCGGCGAAGACGCAAGCAGCCTGGAGAGGGCGCTTGACTCTGTTGAGGTTTTTCAGAAGCACAACAATGCGCTTCACAAACGCGATAGCGGGAAGCTACTTTACTCGACCGCCGATGTGCCTGAAGTTTTCTCCGATCTAGGCTATGAGAGCATGGACTACTCATCATTGGCCTCTGACAAGCCCACGTTGCTGGAATTCATTGCACGATGTCGGTTTATTGAGGCGGTTCGCTCTCATACGATTACTCGTGAGCATATTGCGCCTTTGATACAGCGCTACTCGGCAGAGCTGGGGGAGGCTTCAAAGCTTTACGAGCCTTGCATCAACGGTTTCGAATTCGATGTCTCCGTTATCTCGCTGCTCAACGTTAACCTGGAGCAGAAGAAGGTCGTTCCGCTCGTCGTGGCGAAGACACTCTATCAGTTCCAGAAGGCGCGCGGGCAAAACGAGCGTGGGAGTAGCGCCCATCTAATCGTCGACGAAGCGCACAACATTCTGTCGTACTCGTCGCAGCGAGAGAGCGAGAACTGGCGCGACTACCGCCTTGAGACGTTCGAGGAAATCGTCAAGGAGGGCCGCAAGTTCGGCATGTACCTCACCGTGTGCAGCCAGCGGCCGGCCGACATATCGCCCACGATTCTCTCGCAGATGCACAACTACTTCATCCATAGGCTCGTGAACGACGAGGACCTGAGGGCGATTAGCAAAGCTGTCTCGTTCATCGATGGCGCGAATGCGAGCATGATTCCCGTACTTACGCAGGGGTGCTGCATAGTGAGCGGTACGGCGACGACGTACCCGGTGCGCGTGCGGGTCGATCCGCTTGAGCTTGAGAAGCAGCCCATGAGTTTCGACAGGGACCTTGCGAAGGCTTGGGGCGTTGAGTGAGAGAAGGGGCGGAGATGGATGGTGATGGTTTCGCCGAGGCGATTGCGGGGTTGGTGGAGAGGCATCCTGTGCTCTACTATCGGATGAAGTTGGAGGATTCGCATATTCCGCTCCATGTCGTGGAGAGGGATTTCTTCGGCGATACGTTCCTGGAAGTCTTCCGGCAATACGATAATGCTCTCTTCGAATCCGTCAGGCTGATGATTCGCTACGAGAAGTCGTTGAAGGCATGGGGGGGAGATTGTCGCGGGGATCGACGACAAGGTTACGAGGGACACGTTGGTCATGGATTACGTTCATCCGGTGTTCATGGTGGCGTGCGATCTGCCCAACGTGTTCAAAGACCAGCTTGTCCGCGGGTGCGTCAAGCTCGCGACGGTTGTGAAGGGCGACTATTCGTATCTTCGGAAAGGCAGAAGGGACTGGTATGGCGCAATTCGGGAAGTGTGCGTTGGCGTTCCGCTTGGGAGGAAATTGTGCGATGTCGTTGACGGCGATCTGTACAGAGACGCTGATGCGACGCATTTCCGGGAGTTGCACGGTTCTGGCATGCATGACTTATCGCAGAGTTTGGTGAGCGGGCTTGAGCAAACGGTCTCGGCGGCCAACTGCATCGCTATGCAAACTTATGTTGGAGCTTTCGACCTTGGCAAGGAACTCGAGGTTCTGGACAGGCAGAGGCGCAGAATCCAGAAAGCGTACTTGTTGTTCGGGGATTACGGTGATGCCCTGTACGAGGGGCGGGCTGGTAATTAGAGCGGTGGAAAGACGTGAGACTGGAAGGTGAACAGGGGACGGAGGGGTGTTCGCCGCGATGCCGCGGGTTGCGCCCGCGTCGGCGCTGGCGGCTGCCGCGGCTTCGCCCGCGGGTTCTGGACGGTTTCGCAGGAAACGGGCGCCGATTTTGCCGTGGGTCCTGGGCTTCTGTGCGGTTTTCGGCGGAGGTTGTTCATCGTTGAGATCGCCGACCTGGGGAAACGTCGGCGCTGTACGGCGTTTCGGGCCGATTCGGCCTGCGAAACCGCCCAGAAGTTGCAAACAGGGCTCGCTTGTGTTGAGGGTAGCGTATCTAAACACGTGTTTCGGTTCTGCCGGCGCTGGTCTCGTGGGCATTGTGATTGCTGCGGGTGTCGTCAAGGATCTTTCGCAAATTTGCCGATGTCTAGGTGGGGCCATCGGCGCTATCGGCCTACATCCCGCCCTCCTTCTCTTCGAGCAGCGATACGTCTAGGTAACGCCTGCGGCCCCACTCGTTTTCGACTATGTATTTCAGCCTGGCGGTCACCAGCATCAGCGCGGATTTCCCGTCGGGGAACGTGCCGACGACGCGGGTTCGGCGGCGGATCTCCCTGTTCAGCCGCTCGATGGCGTTCATGACGTCCTCGGCGATGCGTCTCATGAGCTCCCTCAGGTTCGCCGACCCGTCCTCGAACCTCGGCATCGCCGGCTGCCCCCGCATGCATTCTGCTAGACTCTCCATTGCGGTCTTCATCCTTTCCAAGAATCCGTTATGTCGCAATTCCGGATTCTAGGGCGAAGGCTGTTTCCCTTCAAAGCCATCTCGATTCGCTTCGCTTATGCTAACTTTCCCGGCACGATCGAGACGATAGGGTACCTAAATCGCAATAGCGTCAGAGCTCGAAAACATGCCGACATTTGAATGATCTTCGACGATGCGTGTTTGTTGACAAGATTTATGATAAATCTGCGTACTGCGTGCAGACTGTTTTGCGAGGAGGTCTCTGCTCATGGAGTTATCAGAAGTTCTCAATTTGCTTGCGCTAGTGATTGTGCCTCTTGTTGCCGTAGCGGTTGGTCAATATCTTCAGACCCGTTCCAAGAAGAAAGATGAACAGTACAAGATCTTCAAGGAACTGCTGCGGAGCAGAGTGTTTGGAATCAATGTTGAGAGCGTTGAAGCATACAACATGATTCACATAGTCTTTTCTTCTCATAAAGAAGTGAGGAAATGTTGGGATGCATATTTCGCTTCTCTTTGTGTAGAAAACCCCAGCGAAGATGATCTTAGCGACTGCGAGCAGAAGCAGCTTGCTCTGTTGAAAGAAATGGCCAAATCCCTGGGCTACGGTGATGAACTATCGCAAGCGGCATTGGCCACTAAGTATCTCCCAAAAGGCATGGTCCAAAACTATATGGACGACAAACGTCAGAGAGAAAACTATGCCAATACAATGGAAGTTATTGGCAAACTAATTGGCAGCAACGTTAAACGCAATGAGCCGCCAAAGTGATGCGGTGTTGTAAGTGGGGAAGAGTCAGCGCAAACATGCGTGTCGCACATGGGTAGGTGAGTGCAAT
>OLOE01000667.1_pt1 | contig 16889 bp, 13 predicted proteins | sample 1673201 | NCBI WGS metagenome assembly OLOE01 (sample SAMEA3136765, study PRJEB25190) | human gut metagenome | biome: human gut; feature: human-associated habitat; material: faeces | place: Austria | collected 2013
ATTTCGGCCATCATCAATCCGGAAATGGCTGCACATGTGATCGTCTCTCCTGGAGAATACCGTGCTCTCACCGCGTGTTTATCTGTATTCCATCCAACAAAGGCATAGCCTTTTTTCGTGTATCCATTCTCAGCAAAGCTGTAATTTTGATCGTACGTGGCTGTCCCATCATTCACATATCCAGAATCTTCTCCATTTCCATCATAGTTTACAGTGTATGTATTCGCTGTCCACTGGGCTGTCTCTGTATAATTACCACATACCAGCCAGCCTGTATTGGACATCCATTTTGTTCCTTCATCCAGCCATCCTTCCAAGGTATAACCTCTTCTTGATACCGTTGGAAACGAAAAATAATCTCCATCCGTAAAATTCCATGTTACATCTGCACCATCTCCACCATTTCCATTGTAATAAATGCTGCGGCTTGGCTTTTCCAGATTCAGATTTATAGAACACCAGTCATAAGTTTTCCATCCATCTCTGTCAGCGGAGGCCACTCCGACCAATCCAGTACTGACATGGATATTTACTGATTTCCAATGTTCTTGAGTATCATGATAGGAATTTTCCCAAAATCCATCATTTCCTCCGCAATAAAGCGTTATATCCTTGCTCGGATCTGAAAATACTGGTTTATCCACCGTTACCCATTCCCAGGATCGATGCTGTTCATGGGCCGGTAACAGATACCAGACTTTGATCGTTAAAAGTGTATAGTTGTTGTTACTGTTCTTCTCTGAATATATCGTCTGTTTATTCACTGTAAGCTTATAATCTCCGCCTCCACCGGAATACGTCGTTACCGTATATGGATGTCTGGAATTATTAAATGTCCCACCACTGACATTTTTATTTTTTTCATATTCATCACTATGAATATACATTGTCAGACTATCGCTTTTCCCATTTGGTCCATTGATGTTCACTGTTAAATGTCCATCTTTAAAATGTTTGTTTCCTCCTGTATTCTCTTAAATTAAAACGCCTGATATTAAGTAACGGTTGGAGTTTCCAGTTACCGAACACCGGCTTCAACGTTGCTTAGTATATCATATGAAATTCCTCGTGTAAAGAGAAATTTATACAATTCCGAAATATTCCATTCCTTTTGCAATATCCTTATCGATCTGTCTTTTCAGTGCATCGATCCCGTCAAATTTCTGCTCCGGTCTCCGGAATTTTTTAAGATTAATCCGTACTTTTTCCCCGTATGCATTTCCGGAATATCCGAAAAGAAATGCCTCGATCAACAGCTTCTTTTCTTCTGTCACGGTCGGTTTGATACCGACATTGGCAATTCCCGGATAAGTCTTTCCTTCGATATCTATCTTACAGAAATAGACTCCGTGCGCCGGCACGATCTTTCCTTCCGGCCATGCTACATTCAGCGTCGGGAATCCAAGCGTACGGCCAAGCTGTCTGCCATGTTCAACCGTTCCTTCTACTTCAAACGGATAACCAAGCAGAGTTTCTGCCAGCCCTACATCGCCCTCTTTTACTACTTCTTTTACATAAGTACTGCTGATAATCCGGTCGTGATAACGTTCTTTTTCTATAACGATCAATTCATAATCATACTGGTCTGCATATTCCGCCAGCATATGCACATCACCGCGTTTCTCACATCCGAATGTAAAATCTGTCCCTACCACGATATATTTCGCACGAAACAGATCATGGATGATCTCCTGTATAAAATCTTCCGCACTCTTCTGACGAAAAGATTCGGTAAACGGGCATTCGATCAGGTAATCGACCTCATCTTTTACCCTTTCCTGCCGTTCCTCTCCGACCATCAGAAGTTCCGGGGCAATCCCTTTTTCCTTCCATAACGGTCTCATGTCAAACGAACATACGATACTGTTTATATTCTCCTGTTTTCCTAATTCACGGACCTTTGTCACAAGCATCTGATGGCCTCTGTGTAATCCATCGAACTTTCCAAAAGTCACTGCTGCCCTTCCGTTTCCGTTATATTCCGCAAGCTCTCTGATATACTGCATAGTCTTTTCTTCCTCGTTTACTCGTTAAAAAACATCTTGACGATGTGGTATTTTTTTTCTTTCCACTGGTAAATGGCGATGAATTTACCTGATTCATCATACAGACGCACCTGAGTTTCTTCGTCTTGTCCGCATGCCTCTTTTAACATTTTAAGATCCAGAGGATTCCCATTCTTAGCAAATGCCTTCCAATCATCTTTCACCGTGATCTTCGGATAAGACGGGAACATCGCATCGATCGGTACCAGAAGCTCTGCAAGCTTTCCTTCCTGCTTCAAGGTTTCGATTTCATCCAGCATTTTCGCATCTTCAATCCGGAACGTTGACACCCTTGTACGGATCAGTGATTCCATGCAGCCTCCGCATCCGAGTTTCTCACCTATATCATGACAAAGCGTACGGATGTAGGTCCCTTTCGAACACGATACTTCCATACGGACTTTCGGAAGATCAATCTCAAGAATCTGAATATCCAGGATCTTAACCGGACGTGCTTTTCTCTCTATGACCTTTCCTTCTCTGGCAAGCTCATATAATTTCTTTCCATTTACCTTAAGAGCCGAATACATTGGGGGAATCTGTTCATAATCTCCGATAAATCCTTCAATAGCTTCTCTGACTTTTTCTTCGGTCAGTGCCTCTGTTGACTTTTCTTCCAGAACTTCACCTGTAATATCCTGTGTATCCGTTGTCTTGCCAAGAAGCAACACTGCTTCATATGTCTTGTTCTTGTCAGTCAAAAGATCACAAAGCTTGGTTGCTTTTCCAAGACACACCGGAAGGACACCTGTCGCATCCGGATCAAGTGTCCCTGTATGTCCGATCTTCTTTTGTCCGACGATCCCGCGAAGTTTCGCCACCACATCATGGGATGTAAATCCCTTTTCTTTATACACATTGATAATTCCGTGTATCATAGTTTACTGCTCCTGTGTCTTTTCCAGTTTTTCCATCTGTGCCTCAATCTGTTTGGACAAATTATTCAGCACATCAAACGGTGTTCCCGCCATTGTAAATCCGGATGCCTTCTTATGACCGCCGCCGCCAAAATACTGTGCGATCTTGCTGACATCGATTTTCTCTTTGGAACGGAGGCTTACTTTGAATTCATTCTGTTTCAACTCATACATGAATACAGCAACCTCTACTCCTTCTGTCACGCGAAGCTGGCTTACAATTCCTTCCAGATCTTTTGGTCCCACACCGTAAAAATCCATCACATCTCTCCGAATATAGGACGCGATACCTGTTCCATTTAAAAACAGGATACTTTCCATCAGTGCACGGCCCATCACAAGATTCTGCGCATAAGATTTCGCATAGAATGTATCTTCTATGATCTTTGGTCCGTCAATGCCTTTTTCCAGAAGATTTGCGGCCACCCGGAATGTCTCCGGTCCGGCGCAGGAATACTGGAATACGCCTGTATCATGCACAATTCCAAGGTACAGTGCTTCCGCCACATTTTGGGAAATCTTCTCTTCATCCAGAAGTCCGTATACCAGTTCTGATGTCGAACTTGCTTCCGGAACGATATGATTTACATCTGCAAAGCCGATGTTACTGATATGGTGATCCACACAGAACGTATGCTTTGCTTTATTAAATAACGTTTTAGAATACTCCAGTCTGTCTGTATCCCCGCAGTCCAGGGAAATGAAGAGATCATATACTTTCTCTTCATCATCCACAGACTCCAGGATTGTCTCTGTCCCTTTTAAAAAATGAAACGATTCCGGGATATCTTTCAGATAAATATCCACGGTTTTATCACTGTAGTTTTCACGGATATACTGTCCGAGTCCCACACAGGACCCCACACAGTCTCCATCCGGACGCACATGTCCGCCGATCGCGATCGTGGACACGTTCTCCAATACTTTATTCAGCATCTTCCTCAACACCTTCCGTTTTCAGGTCTTTGGTTACTTCATCAATCTTCTTTGACATATTCACACCATACTCAATGGACTGATCCAGTACAAACTTGATCTCAGGTGTATTACGCAGATTCAGTGTTCTGGCCAGTTCACGACGGATATAGCCTTCTGCACTCTGCAGCCCCTTAATTGTCTGCTCCTGCTCATAAGCATCTCCAAGTACACTGATATATGCCTTACACGTCTTAAGATCCGGTGCAACTTCTGCAGCCACGACCGAAGTCCACGGTGCAACACGCGGGTCTTTTAATCCCCCGCGGATGATGTTCGATAACTCATGCTGCACTTCTGTATTTACTCTTGTATTCTTAATGCTTCTTTTTCTCATTTATATCAACTCCTAGCGTGGAATCTCTACCATCTTGAATGCCTCTACGAGGTCTCCTTCTTTGATGTCATTGAAGTTTGCAAATACGAATCCACATTCGTAACCTGCTTTTACTTCTTTTACATCATCTTTGAATCTCTTCAGAGATGCCAGAGGTCCTTCAAATATTACAATACCGTCACGTGTCAGGCGGACAGAGCAGTCTCTTTCAAATACACCATCCAGAACATAAGATCCTGCAATTGTTCCGACTCCGGAAGCCTTGAATGTCTGACGTACTTCTGCGTGTCCGAGTACCTTCTCCTCAAATACAGGATCCAGCATACCCTTCATAGCTGCTTCTACATCTTCGATTGCATTGTAGATGACACGGTACAGACGGATATCTACACCTTCACGGTCTGCTGTTTCTTTTGCTGTTGCATCCGGACGAACGTTGAATCCGATGATGATCGCATTTGATGCAGAAGCCAGACTTACGTCAGATTCATTGATTGCACCAACGCCGCCGTGAATGATCTTAACGACTACTTCATCATTAGACAGCTTCAGTAAGCTCTGTTTGATTGCTTCTACAGATCCCTGTACATCTGCCTTTACTACGATACCAAGTTCTTTTAAGTTGCCTTCCTGAATCTGTGTAAACAGGTCATCCAGAGAAAGTTTAGATTTTGTCTCTTCCAGAAGTTTTACCTTGCTCTGTGAAATGAATGTCTCTGCAAAGTTTCTTGCTTCTTTTTCATTTCCACATCCGACGATAACTTCTCCGGCATTCGGTACATCGTTAAGTCCAAGGATCTCTACCGGTGTAGACGGACCTGCTTCTTTGACTCTTCTTCCCTTGTCATCCATCATGGCTCTTACTTTACCAAATGCAGAACCTGCTGCGATTGGATCTCCGACACGGAGTGTTCCCTTCTGAACCAGGATATTTGCAACGGAACCTCTTCCCTTATCCAGTTTTGCTTCCAGTACAAGACCTCTTGCACGGCGGTTTGGATTGGCTTTTAATTCCATTACTTCTGCTGTTAAAGCGATCATTTCCATCAGATCTTCCAGACCTTCTCCTGTCTTGGCAGATACCGGAACGAAGATTGTGCTTCCACCCCAGTCTTCCGGAATCAGTTCGTATTCTGTCAGTTCCTGTTTTACACGGTCAATGTTGGCACTTGGTTTATCCATCTTGTTGACAGCTACGATGATCTCTACACCTGCAGCTTTTGCATGGTTAATCGCTTCTACTGTCTGCGGCATAACACCATCGTCTGCTGCTACTACGAGAACTGCGATATCTGTAGAGCTTGCTCCACGCATACGCATTGCTGTGAACGCCTCATGTCCCGGAGTATCCAGGAATGTGATCTTCTCTCCGTTGATCTCTACAACATAAGCACCGATGTGCTGTGTGATACCGCCGGCCTCACGGTCGATGACATTTGTATGACGGATTGCATCCAGAAGGGAAGTTTTACCGTGGTCAACGTGACCCATAACGCAGACTACAGGCGGACGTTTCTTCATCTTCTTTTCGTCCTCTTCTTCTTCTTTTAGAAGTTCTTCGATCACGTCTACAACTTCTTCTTTCTCGCAGAGAACGTCGAATTCCAGCGCGATCTCTTCTGCTGTCTCATAATCGATCTCCTGGTTCACCGTAGCAACTTTTCCCTGCATAAAGAGCTTTTTGATAATTACAGACGGAACAATCTTCATCTTATCAGCCAGTTCTTTGATTGTCAGAACCTCTGGGATTGTGATCTGTTTAATCTCTTCCTCTACCTTCTGCTCTTTCTGCTGTGGTTTCTGAAGCTGCTGTTTTGGCTCGTTTTTCTTCTTGCCCTTTGGCATTCTTTCTTCATCATCACGACGATAATCTTTCTTCTTATGATCGTCTTTTCCCTTGGCATTCTTTCTCTGTGGTTTCTGTCCTTCGATTGCAGGAGCCGGAATGCTTGGGTTGTTCTTTCTGTCATTTCTTCTGTTGTCGTTTCTGTCTCCGAATTTACGTCCCTGTCTGTCATCGCCACGGTTATTGTCTCGTCTGTTATCACGGTCTCCCTGGTTTCTGTCGGAACGTCCGTTCTGCGGGCGGTCTCCTCTCTGGAATCTCTGTCCGCCTCTTCCTTCCTGGCGGTCACCGTTACGTCCGTCTCTTCCGCCACGTCTTTCACCACCACGGTTATTTCTGTTATCGGATCTGTCGTTTCTATCAGATTTTTCATTTCTTTCAGATCTCTCCGGTCTTTCACTTCTTTCCGGACGTCTGTTCTGTGTTCTTTCTGCTGCCGGCTTCTCTGTCCTCTTTGGAGCCTGTGCTTCTTCTGCAGACGCATTCTGTGCTGCAGAACGGTCAGAACGTCTTGCCGGACGGCCGTTATTTACCTGCATCGGTTTTCCCTGTCCGGAATTCTGACGATTTCCTCCGGATCTTCTTCCTTTGTTACCACCGTTCTGTGCATTCTGCGGACGTATTACATGCACGATATTCTTTTTCTTTGGTGTTTCTGATTTTTGTGTATTTTCGTTTGTATTTGTTTCTATATCTTTATTATTTGACATATAATCTGCCTCCTCTATGCAATTGTCTGATTCTCTGTGTCTATATGCTTCCGGATTCCTTTTGCAAATCCCTCATCCAGGATAACCAAAGATGCACGGAACTCTTTTCCCATTGCATGCCCCAAGGTATCTTTATCTTTGTAAAAATAGATCGGGACCTGATAAAAGTCACACATGTTCTGAAATTTCTTCTTGGTATTATCGGATGCATCGTCTGCAACGATCACAAGATATGCCCTTCCGGATTTTACTTCTTTCTCCGTACAGAACTCCCCGCTTGCAACCTTGCCGGCTTTCGTGGCAAGACCGATCATAGATAATGCTTTATTCTGACTCAAGTACTTCCATCTCCTTTTCCAGTGCTTCATACACTTCTTTCGGGATAGCCTGCTTAAAGGATCTCTCCAGGCCCTTATTCTTCACTGCTTTTGCAAGGCAGTCACTGTTCGGGCAGAGATAAGCACCGCGTCCGTTCTTTCTTCCTGTTGCATCCAGTAGAAATTCTCCCTCCGATGTGCGGATGACACGAATCATCTCTTTTTTACTCTTCATTTCCTGACATCCTACGCATTTACGCATAGGAACTTTTTTATTTGCTCCCACGAATTATCACCTATTCCTCTGTATCCTCTACTTCATCGAATGTGATCTCTGCGTCGTCATCATCATATTCAGCATCTGCTGTGTTCTCTACATCGAATTCTTCTGCATCGTCATCGTACTCTTCTTCGTATAAGCCTTCGCTTAATTCCATGTAGTTCTCCGGAAGTTCACCGGATTCGATTGCCTGTGTCTCATTCTTGATGTCGATCTTATATCCTGTCAGTCTTGCTGCCAGTCTTGCATTCTGACCTTCTTTACCGATAGCCAGTGATAACTGATAATCCGGAACGATAACGCTTGCTGTCTTTTCATCCGGATCAGCCATTACAGAAATAACCTTTGCAGGGCTTAATGCATTCTCGATCAGGATTGCCGGATTGTCACTCCAGTTGATGATGTCGATCTTCTCGCCGCGCAGTTCATTGACGATCGCATTGACTCTGGCTCCGTTCATACCAACGCATGCACCGACCGGGTCTACATCAGGATCATTAGACCATACAGCGATCTTTGTTCTGCTTCCTGCTTCTCTTGCGATACTCTTGATCTCTACGATACCGTCCTTTACTTCTGTAACTTCTGATTCAAACAGACGTTTTACAAGTTCCGGATGTGTACGGGATACCAGGATCTTAGGTCCCTTTGTCGTATTCTTTACTTCTACGATATATAATTTGATACGTTCTGTCGGTTTGAAGACCTCACCTTTTACCTGCTCATTCTCTGTCAGCATAGCATCTGCTTTACCAAGGTTGATGCTGACATTCTTTCCAACATAACGCTGTACGATACCTGTCACGATATCTTTTTCTTTTTCAAAATACTGATCGTATACAACCTTACGCTCTTCTTCACGGATCTTCTGTAAGATCAGGTTCTTTGCATTCTGTGTTGCAATACGTCCGAATGATTTGGACTCGATCGGAATATGCACGATATCACCAAGCTCGAACTTGCTGTCGATCTCTTTTGCATCTTCCAGACTGATCTGCTCCAGTTTGTCTTCCACTTCTTCTACAACCGTTTTCTCAGCGTATAACTGATACTCACATGTCTCCTTGTTCATGATCAGTTTGATGTTGTCTGTCTTACCGAAATGGTTCTTACAGGCATTCATCAGTGAATTTTCAATGGCGTCTAACAGTGTCTCTTTACTGATATCTTTCTCTTTCTCCAGTATATTTAACGCTTCTAATAATTCTGTATTCATGGTCTGTTCCTCCTTACTTATCCATGCCGTTTAAAAATCAAATGCTAATCGGATCAGTGCGATTTCGCTTTTTTCAAATGTTTTCTCAGTCTCATCTTCCATCTCGATCGTAACCGTTGTCTCATCGTAATCCTTTAAGATTCCGGTGAATTCCTTCTTTCTGTCGATCATACGGTAGGTTCTGATCTCAACTTCTTCTCCAAGGCTTCTCTTGAAGTCCTTTTCCTTCTTCAGTGGTCTGCCAAGTCCCGGTGAGCTGACTTCCAGAATATACGAATCTTCGATATAATCTTTCTCGTCCAGAATATCGGAAAGTCTGCGGCTTACAACCTCACAGTCATTCACTCCGATTCCACCCGGTTTATCAATATATGCACGAAGGTACCAGTTACTTCCTTCTTTTACATATTCGACATCCACCAGTTCAAATCCATACTCTTCCACGATTGGAAGCAGGATCTCTTCTGTTTTCTGTTCATACATTTCTCTTTTTGACAATCTAAAATCCTCCTTATGCAGACCTTACTTATCTATGTTTCTATATCAGTCGGCACACTCTTATCTGCACATACTTTGATATGCAACAAAGAAGAGTGAACAATATGTCCACTCTTCTGCCGATTGATTTATGTAACTAAATTAACTATAGCACTGTTCTTTTGTAAAATCAAGGGATTTTGCGTATTTTTTACACTTTTCCGTGTTTGAACGCCATCATCATCTCGTTTGTCAGGCTTAAGTCTTCTGCCTCTACCGGCATCTTATCCCGTTCAAACCACTCCGCCATGGCAAGTTCATCGGTATCCAGTGTGATACCGTCCTCCCCGTCCAGTTCACAGAAGAATCCCATCAGCAGCGTATCGGTAAATGACCACGGCTGGCTCTTATAATACCGCAGGTTCTTCACCTTCAGTCCGACCTCTTCCATGACCTCACGCCTTACCGTCTCTTCAATGGATTCGCCTGTTTCATTAAATCCTGCAAGCAGTGCATACTTTTTGTATTCTCTTCCCGCATACTTTGACATCAGAATCTTATCCCCATGTGTGACAGCTATGATCACCGCCGGACAGATCTTCGGGAATTCCATCATACCGCAGTCCGGGCAGCGCATCATACGCTCTTTGTCGTCATGCACCATCGGCTGTCCGCAGTGACCGCAGAACTTCCGCGACTGATACCAGCGGTAAAGCTGCCATCCCGTCACTGCCGCAAACTGTCTGTATTTCGGTCTTGCCTCGCGGAAATACTGATTGTCCTTCAGTTCGAATCCTGGGAAATTCTCCGGATCAATTCCTTCTGCCAGATAATATCCCTGTCCGTCAATTGAAAAGAGATACGTATACTCTTCATATACATCCGGATTGTAAACTGCCGCCTCTTTAAATGTAAGGAACGAGATCTCCTGATCCTCAATCTTCACCAGGATCTTTCTTCCTTCATAATATAAGATCACGCTGTCTTCCTTTGGCGGCTCCGGTACATATTCATTTCTATATACATGCGGTTCTATGTTCTGTATCATATCGTTTACCCTCTGTATTTGGTTCCTGTTCCGTCTCGTTTTGCAAGTTTCAGGCGGTTCAGGGTAACTTCTTTTTCATGGTATGAAATCTTACACTCGGTTCCTTCTTCAAACAGATACACATCTGTCAGTGCATCGTCTTTCTTCAGACGGATGCCGCGCACTCCGATCGCACCTTTCTTCTTCTCCGTCACTTCTGCTGCCGGGAAGCGTAAGAAGAATCCGTCCGTTGTCTGCAGTACGATATGCTGGTTCTCCGTCACAACCTGGATCTTCACGACCTCATCTTCCGGCTGAAGCTTAGTTGCGGTAATGGTACGCTTTGTTACCTGGAATTCCGTTCCTTCGACCTTCTTGATCATCCCCTGCTTTGTGGCAAATAAAAGCTTCGCATACCGCATCTGTTCGGAGTCGCAGATGTACACGATCTCTTCCTGCGTGCTGTCATAATTACTGATATTGTCAATTGGCTGTCCCTTGTCACGGAATTTTCCATATGGGATATCCATCACTTTCACCTGATGCATCTTTCCATCTTTTGTGAAAATGCAGATCTTGCCGGTATTCATGCAGTGCAGGATGTATTTATTCTCATTATCTGCCGCTTCTTTATTACGCTCATAAGTACTTACATCTACCGTCTTCGCATATCCGAAACGGTCCATTAAGAACACAACTTCCTGTTCTTCGACTTTCTTCTCTTCAAATACAGCTTCTTCTGCATTCTCTACAACCGTACGTCTCTTTCTTGCGAATTCCTTCTTGATACGGTCCAGATCTTCCATGATAACTGCTGCCATCGAATCGTAATTATTCAGGATATCTTCATATTTTTCAATCTTAGCCAGCGTCTCTTCATGTTCTTTCTGAAGTGCTTCGATTTCCAGACCGATCAGCTTGTACAGACGCATCTCCAGGATCGCTGTTGCCTGACGCTCTGTAAATCTTAACATTCCCGCCATCTTTTTGGAAATGGAGGACTTGAACTTAATGTTCTCTGTCTCCCCGTTCATCAGACATGCCTTTGCGTCTTTTACATTCTGGCTTCCTCTTAAGATCTCGATGATCAGATCGATCACGTCACAGGCTTTGATCAGACCTTCCTGGATCTCTTTTTTATCCTGCTCTTTCTTAAGTAATGTCTTATATTTTCTCGTCGCCATATCGAACTGGAAGTCTACATGTGCCTCGATACGTTTCAGGCCCATGGTCTCCGGTCTTCCGTCCGCAACTGCCAGCATATTAACTCCAAAGGTATCTTCCAGTCGGGTCTTCTTATAGAGCATATTGGTCAGATTCTCTACGTCCGCACCTTTCTTCAGGTCAATGACGATACGGATTCCTTCTTTGGACGACTGATTGGAAATATCCACGATGTCTGTTGTCTTCTTGGTCTCTACCAGATTGCAGACATCATTTAAGAATTTCCCGATTCCCGCACCGATCATGGTATAAGGAATCTCTGTGATGACCAGACGTTTCTTTCCGCCCTTCATATCTTCTACTTCAACTTTTCCACGGATCTTGATCTTTCCGGTTCCTGTCTCGTAGATCTCCGGCAGGTCGTCTTTGTTGACCACGATTCCACCTGTCGGGAAATCCGGCCCTTTGATATATTTCATCAGCTGTCTGGTCGTGATCTCCTCATTTTTCATATAGGCTTTGACACCGTCTACAACCTCTCCCAGATTGTGTGTCGGGATACTGGTTGCCATACCGACCGCGATACCTTCCGCACCGTTCACCAGAAGGTTCGGGATACGCACCGGAAGTACGACCGGTTCCTTCTCCGTCTCGTCAAAGTTCGGCATGAAGTCTACAATATCCTTGTCCAGATCAGCCAGATACGCTTCCTGTGTGATCTTCGCAAGTCTCGCCTCAGTATAACGCATTGCGGCTGCACCGTCTCCTTCGATCGAACCGAAGTTACCGTGTCCGTCTACAAGGATCATTCCTTTTTTAAATTCCTGTGCCATGACCACCAGTGCGTCATAGATGGAACTGTCTCCGTGGGGGTGGTATTTACCCATGGTATCCCCCACGATACGGGCGCATTTCCTATAGGGCCTGTCATACCGGATACCCAGCTCGTACATGTCGTAGAGCGTGCGCCTCTGAACCGGCTTAAGCCCGTCCCGTACATCCGGAAGGGCCCTTGCTACGATGACGCTCATGGCATAGTCGATGTATGACTTCTTCATCACATCAGAGTATTCGGTTCTTATGATTTGTGAATCCTGCATCTTTTCCTCTCCTTACCTCGCTATATATCCAGTTCTGCTTCCGTAGCATTTTCATAGATAAATGTCCTTCTTGGGGGAACCTCGGTCCCCATCAGCATCTCTGTCACGCCGGATGCCATCCTGGCGTCCTCGATCTCCACCAGTTTGAGCATCCTGGTCTCCGGATTCAAAGTGGTCTCCCAGAGCTGCTGGGCATCCATCTCTCCAAGTCCCTTATATCTCTGGAGGGTGAACGGGCCGTCGTGGGTCTTGCGATACCGCTCCAGCGCCTTGTCGTCATAGAGATACTCTTCCTCTCCCTTTTTCGGCATAGCCTTATACAGAGGCGGCATGGCAATATACACATGCCCTTCATAGATCAGTTCCGGCATAAATCGGTAGAACAAGGTTAATAGCAGCGTAGAGATGTGCGCGCCGTCCACATCCGCATCGGCCATGATGATGATCTTGTCATAGCGCAGCTTCGTAATATCGAAATCATTGCCATATCCTTCGGAAAAGCCGCACCCGAAGGCATTGATCATCGTCTTGATCTCCGCGTTGGCCAGAACCTTGTCTATGCTGGCCTTTTCTACATTTAAGATCTTTCCCCGGATGGGCAGGATCGCCTGGTACATCCGGTCTCTGGCCGTCTTGGCCGAACCTCCGGCCGAGTCTCCCTCCACGATGAATATCTCGCACTTCCCGGCGTCCTTGCTCTCGCAGTTTGCCAGTTTCCCGTTACTGTCAAAAGAATACTTCTGCTTTGTTAGAAGATTGGTCTTGGCCCTCTCTTCCGTCTTGCGGATCTTCGCCGCCTTCTCCGCGCAGCCGATCACCTTCTTCAGATTATCCAGATTCCGGTCAAAGTAACGGATGATCTCATCATTGGTCACCTTGCTGCACGCTTTTGCCGCGTCAGGGTTGTCCAATTTCGTCTTCGTCTGTCCTTCAAATCGGGGATCCGGATGCTTGATGGAGATGATCGCCGTCATACCGTTTCGGATATCCGCGCCTGTGAAGTTCGCATCCTTCTCCTTCAAGATCCCCAGTTCCCTGGAATACTGGTTGATGACTGTGGTAAAGGTCGTCTTGAATCCGGTCAGGTGGGTTCCGCCTTCCGCGTTATAGATATTGTTACAGAAGCCCAGGACATTTTCATGGAATTCATTGACATACTGGAATGCCACTTCCACCTCGATACCATCGGACTCGCCTTTGAAATATACGGGCTCGTGGACAGCTTCCTTCTTGGAATTGAGGTCTTCTATGAATCCTAAGATTCCCTCCGGCTCATGGTATACGATATGCTCCGTCTCGCTGCCCCGCTTATCTTCGAATATGATCGTAAGTGCAGGATTCAGATATGCGGTCTCATGCATGCGGCTTTTGACTTCTTCGGCCCGGAACCTGGTCTTCTCAAATATGGCGTCATCTGGAAGAAAGTTTACCTTTGTCCCTGTCTTGCGGGTCTTGCCTATGGTGGGGAGCAGTCCGTCCTCCAGTTCGATCACCGGCTTTCCTCTCTCATACCTGTCATGATGGATATAGCCGTCACGGCTGACTTCCACATCCATATACGTTGACAGCGCATTGACTACGGAAGATCCGACACCGTGAAGCCCTCCGCTGGTCTTATAAGCAGAATCATCGAATTTTCCTCCGGCATGAAGCGTCGTATATACCACGCGCTCTGCGGAAACTCCGGTGGCGTGAAGATCTACCGGAACGCCTCGCCCATTATCCGAGATGGTCGCCGACCCATCCTTTTCAAGCGTCACCCGGATCTCGCTGCAGTAGCCTGCAAGATGCTCGTCCACCGCATTGTCCACAATCTCGTAGATCAGATGGTTCAATCCTTTGGTGGAAACGCTTCCTATATACATTCCCGGCCTTTTCCGTACCGCTTCCAGTCCTTCCAGTATGGAAATACTGTCTGCATCGTATGTATTTTTCTTAGCCATTCTCATATATCCTTTCCACTGTATATTCCTACCTATTCTAGAACGTGGAAAAGTGCCCCATTGGGCACACTTTTCCATACTGCCAATATATTAGCACGAAATATTGTATTAATCAAACAATATTTATTTTGCAAGCACATGATCTAGTGTATCTGCCAGCACTTCCATGGCATTGCGCATTTCCTCCACTGTATTCGTCTGGGCTCCAGCCTCTATCAGCAGAGTCTTTGGCTTTAAATGCATGTTATAGCGGTAGGCTCTCAGATAGATATGCCGGGTAAATCCCGGATACTTGTTGGCTGCCGCAATCTGCATCTGCAAAGAGAATGCCAGGTTATCCTCTATGTATGGATTGGCCAGATAGCTGATATTGCCATTGGCCTTGGTACGGCTAAGCCCATTAAAGAACATGATCTGCGCCGTAGGCCTGCCGTTGATCTCCGTCACCAGATGAGTCCCTTCTGCCACGCCGTCCCGGTGAAGGTCAATGACCACTTCGATGCTGGGATTCTCGGCAAGAATATTCTGGATCTGCGGCTCCGCCAGCTGGTATGCCATGCTTCGGTCCAGTTTTCCGTCCACCAGGTCATACACTCCTTCGTGGTGCAAAGTCTCGATCCCGTATGTATTGTTTAACAGGTCTGAGAGATAGGCGCCCATCCCCATGATGGTGGTGCTGGTATCGCCTTCTGTCGAATCCGCAAACGCCTCCTGGGAATGCGTATGGTAGATCAGCACCTTCGGGCCTCCTTTAGATTGGTCGATCTTCAAATCTTTCCCCATGAGTTTCTCTGCATTGAGCAGGTCCCCGTCTGCCATCGTATTTCCATCTATCGTATAGAAGTTTCCCACCAGGTATTCAAAATTTTTCAAATTTTCCATGGAGGTATCAATTGGCGTTCCAGATGTCTGGGCGACTTCCTCTTCCTTGTCATCGCCTCCCAATAGCTGCCCGTTTTCATCCACCGCGTTTTCATCATTGGCCTGCTGGGCCAGGATCATCGCGTATGTCTCCTCATCTTCCACATCCGTATGGACAGATGCCTTGCCCTCCACATAGGTTCCAAGAGGCACCAGTTTCATGGCGCTTTCGGTCACCCAGTCTGAGAAGGATGCCTCTTTGCCGCCTTCCAGATAGGCGAACCCGGTCAGATACGTTTCTTCTGATTTCTCCATCAGGAAACGGTTGATCCCATCCTGCACCTTCTTTACCGGATGCAGAGGTACCTGCATGAACGCATACAGAACCAGGATGCCTGCGATGACCGCTATCATGATACGGCTGATCCGCTGTTTTTGTCCCACATTATCCACTCCGCTTTAAGAAAACGCTGCCCGCTGCATAAAGCGGGCAGCACATCATATATTTTGTGTCTTAATACTATATGACGCTATTTTCCTTAATATGTGCATGTCCTTTGGAAAACAGCAGATTCAATGCCTCGGATATGGTGAAGCTGATGCGCTTTACCGTCTCGTCGATGTCCTTTGGCGTTACAAACAGGCCGTTTAGGTGCGGCGAGATCAGTTCTTTGACCAGTTCATACTTTTCCGCCGCATTATAGCCCTGCATGACCACGCCCACCCCTCTTAAGGTCTCCGAGCTTTCCAGAGCGGCTATCAGATTCTCCATGGTATCATTGACGATCGTAGCCGCATCCACGACCGTGGGAACGCCGATTGCAATGACCGGGACGCCTACCGTCTCTTTGGTGATGGCATTGCGGTGATTGCCTACGCCTGATCCAGGATTGATGCCGGTATCCGCAATCTGGATGGTTCGGTTCAGCCTTCTGGAACTTCTGGCTGCAAGCGCGTCAATGGCAATGATGATGTCCGGCTTCGTCTCTTTGACGATGCCCTTGATGATCTCTACCGTCTCCATGCCTGTCTGCCCCATGACTCCGGGGACGATAGCGCTGATTAAGTTGACTGCATCTTCTCCCATGGCATATTTGCCATATTCCTTGATGATGTGCCGGGTAATATTCAGATTATCCACCACGTACGGCCCAAGGGCGTCCGGAGTCACTTTCCGGTTGCCAAGCCCCACCACAAGCACGGAATATTCTTCCTTGTCGCTTTTTATGAACCGCTCGAGGAATTTTGCCAGCTCGTTTGATATCTCCTGGTGATAGTCTTCATCCGGCACCGCCATATTCGGCGCCTCCATGGTGATGTACGTGCCGACCGGCTTTCCCATCGTCTTAGCGCCATTCTCCGTCTCGATCTTTACGGTGGTCACCTTGATCTCCCTCTCCTCGTCGTAATCTTCTTCCAGCACGACGCCTTGTACTTCTACATTGTCCGACTCGAATCGCTCTTTCTGCTCAAGAGCCAGGTCTGTTCTGATGCTATACTTCTCAATCATCCCTTACATCCTCACTTTAGTCATAATTTATTTGCTAGTTTTTGCAATATTTTGAGAAATATGTATTGACAGAATTCTTTCTGTGTCCTAAAATAAATTAGTGTGTTTCGTTAGAACGTCCGTGTCCGGCTCTAACGAACTAGAATCGAGAAAATCGAAATATA
>OLOE01000678.1_pt1 | contig 16596 bp, 10 predicted proteins | sample 1673201 | NCBI WGS metagenome assembly OLOE01 (sample SAMEA3136765, study PRJEB25190) | human gut metagenome | biome: human gut; feature: human-associated habitat; material: faeces | place: Austria | collected 2013
CAGCCGAATCCTTCATAGCCTGAAGTCCTTGCATCATCGTCTGAATATTATCACGCAAACTGGAATTCAAACTGTTATCCGCCCAAAAGAATGCCAGAACCGTTCTTCCGGCATGTTGCTGAGGAATCACGATTGTTTCCTTCTCACAAGAGAAGAAAAAGCAGGCTGCCAAGAATAGAAATAGAATCTTTTTCATAAGAAAAGGATTACTCTTCCGGTTTCTTGAACTTGAATGCATTGGGGTTCACTTCGCGAATCAGCAAGGTCTTTCCTTTTTGATACTTGGTCTTCATCTTGTTGATGGTCTTCTGCAGTTTCTTTCTGCTGTTCGAGAAATAAACAAAGCAAGTACGGTTCGTCAGCCCTTCCTCGTTTTCCAGATAATTTTTCAGCTGATAACTGTATTGTGAGCGTTCCGGCAACATCTTATTCTTATCCAGCCTCACACTGTCCAGCAACTGGATTTCCGTGAAATAAACCAATGAATCTGTAAACGATGCGGATACGCCTACTATATAAACAGATTTACTTCCTTTCAATGAGAATGCCGAGCATACCATAAAAACCAACGCTACGGCAAAAAGTATACGAACGTATTTCATTGAGTTATGAGTTATAAGTTATTTGCTTGTGCTTTCCCTTGCGGATATAAGCCCTTCATCAACAAATAACTCACAACTTATAACTCATAACTAAAAAAAATCCCGCGACTAAAATTAGCCGCGGGATTTTTTTAGTTTCTCTCTTATCTGCGTTCTCCCAGTTTTGAGTCAACGAAGAAGATTCCGGCATCACCGGCTTTCTTTATCATATCTACAATGCTGTCGGCAGTAGCTTCTTCTTCTACCTGCTCACGAACAAATCCCCACAAGAAATCCTGAGAAGCCTTGTCCTTTTCAGCAGAAGCAACATCTACCAGTTTGTCAATCAATTCGGAAACATGGCATTCATGCTTGTATACATGCTCGAACACATCCAGCGGAGAAGCCCATTCCTGAGGAACAGCATCCACAGCCCCCACCTTGGCTTGTCCGCCACGTTTCATCACATATTGCGCCAACACATCAGCATGATCACTCTCCTCATGAGCCTGCGCTTTCATCCATGAAGCAAAACCTTCATAGCCTTTCGCAGCGAAGAAATAAGACATGGAAAGATAAAGATTGGCCGACCACATTTCGGCTACAATCTGAGCATTAATTGCTTCTTGTAATTTTTGTGAAATCATAATTTTTATTTTTTAGTTAAATTGTAACTGTTGCAAATATATAATTTTTCTAGCGATTAACACTATGCCCATTCACCTTTTTATAAAAATTATATTTTATCTCATCCAAGTCTTTGCGATTCAAAAGAAAAGTCTTACCTTTGCACCCGCTAATACGGGTTATTAGCATTAATTCAAATCATTAATTATAAAAACATTATTTAGAAATGGCAACTAAAATCAGATTGCAAAGAAACGGACGCAAAAGCTATGCGTTTTATTCAATCGTTATCGCAGACGTAAGAGCTCCACGTGATGGTAAATTTACTGAAAAAATTGGTACTTACAACCCTAATACCAATCCTGCCACAGTAGATTTGAATTTTGAACGCGCACTTCATTGGGTAATGTGCGGTGCACAGCCTACTGACACAGTACGTAACATCTTGTCAAAAGAAGGTGTTTACATGAAAAAGCACTTGCTGGGCGGTGTTGCCAAAGGCGCATTCACAGAAGCAGAAGCTGAAGCTAAATTCGAAGCTTGGAAGAACAACAAACAATCTGGTCTGGCTACTTTGAAGGCTAAACTGGATGAAGCAAAGAAAGCTGAAGCAAAAGCTCGTTTGGAAGCTGAAAAGAAAGTAAATGAAGAAATTGCCAAGAAAGTAGCTGAGAAGAAAGCTGCTGAAGCCGCTGCCAAAGCTGAAGCAGAAGCCGCTAACGCTCCTGCTGAAGAAGCACCTGCTGCTGAAGCTACTGAAGCTCCTGCTGAAGCATAATTCAATTTTACTTCAAAAAGAACAGCTCCTCTGATCTATATCGGAGGAGTTTTTTTATGCTCTTATCCGAGGAATCAAAGGGAGTTTATCTCATCTTCCGAAAGTCCGGTAACTTTTGCGATTTCAGCTATGGAAAGCCCGGCATTCTTCAAATTTCCTGCAATAGCTTTGGCTTTCATCCATTCACCTTCTGCAATGCCTTTCTGAATAGCTGTATTAATCACATTGTTCCAATCTCTATATACTTTCAAACTCTCCTCATAGGCATAAAGGTTCTCTTTTGAGAACTGAGCAATTTCGGCAGCCTCAAACAGCCGGTTGAACACACGTTCCTGAAGGGCAGTGGGACGTTCCATCAAACGGGCCAGATTCTTGAGCACAAACATCCATTTATCAAACAACGTATCCAACTCCTGCTCGGTTTTATGGAATTTAGGCATTTCCAGATACACAAAAGTCAGTTTGTCAAAAAACACTTCATGAGTAGTTGTATCCATCAGCTTCACTTCATGGCGGAAGCTGGAAGACGAAGGCTGGACTGGAGAACGCATCCGTGGGGATTATGATCAGTTGATGGAAAAAGTAGAAGAAATGGATGAGGTTGTAATGGCAGAGATTCAGAAAAGCCAGGGCGAATATAAGCCATTGGCAAAGGTAGAAGAACTGGAAGAGGCAAATTATAACATGATTGATAATGTCCTCAATAATATGCCACCGAAGAAAGAACCGTATCTGGAATACTTTGCCGCAGAATGTGATGAGTTCCATGATATGGGAGCTTATGAAAAAAGTACCGATGTTAATCAGATTGCTGCGGTTTATGAAAAATATAGGGAGAATCCTGAGAATGCCTATCGAGTATGCAGTATGGGGATTATCTATCGTGATCCGGAAGACAGTTACTATGATGATGCTGAATTTGCAATCGTAAAAGGAAATACAGTACTTGGAAATCTGATGGACGATGTTCGATTTTATGGAGAACTTGCACTGATACGGGAAGGGATTGAGAAAATTCATGATGCATTGCCGGACTATAAGTATGTACCAATGCGGGATGTTCGGGAAGCAATGTATCCAGAGAAGATGACCACAGAACAGTTGGCAGAGGCATTGGATGAGATTGCAGAAGCTTTTGATCCGTATGAGTATCGAGATAATGTGGAGACGGGAGAAAATACGGTACAAGAGGTGATGTTGGATTTGCAGAGTGGCAATACACATTCTTATATTTCTTATCTGAAGGATATTGTAGACGAAGAATGTGACCAGTCTGTGCGTGCAGGTGTATTGATTGAAAGACTGAAAGTCTATGAGCCGGAGTTTCCAAAGAATCTGGAACCAATGGTGTATGTAAACTATTGTGAAGAAAGTGCTCTCATGAATCCAAGATGTCAGAAGTTATCCGAGCTGGATGCAAAAACAGCAGAAATGGATAAAGAATGGTATGCAAAACGTGATTCGAAGACAGAGGAACCTACAAAAATCACAAAGATATATGTGACTGTATATTATGCGGAAAAAGGTGAACAGATGCTGCATCATTTTAAGAAGTCAATGGATATTGGAAATGGACATGGCGGTATTGTGAGTCAGTTGAAGTATGATAATGAAATGAAGCTTACAGATGAGTATTGGATCAATTACCAGAAAGGCAAAGGAAGTGAAGAGTTCCAAAAGTATATGGAAGATCTGACAGACATGCAGAATCATGTGCTTCCGTATCTGCAGAGCTTTTGCAATCTGGAAGAAAAAGGTGTGAAAGAGAGACGAGAACAGCAGATAACGGAAAGAAATGAAGGAAGAGCAGATGAGCGGGGAACAAGTACCGAAGCGAATGCAGTGGTCAAGGATGCAGGAAAAGCAGATAGGAAACAGGTACAACAGAAGCAGGCGGTAGTTGGAAAAGATAAGAAATTATCCATTCATGAACGGCTTGAGATTAATAAGAGGATTATTCAAGAAAAGCAGGGAAAAGATAAGCCGGAGAGAGGGGCTGATCGGGGTGTGAGATAAGTATAATATTATAATTCTAATGAAGGATGTAGGGAGTCAATCCCTGCATCCTTTTTTAATGCGTAAATATGGATTGAACGTTATAATGAAAGCAGATTGGAGATGTTTTTCTTCTAACCACATCAATTAGGAAAAGAGTATCTGTAGCAGATAAATTCAAAAGGTTTGTGAATAAATTAAAAAAGATATTCAATATTTGAAAAAAGATATGTGATATTTGTAAATGCGAATTGTACAAGGAGTTTTTTGTGTGATAAAATAATTTTGATATTGATTGCACATTAAACGGAGGAAAAGAGGATGGCAATTAGTTATAATGGATTATGGAAACAGTTAATTGACCACGGAATGAAAAAAGGAGATTTGTGTGCCAAGACTGGTCTTAGCTCCAGTACAATAGCAAAGATGACAAACTGCGAGTCGGTGAAACTATCTGTTTTGGAAAAAATCTGCAAAGAGTTGGATTGTAACTTTGGAGATTTGATTGACTATGTACCAGATAACAAAGAAAAGTAAATTACCTTATGGAGGAAAATGTAAATGGCTACGAGAAGTGCAAAAATAGATCAGAAAGCAGACCTAATATGGGCAATAGCAGATAAGCTTACCGGTGTATATAAACCACATGAATATGGAGATGTTATATTACCACTTACAGTAATCAGACGTTTTGACTGTATTCTCTCAGATACGAAGGATGCGGTATTACAGAAATACGATGAAGTAAAGAATCTTCCAATGAAAGATATTTTACTTCGTAAGGCTTCAAAAAAGGATTTTTACAATACAAGTAAATATACATTTGAAAGACTTATGGATGATCCTGACCACATTGAGGAGAATTTTAGAGAGTATCTGAATAAATTTTCAGCAAATGTGCGGGATATTCTGGAAAAATTTAAGTTTGATGGACACATCACAACGATGGCAAATAAGGGGATTCTGTATATTGTTTTAAAGGAATATACAACAGACAGAGGAAATCTTCATCCGAATGAAATCTCTAACCTTGAAATGGGATATATTTTTGAAGAAATTATAAGAAGATTCTCTGAGTCTCATAATGAAGATGCAGGACAGCATTACACTCCAAGAGAAGTTATCCAACTTATGGTTAATATTCTCTTCTATGATGATAATGACATCCTTTCTGGCAATAATGTGGCAAAGACGATTTATGATCCTGCCTGTGGAACCGGAGGTATGCTTTCTGTAGCAGAGGAATATTTACATAGTCTGAATGCATCTACAGAGCTTGTATCGTTCGGTCAGGAAATCAATGACCAGACATTTGCAATCTGTAAGGCTGATATGCTGATTAAGGGTAACAATGCTGATTACATTAAGGATGGCAACACATTATCGGATGACCAGTTTGCAGGCAGTACATTTGACTATATCCTTTCAAATCCTCCGTTTGGACGTGAGTGGAAGAATGAAAAGGCAAAAGTAGAGGAAGAGGCAAAGCTTGGCTTCGGAGGAAGATTTGGAGCAGGACTTCCGGCTACAAGTGACGGACAGATGCTTTTTCTTATGACAGCAATATCAAAGATGAAAGATATTGATAAAGGTGGAAGCAGAATTGCAATCATTCATAATGGTTCCCCACTTTTTACAGGAGATGCAGGAAGCGGACCTTCTGAAATCAGAAGATATATTCTTGAAAATGATCTGCTTGAGGCAATCATTGCTTTACCGAATGATATTTTCTATAACACAGGAATTGCAACCTATATCTGGGTATTGTCAAATAAAAAGGCAGGTACAGTCAGAGAAGGAAAAGTGCAGCTGATCAATGCCAATGAGATGTTCGTGAAGAGAAGAAAGGCATTAGGAAATAAGCGAAATGATATCTCTAAGGAAGATATTGCAGAGATTACAAAGATATATGGTGATTTTAAAGAGAGTGAAATCAGCCAGATTTATGATGACGAGGATTTTGGTTATACCAAGATTACAGTAGAAAGACCGCTTCGTGATGAAGAAGGCAATCTGGTATTGAAAAAGGGAAAGAAACAGCCGGATACCAGTCTTCGTGATACAGAAAATGTTCCGTTAAAAGAGGATATCAAAGAGTACTTTGAAAGAGAAGTACTTCCATTTGCACCGGATGCATGGGTAGATGAGAAAAAGTCAAAGGTGGGATATGAGATTCCGTTTACGAGATATTTCTATAAGTATGAAGCTCCAAGACCATCAGCAGAAATTATGGCAGAGATTATGGATTTAGAGACAGAACTATCTGGAAGTCTTGAGGAGGTATTTGACCTATGAGAGAGATGAAGGATAGTGGAGTGGAATGGATTGGGAAGATACCAAAAGATTGGGAGATTGTTCCCTTAACAAAGCAATTAGATTCAATTGTCGATTATAGGGGAAAAACACCAGAAAAAACAGAAGAAGGAACTTTTTTAGTAACTGCAAAGAATATAAAAGATGGGAAAATATGCTATGAGTTATCAAAAGAATACGTTCGTGAAGCCGATTATGAGGAGATAATGCATCGAGGAATACCACAAATTGGCGATATACTATTTACTACAGAGGCTCCATTGGGGCAAGTGGCTAATGTAGATAGAACTGATATTGCCTTAGCACAACGTATTATAAAATTTAGAGCATTAAGTACTGTTAATAACTATTATTTGAAGTATTGGATGTTGAACGAGGGATTCCAGCAGTTTTTACATTCATTATCTACTGGTTCAACAGCAACTGGAATAAAATCAAGCAAGTTATTTTTACTTCCGTTGGTTAGACCAAATATAGAACAACAAAATAAAATAGTTGAATATCTGGATGCCAAGTGTTCAAAGATTGATGAAATTGTAGAAAAGCAGAAGGTGATAATTGAAAAATTAGAGGAATACAAATTATCAATTATTACGGAAGCAGTAACCAGTGGAATAAATCCAGATGTAGAGATGAAGGATAGCGGAAGTGTATGGTTTGGAAATATTCCTATAAATTGGGAAATGAAAAGATTAAAGTATGTATTCCATATTCAGAAAGATATTGCAGGAGAAGAAGGACATACTGTTTTGTCAATTACACAAAGAGGAATAATTCCTAAAGATTTTTCTAACAATGAAGGACAGTTTGCAAATAGCTATGCAAATTATCAGTTAGTCCATAAAGGTGATTTCGCAATGAATCATATGGATTTGCTGACCGGTTGGGTAGATATTTCAAAGTACGAAGGAGTTACAAGTCCTGATTATAGGGTTTTTGTATTAAATGATAAGAATGGTATGTGTCCAAAGTATTATTTGTATATGATGCAAATGTGTTATAGTGCACGAATTTTTTATGGATTAGGACAAGGTGTAAGTGGTATGGGAAGATGGAGACTACAAGCAGATAAGTTTTTGAATTTTTATATTCCTATTCCACCATATGATGAGCAGAAGAAAATAGCTGATTACATAACTGATAAGGTAAATCATATTGAAGTTGAGATTGATAAAAGAAATAAACTTATTAAGAAATATCAAGAATACAAAAAATCCCTCATTTACGAAGTTGTCACAGGCAAAAAGGAGGTGTAGCTCATGTCTGATTTTGATGTAAAAGAGAAACGATTTGAGGAAGATATCGAAGACTATCTGACTCATCATGGTGGATATACCAAAGGTGATCCAAAGAAATTTAATCGTGAATCAGGACTTGAAGAAGATACTTTTGTTGAGTTTATTAAGACAAGTCAGCCTAAGAAATGGGAAAGATATGTAAAAATTTATGCGGAGAATTCCGAGAAACAGATCATCGAACGTTTTAAAAGAGAAGTAAAGACAACGAATCTTTTGAATGTGATGCGGCATGGATTTATGGACAGAGGAATCAAGTTTTATCCGATTTTCTGGAAGCCGGAGACCTCTTTGAATGAGACTACACAGATGCAGTATGATGCGAATATCCTTCATTGTACCAGACAGCTTCATTATTCTGTACATAATGAAAACAGCATTGATATTGTTCTTTTTGCAAACGGCATTCCGGTGGTATCTATGGAATTGAAATGTCAGTTTACAGGACAGGATACAACAAATGCGATTAATCAGTATAAGTTTGATCGTGCCGGTAAGGATGCGATTTTTGCCTTTAAGGAAAGGGTATTGGTACATTTCGCTGTAGACCTTACCAATGTTTATATGACTACAAGACTTGAGGGCGCACACACTTATTTCCTGCCATTTAATCAGGGAAGTAATGGCGCCGGAAAAGTAGGTGGCAAAGGTAATCCGGTAAATCCAAATGGATATGATACAGCTTATCTTTGGGAAAGAGTACTCTGCAAAGACAGTCTGATGGAAATTTTACAGAAATATATGCACTTGCAGCAGGAGTACGATAAAAATGGAAATCTTGTGAAAGAGACTATGATTTTCCCAAGGTATCATCAGCTTGATGTTGTTACAAAGCTGTTGGAAGATGTAAAAAAGAATGGTTCAGGTAAGAGTTATCTGATCCAGCATAGTGCAGGCTCAGGAAAGTCCAATTCGATTGCATGGCTGGCACACAGACTTACCGGACTCCATGATTATGAAGACAATAAGATTTTCCAGTCAGTAATCATCGTTACTGACAGACGAGTGTTGGACAGTCAGTTACAGTCTACAGTATATCAGTTTGACCATGTGGAAGGTGTGGTTAAGAAAGTAGATAAAAATTCGGGACAGCTTAGAGATGCAATCAATGATGGTGTAGGCATTATTATTACTACATTACAGAAATTCCCGGTAATCTATAAAGAAGTGGATTCTGCAAAAAAAAGATTTGCGATTATTATTGATGAGGCACATTCTTCGCAGACCGGAGATGCAGCGAAAAAGTTAAAAAGAGCATTAGCTGATACTGAAGAAATTCTGAAAGAGTATGCCGAGATGGAAGATGAGGACGAGAGAAACCGCAAGGATGATGAGGACAAGCTATTAGACGAACTGGCAGCACAGGGGATGCATAAGAACTTATCATTCTTTGCATTTACAGCAACGCCAAAAGGAAAAACATTGCAGCTGTTTGGTCAGAAGGATGCGGAAGGAATCTACAGACCTTTCCATATTTATTCTATGAGACAGGCAATAGAGGAGCATTTCATCTTGGATGTTTTGCAGAACTATATGACCTACAAAATGTACTATAAGATTGCCAAGATTATTGAGGATAATCCGGAATTTGATACAACAGCTGGTTCAAAGGCAATTATAAATTATGAGACACTGCATCCACATAATATCTCTCAGAAGACTGCCATTATGCTGGAACATTTTATGAATGTCACAAGACATAAGATAGGTGGCAGAGCGAAGGCTATGGTTGTTACACCATCCAGACTTCATGCAGTACGATATGTGCAGGAATTTAAGAGACAGATAAAAGAAAAAGGACTGAATGACCTTGAAGTGTTAGTCGCTTTTTCCGGTGAAGTGAAAGATAACGATGATGTGTTTACCGAAGAGGGAATGAACAAGGATAAAGAAGGCAAGACAATAAAAGAAAAGGCTTTGCCGGAAACATTCCATGCAGATGATTATGGAATCCTTGTTGTTGCAGAAAAATATCAGACAGGCTTTGATGAACCACTACTTCACACCATGTTTGTGGATAAGAAATTGTCCGGTGTAAAGGCAGTACAGACTTTATCAAGACTGAATCGTACTACAAGAGGAAAAGTAGATACCTTTGTACTTGATTTTGTGAATTCAGCAGAGGATATCAAAGCATCTTTTGAGCCATTCTATGAGGAAACTGTGCTCTTGGAGGAAACAGATCCTAATGTTGTATATGATATGAAGAATACCTTGGATGATTTCAGGGTATATCAGAAATCAGAAGTGGATAAATTTGCGGATATTTTCTATCAGAATGAGAATCAATCAGCTGGTGATCTTGGAAAGCTTCAGGGACAGTTAAGACCAGCAATAGACAGATATGAAGTGCTTGAGGTTGAAAAACAGGATATATTTAAGTCTACCTTGGCAAGTTTTAACCGTGTGTATGCCTATATTACACAGGTATGCAGATTATTTGACAAGGATATTCATAGATTCAGTATTTATTCAAAATTCTTATACACAATGCTTCCTAAGGGACATGGTGGAGAGAAGATAAATATTGATGACAAAGTTCTTCTTGAATACTATAAGCTGGAAAAAGACTTTGAAGGTCCGATAGAGCTTGAAAGCACAGAAGGCGGATATACACCTATCTCCGGTGATTCCGGTCATAGAGAGCCTAAGAAAGACCCGTTGACAGTAATCATTGATAAGATAAACGAAAAGTATGGCACTCATTTTACAGAGATGGATAAAGTTCTTGTTCAGATGGAAAATGATTATGCCAATCAGGAGAAATGGCAGAGCTACGCAAAGAACAATGACAGGGCAACATTTATGCTGTTATTTGAAAAGGATTTTCCGAATATGGCAGCAGACAGATATGAGCAGAATGACCAGTTTTTCAGAAAACTGTTTGATGATCCTGATATGATGAGGCAGGTAATGGAGACTGTAGGTTCTGTATTGTATGAGAGATTGAAGAAGAAATATATCTTTGATCCAAAGTCGGGAGTAATTGAAGAGGCGACACCGGAGACTTATGTGGAAGATACATATTTGACGAAGAAATAAGGAAGTGAAAACATGCAGTTAGGATGGATAGATTTTTCAAAAGAAGACCGGCAGAAGGCATTCGATGTGATTAACCTTCTGAGTGAACAGGGAGCAGTCGATGAACTTGGAATCGGCGTTATTCGTGATGCTTTTGCCAATTATTTCTTTCCGGGGACATCTACCATCCAGACTAGAGCAAAGTACTTCCTTATTGTTCCATATATGTTAAGGGAGGCTGTTGATGGCAGGTATGGAAAGGATGCAAATAGAGTTTTAAGAGCTATAGATTCTGCTGAAAAAGATTGTGGCATCAGATTGTTAGAAGCAGATCCCAAGGCAGAAGGTGTTATTGGAAGTCGTGTATTGCCAAAGGGCTGGGTGGCAAGAAAACCATCAGATATCTACTGGAATGGAATTCGTACCTTTGGAATATTCTGTGATTATGGTCTGTCTATACCGGAGTATGTTTCATTGGCGGTAAAGCTAAAAGAACAGAAGTCTGTCAGCCGGTTGGGAAACAGGAATGATGATGCAGAGGAAAATGATAAGGATGATTCGGATGCAGGAGACATCGGCAATATTAGATTCTGGAATCTTCCGATTTATCATGATGATTGGAGAGACAACCTTACAATAGAGCTGACGCAGGAGGAAGCATTCTATCTGGATAAGCAGATTCAGAAGTCAACGAAAGGGTCTCTTTTGGAATATGTATTGAAAAATCGTATTGATTTGAATGAATATGATGATTTTGCTTCTTTAACGGCTGAACTATCGGAAAAAGTAGGTGAAAAGCTGGCATATATGATGAAGCTTGCCTGCGATTTTAATAATCTGGTGTATATGGCGAGAGTAAGATACAATGTCATGCTTTCAGAAGACGAGAATACATACGCAAATGATGAATGGAGCAGGTTGCTTCCGGATATAAGGCATAATGCGACAGTAGATCTGGATGCAGTGTTTGGAGAATTCCAGTTGATCAATCCAAGGGCAAAGAGCTTTCTATGTGGGATACAAGCAGCATTTATTACATTAGATATTGATATGGCTGATGAACTGATTCGCAAGAGGGAACGGAGCCTGAAAGGAGCAGCCAGAGCGAAGTTAAGCAGAACAAAGGAATTTGATCATTCAAAATGGGTAGGCGGTGGAATGCTCGATTACAGATTCTCGAATGCCAGAAGAATTGTGAATGACATCTATGCCGGGGAGGTGAGTGCTGATGTTTAGACCGGATTCAAACCGAGATAGAACGGATTACAGCGGTATTTTGATGCCTCCGGACGGATATAGATTGGACAGAGCAGTAGGCACTACATATTCACTTGACCTGGAAGCACTCACAGCTGTGGCGATATGTCTTGGATTATCTGAAGAAACAGATAGTAAGCTTATGCAAAATCCAATTGGTATGCTGAATGCATTGCAGAAGGTATCAGATAAAATCGTGCTGTTTTGTGAAGCAGGACAGATTAAAGTGCCAACAAAACCGACTGCACTATCTATTTTATTAGAGAAAATGGTAGTAGAGGTCGCACTGCCAAAAGATAGACAGCTTGGTCGATATCCGTCATTTCATCCGAAAACATGGGTATTAGCATATGTAAACGCTGATGGAGATAAAAAATATCGTTTTGTGGTAATGAGCAGAAATCTGACTTTTGACAGGAGCTGGGATATCAGCTTTGCAATGGATAGCAGTAAAAATGTCAGACAGAAGAAAAAGACTCAGCCTATCTGTGATTTTCTGGATTATCTTGTAATGAATGTGCATAATACCAGCAATAATGCCGGAAAGAAAAGAAACCTGATTCGTGGATTATGTGCAGACATTAAGGATGTATCCTTTTCACTTGATAGTAAAATATTTGGAGAGGATTTTGAAGTGCTTCCACTTGGTATTGGAAAAAATGCTTACCGGATGCAGGAGGATATCCTATTCTGCAAGGAAAGAGGAAATGCCAATTCGACATTTAATGAGCTTGTAGTGATGTCTCCGTTTTTATCAGAAAGTGTGATTGCAGATTTTAACCTGACAGACAGGGCATTGTCGGACTGTAAGAGAACACTTGTTACGAGACGTTCTGAGCTTGGAAAACTCAAAGCATCAGATGTAGATAATTTTACCATCTATGCATTAAAGGATGAGATTATAGATGGTGAGGAAGAAATTTCAGATGAACTCGCAGATAAAAAGAAACAGGATATTCATGCAAAAATCTATCTGAGAAGGAAATATTCAGATGTTGACCTGTATCTTGGTTCCATGAATGCTTCCTATTCTGCAATTAATAAAAATGTTGAAATGATGCTGTGGCTTGGTACAAAGAATATGTATCTGAATGGGGATAAATTCTTAGAGGATATATTCTGTGGACCGGTAGGAGATGCAAAGAATCCATTTGAGCAGGTTACAGTAGCGGATGCTGTTTTGGAAACAGAAAGTGACAATAGAAATCTGCTGGAGCAGAAAATTAAGGACTTGTGCCGAGTGAAAAGGCAGGCTGTAATTTCAGAAGATAATGAGAATGCTGGAAAGTACAAGATAGAGGTTGAGTTCAGTGGTATTGAATCTGATAGTGAGGTTACAGTATCACCATTTAATTCAAAGCAGGAGCAGACATTGTCAGAACATATAGAGTTTTCAGAGCTTGAGATCTTGCAGTTATCAGAGTTCTATGAGATTACTGCAAGATCAGGTGATGATACAATTCGCAGAATTATTATGATCCCTACAAGTGGTTTCCCGGATGACAGAGAAAGTGCTGCAGTAAACAGTGTGGTAAAAGATAGGGCATCATTTGTTGAGTACATAGCGTTTGTACTTGGTGATGATTATGTAGCATCTATGCTTGAAGGAAAGCAGATGGGAGAATCCGGCTTTTTTGCCAATTCGAGTGATGCAATGCCGGCACTCTATGAAAAGATGTTAAAGACATCTGTAGAAGGGCCGGAAAGAATAAAAGACATTGGATATGTGCTTAAGATGGTTACAGATAAGGATATTATACCGGATGAATTCCGTGAACTGTATGAGACTTTTTGTAATACTTTGAAAATCAGAAGATAACGAGGTGATGTCATGTCACAATTTAATATAGATGAAATTGAAAAGCGTACCCTTTCCGGTCTGAAGGATTTTCAAAGAGCGACTGTGGAGAGAGTGGATTATCTGTTCCGGCATAATCAGAATCGTGTGCTTGTAGCAGATGAAGTGGGTATGGGAAAAACTCTTATTGCCAGAGGAGCAATTGTAAAGACAGCAAGACTTAGAATCGAAGAGAAAGATGATCTGTTTAAGGTAATTTATATCTGCTCTAATCAGAACATAGCAAATCAGAATATCAGAAAACTTGATGTAACAGGAAAGAATGCCATCGGCTCAGTATCAGATACCAGACTGTCTATGCAGCATTTAAAGATTACTGAGCAGGAAAATGATCCGCAGATAAAGGAAGGTTTTATACAGCTTATCCCACTTACACCGGAAACATCTTTCCGCATGACCACCGGAGGTGGAAGTGTGCAGGAAAGAGCACTTATGTATGCCATTTTAAGGAGAATGCCGGACTTTAAAGGACATGTAACTTCTCTTGAAAAATTTATGATAATGGATGCTGTAAAAGCATGGGATGGATGGGCAAAATGGAACTTTGAAAATCGTGTGGCAGAATGCGAAAAGATGACGAAGGGTGTCTATCCACAAAATGTGATAGAAAAAATCCTTAATTATCAGGAGTATGAAAGTATAAGGGACATGCTGCTTAATCATTTGCATGAAAGAAGATACAATAAACAGCTTACATATTCCAATTACTATGTGATGAATAAGCTTCGTGTGATGTTTGCGAGAATCAGTGTATCTATGCTTGAGCCGGATCTGGTAATCATGGATGAGTTTCAGAGATTTAAGTTTCTTTTGTCATCCGATGACAGTGAGCTTGGTATTCTTGCACACAGTTTCCTTAGTGGACATGATACAAGGGTACTTCTGTTGTCGGCTACACCATATAAATTGTATTCTACCCTTGAAGAGATAGATGAAAATCAGCTTGATGAGCATTATGCAGAGTTTTTTCAGGTTATGAACTTTCTTTTTGATGATGAAGTCAAAGACATTAAATTTAAGGAAGTGTGGAAGAATTATTCCCATGCTCTAAGTGAGTTGAAGGCAGGGGACAGTGCAATTATCCGTATGAAGGAGCTGGCAGAAAATGCCATGTATCAGGGAGTCAGCAGGACAGAGCGTATATCTGTCATGGATTCCGGTGATTATACGGATGACAGCAGCGTGAAGCATCATTTGCAGATAGATGAAAATGACATAAACTCCTATATACAGATGTCACGATTGTTGTCAAAAACGGATTCAAATCATTCTTTACCGGTAGATTATGCAAAGAGCTGTCCGTATCTTATGTCCTTTATGAAGAAATATAAGATTAAAGAGCAGATTGAAAAATATTATATAAAACATCCAGATGAATTTGGAAGTGAAAGAGAACAATGTCTCTTGTGGCTGAATCGCAATAAAATCAATAAATATGATGAACTGCCGAAAACCAATGCAAGGCTTGAGGCACTGAAAGAAAAAGCATTTACCGGCGGTGCAGAAAAATATCTGTGGATTCCTCCATCACTGCCATATTATGAGATGCAGGGAGCATATAAAAACAGCAAAGGCTTTTCAAAAATACTTGTATTTTCTGCATGGGAGATGGTTCCACGAATGATAGGTGCGCTTGTTTCCTATGAGGCGGAAAGACTTACAGTTGGAAAACTGGTACATCAGATAAAGAATCAGGATAAGAAGAATACGGGGTATTTTGCGGATGGTTCGAGACGATACCCGGTGGCAAGGCTCAGGTTTAATGTTTCAAATGGAGAAGTAAGAGGCATGAGCCTGTTTGCACTGCTTTATCCTTCAAAGACACTTTCTGATATGTATTTACCGATTGAGTCATTGAATAATCATGAATCATTAGAAGTAATAGAGAAATCTGTACGGCTGAAACTGAAAGAGAAGCTTGCGATAATCGAAGAAAAGTATGGTGATTCGGGTAACAATAAGGAAGATGCCAGGTGGTATTATCTTGCACCGATGCTCATGGATGGAGTCATCTATGCAAAGCATTGGATAGAGGATATTGTGTGGGAAATGAATACAGACGAAGAGGATACAACATCTGAGGTCAGAAGCAGTTCAAAGGATAAGAGAAATAAGGGCTTTATTGCTCATATTGATAAGCTAAGAAGTTATTTGGATGCCCCGGAGGAGATTCATCTTGGAAGAAAGCCGGAGGATCTTCTGGAAACATTGGTAAATATGGTACTGGGTTCGCCAGCAATATGCATTTATCGTTCTAATGGAAGAAGCACAGCCAGAGCAACATCGCTTGCAAAGGTATTTGTCAATAATTTCAATTTGCCGGAGTCAACAGCTATCATTGATCTTGCTTATGGCAGATGCAGGGATGATAATTCCCATTGGCAGAATGTACTTAAATACTGTAAAGATGGCTGTTTTCAGGCAATGATTGATGAATATATCCATATGCTGAAAGAAACAGCAGGTTTTCAGTCGGATGGAAATCAGTATCAGATTGTGCATGACATGATGATGGATTCATTGAAGATACATACAGCCACCTATATCGCTGATACTTATCCTGATTTCAAAAAACGTATTAACGGAGCTGACAGGAAGAGTGATGGATGTCGAATAAGGTCGAGTTATGCAGTTGGATTTACAAAGGATGCAGGAGATAATTCCAAGGTAGTCATGCGTAAAGAAAATATCAGAAATGCCTTTAACTCACCAATGCGTCCATTTGTGCTCGCTACAACATCAATCGGACAGGAAGGATTGGATTTTCATAATTATTGTCGTGTGATTATGCACTGGAATCTTCCAAGTAATCCCATAGATGTAGGACGGATTTTGCGGACATTCAAAATAAAAAAGAATGTGGAGGTAACA
>OLOE01000700.1_pt1 | contig 16202 bp, 11 predicted proteins | sample 1673201 | NCBI WGS metagenome assembly OLOE01 (sample SAMEA3136765, study PRJEB25190) | human gut metagenome | biome: human gut; feature: human-associated habitat; material: faeces | place: Austria | collected 2013
GCAAAAGAAAAAAGAGTTAAGCTAATTGCTTCACTCTTGAGTAATAGTGGGTAAATAGTTTACGTTTAAACTGTCGGCTATAGAACTGAATATCACCGCTAGGATAGCTGTTTCTACGAGCTTCTTGAACTAAATGGTCTAAGTCAAGAAGAGCTTGTGTATAGAGTTTAGCTTGTAGTTTAGGTGAATAGCTAAACATGCCATAGGTGAATTCATAGTTATCGTAGAGGCGTTTACATTGTAATGCGAAAAAAGTTAGTCATAGTTTCTCCTTTATTGTAAGCGTAAAAAAGCTACTAAGATAAAATAAAGACTTAGTAGCTTGAGAGTAAGTCTATCTCAAAAGATAGACAGCAGTAAAGAAAAGTTGTTTGGTTGGAAAGATCCCTCTTTCCACGGTGGCAACGTTTAGCAAGGTGCATTGCATGAATTACCATCGCTTGCCCGGCCAATCTCTTTAGGTAGTCATTGTCACACCCATAAGATTCTCTTACGCAATCTTGCGCAACCAGTTCACTTTACTATTCGGCAAAAGTGCTAATGGTCCGAAATGCGTGGAAGTCCACAAATACTTGTTTTTATCTTCACTTCAACCATAAAACGGACTTGACTTTACTTATCAAAACAATTACAATAAAGGTACGAAGTTTAGTGTAGTTTGATAGTCAGTCCTCTGGTTGTCAGACGCACTTTTTATTTAGTTGTCAATGATCCATCAACTTAGCCTTGAAAGAGGTTATTATTTTCAAGTTAAGTACAACTATTAGTTGTTGAGTATATTGTACAACTATTGGTTGTATTTTGTCAAGGGGTTATTCGAAAAAGTTAAAAAATTTTTTAGAGGTTTAAAATGGAATTTTCGGAACGCTTAAAAAATCTTAGGAAGAAAGTAGGATTAACTCAGGTTGATGTCGCAGGGAAATTAGGAATTTCGCAACAAGCATACGCTTCATGGGAACGTGGAGTCAAAAAACCTACACAAGAAAATCTAGTCAAAATAGCCCAAGTTTTGAATGTATCAGTGGATTATCTAGTTGGTAATTCAGAAGAGAAAACAGATGAGTTGGATAATATTGAACTGCTTTTCCGTATGAATTCAAAAGGTCTGACTGAAGAAGAGAAAGCAGTCTTCAAACAGGAGTTGATTGCATTCATGGAAGAAAGGAAGAGAGCTTTTGAGGAAGAAAGATAATATAATACGAGAAATAATTAGTCTATATAAAATAAAAGTTGAGCATAGAAAGAAAAAGAATCGTATAGAAGCTTATCTAGAAGGAAGTAAGGAATTTTCTAACTTTAATTTGAATCCATTGTTCAATGGAAATGATACACAATTAGAAGATTATTTGATTTCTGATATTTTATATTGTTTTCATTGTATGGAGTATAGCTATTCAGAACAAAAAAAAGCATTTTATGCAAATATATTGGTGAGATTATTGGGCTCATTTCTTGATCTATATGCACAGGTTTTAAACAACTTTTATGATTTAGAACTAAATCCTCTAAGGAAAGATATTGCCCCTACTTTACTTTCAAAAGGTGTTGTTACTCAAGCTATAAATGGTGTAGAAGATTCTGATAAAAAATATAAAGCAGTTAACCTTAATGCAGTTATTAAGAAAATAAAAAGTAAGTATATAATAAATGAATATTTTATGGCGATTGAAGAAATTCTTGGTAAAAGTGAAATCCGATCTATGAATATATTAAGAAATTATGAAACTCACTATCAATCTATTTTTTCTAAGTATAATCAAAGTTACCGCTTTGATGGTAGTGGGCTATATAAAAAGGTCTTTTCCATCAATGGATCTATTTGTGATGTAGATGAATTTAATAAATTTGTGGAATTATCGCAAAAGGTTATCAATCTATACTCAAAACTAGTTTACTATTTCAATAGAATGCTATTTGACAGAAAATTGATAGAGAAGGGGAAAAAACCAGAAGAAACGTATATTCTTCAATGTCCGGAATGCTCAAAAAAATTTTTATTTACTGAATCTCAGAAATTAACTTATGAACATGATTTAAATGTTACTATAGAGCACAAAAATTGTTCTTCAAAGAAATATCTCACATGGACTAATGAAACAATAGAGGTTCATCCTGAAAAATATGATCAAATGATTATTGATGAACTTGAAGATATAAAGAAAGGTAACTTAAGGATATATGATAACGATGGAGAAGAGATATTTTTAATGTGAGACTAAAAAACAATGCTGAGATGTTATGGGTAGACAAACGTCTACTTTCTTTATATAATTAACTAAACCAAAATGGTTTAGTTGCATAACTTTTACTTAAAGGAGGTACTGTTCGTTGAATGAATTGTATGCAAGAGTGAGTAGGGCAACAAAACAAGTGTTATATCAGTATATGAAAGATGATGATATTTCATTATTGAACTATAATTTTAATTATTTTTTTCAACATTGTATTCAGAATAACCAAATTCAAGTGATTAGTCATCACTTTTCCAATCATAAAATAGAGGGATTAACAGTAGTTGACGAATTGGGGGTCAGTTTTTCTTATGAGATAGATAATCCAAAAGTTAAACAGAATTTTACACTTTGTCACGAATTGGGGCATTTTATTCTTAAACATAATGGAAATTATTTTGCAGAATCAATTGATAATCAAGAGAACTTGTCGGAGCGAGAGGCGAATATTTTTTCTGCTGTGATATTAATGCCAGATATTGTCCTTTTATCAAAAATTTACTTTAGTTGTGATACTTTCGATCAAGTACAAAATAGTCTCGGAGTTTCAAAACAGGCTTTATTTTTTCGTCTTTTGGACTTTCTACGGGAATATTATCCTGGTAAAGATAGTGAAATCACACAATCAGTTGAGACTTATATTGAAGGGAAGAACGCTTCTATTTTTCGTTTGTTTCATGATATTAGAGAAAAAATTATCGAGGAGTTCAATCAGTTTCAACCTTCTCTTATTAATCAGGTTAAGCAGAGGGTGAGTAAAGTAGGCTTTACAACAAGTCAAGAATATCCAGATTTATTGAATCAAGATAACTGGAAAGCAATCAAGGAAGAAAGTATTAATTTAAAAACGTGGCTTATTTATAATAAAGGGAAGTCAATTGCTTATGTTTGGGATAAAGAAAAATTCACAGATAAAGAGGCAAGGAACAAAGCAGAATTACAATTACTATTAATGTGAGGTGAACTATGTATCAACCAGAAAAACTAAAAGCTCGTAGAAAAGAGCTAAAAATGACTCAAAAAGATATTGCGGATCAATTAGGAATCAGCTATCAAGCCTATTCAGCATGGGAACGTGGAGTAAAAGCGCCATCCAAGGAGAAAGTTCAACGACTAGAACAAATACTAAGAGTACCAAAAGGTTACTTTACAGAAATTGAGATTGTTCGTCTGTATAATACATTGTCGAATAAAGGTAAAAATCAAGTAGTAGAATATGCTCGGGACTTGGTGCAAAAAGAGAAAACTCGACAAGTAATGTCAGTTTCAGAAAAACTCTATGAATATCGTGTTTACGAAAAAATGTCTGCTGGTATTGGTGCATCAGTTTACGATGATCGAAACTATGACACTGTTTATTTCGGTGAAGAACTAGCTCATGATTTTGCTTCATGGGTATCTGGAGATTCAATGGAGCCAAAATATCAAAATGGTTCAGTTGCTCTTATTCGTGAAACAGGTTTTGATTATGATGGTGCGGTTTATGCTGTAGTATGTAATAACCAAACCTATATTAAACGAGTCTACCATGAAGACAAAGGTCTACGTTTAGTTTCGATTAATCCAAAATATGAGGATATCTTTATCTCCTATAATAAAGATCCACGTGTGGTAGGAATCATTGTGGGGAATTTCATGCCGCTTGAGAACTAACTGATAAACTATTTTTACTATCTGAAAAAGTTTCAAGTCTGCTTATATGAAGTTCCTATTAAAGTGTAAAAAGTAAACTAGGAGTGTTTTATACACTTAAAACTACACTCTTTATCCTGAGCAAAGCTAATATTATTACTAACTTTTTCTTTTGTGCTCAAACAAGTATTTATAGGATTGAATGCTTATAGTAAGGCTTTTTATCGATGTAAAAAATATATAAAGTGATTCACTCTTGAATAAGCCAGAACATTTTTTGTCCTGGAAGGTTGACTTTTATTTTAAAAGAGGTATAATACAATTAACCCAGGACAGAAAGTGTCCAGATTGAAAAAGGAGCAATGTACAATGACTAAAGTATTTGATATTTTACCTAAACCAATGAAGAATCAGGAAGCTTTTATTCTAGATCATGGGAAAACCGAAAACGGTATATTAAAATATAAAGATGATCTAACTAGCTATGGTTGGAATGTAAAAAGGTTTAACAAGCTCCGTGTAGGTGCCTTTGTACTGAATCGAAAACCAGGTAAGTTGAATAAGGATAGAAAGTTTGAAATTTATTCTGGAGGAGTAGTAACTCATATTTCTACCCCAGATGAAGAAGGAAATGTAGTTGCAACGATTGGTAATGTATTTAAAATTGTTCCACCTATTAAGCAAGGTGATGACTTTATTGAAAAATTTGAGTGGGAAAGTAAGAATAAAAAGCCAGATAGTTGGGAACATTTTTGGAATCAATATGGAATGAATACTATATCTTTTTCAGATTTCACTAGATTAGTCGCAGATGTTAATTGTATACCAATTAATGATGACTTTATTCCTGAAGAGAAAGATATCTCTGAAGATGAGCTTAAAGATCTAGTGGATAAAGAAAAAAAAGGCTTTAAAGTCTGTGTAGAAAATGAAGGTAAAAAGCGCAAAAAAACAGTGAATAAATTTACAGGTATTGCAAAGAAGATTGATTTTGACACGATCAATAAATCAAAAAGTCGAGTAGGAGCTTTAGGGGAGCAAATCGTGTTTGAATTTCTTAAGCAAAAGGCTGAGGAAGAGGGATTGATTAAACCGGTACATGCTTCTAAAGAAGAAGGTGATGGACTTGGATATGATATTCGATATTGGGATAAAGAGAGTAATGAAATTCATGTTGAGGTGAAAACAACAACCAATAATTATGCGGATGGTTTTGAAATGACTCAAAATGAAATATGGGCATCCCAAAATCCAAATTATAAGTACGAGATCTATAGGATTTATAATCTTGACTCAAGTAAACATGAATGTAATTTGACAGTTTATGAAGGACCTATTAATGATGAGCGTTTTGTACTCGAAACCAAAAAGGTAATAGTTTATCAGAAATGATATATCTAAAAAATAACAGAAGAATATCTGTACAATTGATAAGTTAATTATATATGAATAAAGTAGTAAGTTTATGGAATTAGAAAGTGAGTAAAAATGGCTAAATTTTTAAATTTTGATATAAAACTTAATGAAAACTATGAACCCATTGGATTAGAAGATCTAAAAAACAACCAGCTGGATTTAATTAAACAGGCAAATGTAGTTTATCTTTATCGCAATGCTAAAGGCGATCGAATTTATATTGGACAAACTAAGCATTTTTTGACTAGACATAAGGAACACTATCAAGAAAAAGAAAAAACTAAGTTTATAGAATCAAATTTTAATCAGGTCAAAATCTTAGGATCTAGATATTTTAATGGTTCTGCATTAGATGATGTAGAAAAGCAATTAATAACGTATTTTATGGCTGATAAAACAAAATCTACTGAGGTATTATTTGATACTGAAGAGGTAATAAATGGAAATACTGGGAATTCCGTTAATGAATATGAAAATATGGAGCGGGTGTCATCAGAAGTTGTTTTGCCATTCTGGGAAAACGTTTTATATCCTGAGGGATGGGTTACTAATCCTACCTTAGATCAGCTACGAAAAAGTGCATTGGTTAAATACAGTCCAATTAAACAATTGACAAAAGAACAAGAAGATTTAATTGCTGAAATAATTCAAAATGATAGAAAGAATTATGTGATAAATGGTGATGCAGGTACGGGGAAAACAGTTTTATTAACCCATCTTGTTGCGAGATTACTAAATGAAACTAAAAAGAATATTGCAGTAGTTGTTCAGCCTAATTGGGAAAAAACAGCCAAAGATATCTTTAAAGTATTCGGTATAAGTAATTTTAACCTTACAATTGCAACATCGACTAAATTACTTACTCAAAATAAAGATTTTGATGTTATTATTGTTGATGAATCTCATAAGCTATCTAGGCGAGGACAGAAGCAACATCCTTCTTTTGAATATATATATAAAATTTCTAAATTCGAAAATTGTCAAAATCATCTAGAAGCACTTAAATTAATTGGGAAACAAGTAATTTTGATGTATGATGTACTCCAGGCCATACGACCAGCTAATATTTCAAGAGCAAATTTTCAAGATTTAACTATGAATTTTGAAAAACGCTATCTGACAACACAATTTAGGATTCAAACACCTAAAGGGGCATCTTATACATCTGATGACTATATAAACGGTATAAAATACTTGCTTTACAAAGATACGAACCTGCTTGAATATACGAATTTCGATCCAAATTTTGATCGTTCATTGTTTCAAAATAATGCTGAAATTGAAGATGAAGATAAAGAAACAAAATATTTTGGATATTTTGAAAATAGCCCTCTGAATAATTTAAAAGATTGGTTGGAGGAAGATAAAAATTATTATCCTTCACATGTTAATCGATTACTCTCTGGTTTAGTTGAGGATTGGAGACAAAATGATGGAAAGGATCCATCAATAACCCATTTTCATGAGAACGGACTTTCTCTTAGATGGAATTCGACGCAAGAAAATTGGATTAATTCTTCTGATGAAGATGCGGAAGACCAAATTGGTTCAGTATTTGCTGTTCAAGGAATTGATTTAAATAATGTTGGAGTTTTGATTGGGAATGATTTGCTTGTTGATGAAGATGGGAAATTATATGGTGAGCCGGCTAATTTCAAAAATGTGAATGGTAAGCATAAGAAAGAGGATCTTGAATTACCAGAAAATCGAAGAGAGTTTACAATGTTTGTTTTGAATATTTATTATGTTCTTTTAACACGTGGAATTGATGGTGTTAGAATTGGTTTTTGGCATAATGAAGATTTCAAAGAATACTTTAAAAAGACATTTGATATTATAGATTGATATGTCTGAAAAGTTCTACCGTAGGTAATTATTTAACACATTTAGTTATATAAAGAGAGACGATAGAATGAATTACTAATTTGCAATATTAATATCATGAGGGAATTATATGGCAAAATTTAAAAGAGATAAAGAAAAGAAAGAACTTATTATAGCCTTCGATACAGTTCCGGAAGTTAGCATAAGGAATGAACTAAAGAAAAATGGATTTACTTGGAATAGATTTAAGAAACATTGGTATGCAAAAGAGACTGCTGAAAGATTAGCTATTGTAACAAGATTATGTGGAGACAGTGTGACAAGATTAAGCAGTCAAATTTCCAATAAAGAATCAGTTGCTTTAAAATCAACAGGTAAAGCTAAAATGAATAAGCGTTGTTGTTTTACTTCATCAATAGAAGATTTCATTGGAGTAGGGACTCAATCATGGCTTGCAGAGATGGAATCAGAATTCTCCAAACAACATTCAATGAATCTAAGTTCATCACAGAAGGAAGCTTGGGAAGACTGTTTTGAGACTTTACAGAAGTATCTTCCTTACATTGATGATAAGAATAGGAAGTTTGATATCATTTTTGAATATTCTCTTCCATTTGAATCTGGGAGGAGACCAGATGTTCTTTTAGTTAGCGAAGAACAAGTGTTCGTACTTGAGTTCAAGATGAAGAGTTCTTTTTTGCCTGAGGATATAGATCAGGTTGCTGCGTATGCTAGAGATATTCGTGAATATCATTATGAATCACGAGGTAAAGAGATAATACCTGTTCTGGTATTAACCAAGTTATTCAATGAAGAACCGAAAGAATTATCTAATGGTGTAATAACTATTTCAGTAGATTGTATGCCAAAACTAATTAATGAGAAGTCATTTGATAAAGTAACTTCTTGTGATCTTCATTGCTGGATGAATTCAAAATATGAGCCTCTTCCAACAATTGTAGATGCTGCAAAAATGTTAATGAAAAACGAGGAATTGCCAAATATTAAAAGAGTGAATAGTACTGGTATTCCAGAAGCTGTTCAATTTCTCAAAGAGTTGACGAATGATGCTAGAGAAAACAGTAAGCATGTGCTAGCTCTTGTGACTGGGGTACCTGGAGCCGGGAAAACATTTCTTGGATTACAGTTTGTATATGATGTTTGCGATTCTAATGAAAATGCAAATTCTATCTATCTGTCAGGAAATGGTCCTCTGATAAAAGTTCTTTCTGACGCACTGAAAAACAAGGTATTTGTTAAAAACATTCATACAGTTGTTAACGAGTACACTTCTGGAAGGATTGGAGACTTTAATAAGAATATTCTTGTTTTTGATGAAGGACAACGAGCATGGGATAGTCATCAGATGACTAAAAAAAGAAGAATAGATATATCTGAGCCCGATGTTTTAGTTGAATTAGCAGAAAAGAAACTTGATTGGTCCGTACTATTAATTCTTGTGGGCGAGGGGCAGGAGATAAACAATGGTGAGAATTCTGGTCTAACTCAATGGAATACGGCCTTAAATAGGTCTGAAATTGACTGGGAAGTCGTATGTCCTGAAAGATTGGTACATATTTTTGAAAATGATCATAGTGTTACTTCAAATAATAACCTTAATCTAAGTACAACATTGAGATCCTACTTAGCAGGTGATGTCAGCAAATTTATTAATCTCATTATTGAAGGAGATATTAATGGAGCTGCGTTATTATCAGAATCGATTATTTCAGCGGGATTTAACATGTATGTAACAAGAAATCTAAAAACCGCGAAGGACTATTGTATTAATAGATATAAGGGAAATAATACCAAGCGTTATGGTTTGATGGCATCTTCAAAAGCAGATAACTTAAAATTTTATAATATGAAACCCGCGTTCCAACCGGATGTGGCGAAATGGTTCAATGAACAACCATCAGAAAAAGGTTCGTGTTGTCAATTATCAGTAACAGTATCAGAATTTGCTTGTCAGGGTCTTGAGATAGATATGCCGATTATTGGATGGGGCAGTGATATGTTATGGAAAGCTAATGGTTGGTCAAAATTTAAGAGTAATGAACCTGATGATAGTGAGGCGAATACATATAGATTAAATAGTTATAGGGTTCTCCTTACAAGGGGAAGAGATGGCTTTATTGTATTTGTTCCAGATGAGGTAAAATTTGACTCTACATTTGAGACTTTGGTAAAAGCTGGTATAAAAGAGTTGAGATCAAAATAGAATATTGTAGGAAAGTAGAATAAACGAAAAGCACTTTGTATTATGCAAAGTGCTTTTTAGATAATATATTAGTTTCTTTTGCTATCGTTTAACTCTGTATATTTTAGATTAGAACCATAACTCTTTTCTATAGGATACTTTTTTTCATTTTGAGTAAGTTTGTCAATTATTATTTTTTCAATGTCTAGATTCAAGTTATCTGCTAACATTAGTGAATAAATTAATACATCAGCAAGCTCCTCTTTGATATGAGCTAGGTTCTTTTTTACTGCAACGTCGGAAGTTTTCCATTGAAAAAGCTCAAGAAGCTCACTAGCTTCTATAGAAATAGAAATTGCTAGATCTTTTTCATTATGAAATTGTCTCCAATTTCTATCATCACGAAATTTATTTATTTGTTTTATTAAATTATCCATATTTGTTCACCTCGATTCTTATTATAGCATTATTGAGTGTGTGATATAATAACTGTGGAAAACGATTTCGTAATTATTTGGTTAGTAACTATTTGATAACCACTTTTCTTATTCGAAATAAAATAGTTTTATTAAAGTTAAGTATATTAATAAGGAGTTAATGATTTGAATACGTTGAAGACAGATTTACAGGATTATCTACAAAAAATACTACTAGAATACCAAAATCAAAAATCTCTACCTTTTAAGAATAATGAATTTTCAAAGTTCATAAGAGAAAGTGCAGATGCTACGATTCCAGATTATTTGTTTTCGAGAGACGAGTACAAGATTCATTCTTCTTGTGGTCAGGGGAATTGGGCAGAAATTCCTTGGCTTGCAGTATTTTATAAAGATTTAAGTATTTCAGCACAAAAAGGATATTATATTGTTTATCTTTTTAGAGCTGATGGTTCTGGGGTATATGTATCTTTGAATCAGGGCTATACGAATTTTACGAAATTATTTAAACCAAAGGTAGCAAAGAAAAAAATTGAAAAAGTTAGTAAATATTGGCACGCTCATTTAAATTTTTTATCTAATAAAAATAATCCTGGTTTTACAGTAGATCCTATTGACTTACGAGCTAAAAGTAAGGGACGATTACCAGAAGGTTATGAGTTAGGCAATATCTGCAGTAAATTTTATAGTACTGATCAAATTTCAAATATTACTAACGATAGATTACTAAAGGATTTAGAATATCTGAAAATGATGTTTACTGAGTTGAGAGGATTAATGGCTCCAGAGGATTTTGAAGATGCCAATAAAAATATACTTGACAATGTACTTTTAGAAGATATTGAAGCTGAAATTTTAAAAAAAGATATTCAAGTAAAAAAATTAGGTACTAATGTTCCTGTCCCTACAGATTTATCTTTTAGTAAAACTAGATCAGATCCTAAAGTAGTAAAAAAGGACTATATTAGAGAGTTAAAACGAAATACTAAACAGGGGATAGAAGCAGAGAAATTAGTTTTGAATCTTGAAATTGATCGTGCTAAAAAAGATAGTAGATTACAAAACTATATTGATGATATTGTTCACGTCGCAATGGATGAAGGAGATGGATTAGGATACGATATTAAATCTGTTTATTTTGATGAAGTTTCCAAAGAGGTTAAACCCCTTTATATTGAAGTGAAATCCACGATAGGTGGGATAAATACTCCCTTTTATCTATCTGCGAATGAAAAAAGAGTAGCTGAAGAAAAAGGGGAAGACTACTCTATATATAGATTATTTAAAAGTTCCAATGGTGATTGGGATTATTATATCGTCAATGATCCATATGAAAACCTAATCTATGAACCTATTCAGTATAGAGCCATACCGAAGTCTATCTGAGCGGAATAATCAAATTACTTTGAGTTAATTTATACAGATCAGAGTTTTCACGTCTTAGTTTAAGTATTGAAACTTCATTATTTATCAAGAGATGTTTGTATAATTGTTCAAGGATTGCTATTGATCTTGAAGTGGGAGATACGATTCAAATAGGAGAAAAAATGAATTATTTACTAAAGGGTTTTGTTGAGGAGTTGTCAGTTTTATCTCCTGATCAACTAGTTCAAACAATGCTTCAACAACGTAAAGAGAACCAATATTCTGATTCAGAACAACGATCATGGAGAAATTCATTATATAATTTCATTAAGCTGCTAAGTAAGAATAATCTTCATCAGTTATATCTCATAGCAGAGTATCAGTTAATTAATAAGCGAATTGATGTTCTAATATTTGGAGAGTGCAAAATCTCAACTGATATAGTAGTGACAATTGTTGAACTCAAACAATGGAGTGAGTTATTACCTAATATTGAAAACAGAGTGACGGAAGTAAATGTAAGAATTGGAGATACTAGTGAATATCGGATTCATCCAATTGATCAAACACTTCAATATAAAAAACAATTATCTAACCACCATAGCTACTTTCAAGATGGAAATACTAAGATTGAGGTAATTCAGTATTTAGAGAACTTTATTGATGATAAAGATAAATTTTTTGAGGGGAATAATTCACAATATTTAAATTGGAGAGAAAAATTATTTGTATGTGGAGAATCTACAAAACTTGTTGATTTTTTATCAAATCAATATAAATTAAACATTTCTCAAGATCAAATAGAATTAGAAGTTGATAAATTTTTAAGTGGTGAATATACGATTGGAGAAGTTGGTTTATCTGGTATAAAGAAGATTTTAGAGTATAAAGACAATGCTATTATGCTAGATGATCAAAGAGAAATATCTGCTCGAATTTATAATGTTTTAAAACATGGAGACAATATATCACAGGATCTAGCAATAATAATAAAAGGAAACCCAGGTACAGGAAAGACTATTGTTGGTTTACATGCTTTGCATATAGCAACTAAGTGTGGATTTGATTTGAATAGAATTTTATTAACATTTGCAAAGAGTAGAACACTATTAGAAGTATTAAGAAAAGAATCAGGTACGGATTTCCCTTACTTAGATCGTATAAGAACTGATAATTATGATCTAATCGTTGTAGATGAAGCACATAGAATTCCAAAACCTTTGCAAACGATTCAAAAATTATTTAAAAATGAGAAACCTAAAGTAGTAATCTTTTTGATTGACGATTATCAAAGGATCAGGATTGACGAACGAGGATCAGAAAAAAATATTATTAATGTGTTAGATTCGTTTAAAATTCAACATGAGAGTTATTACTTAAGATCACAAAAACGCAGTGGATTTCAATCTAATTATGTTGATCTAGTTAAACATATCTTGTTTGGGGAAGAGCTTTCAGAAATGAGAAATTTAGGTTCCTTCGATATTCATTTTGAACAAGATTTGAATTCAATAGATAAAATTTTATTAGAGTATCAAGAGATGGGAAATTCAGTTAAGTGGTTTGCACCATATTGTTGGGATTGGAAATCCGTTAATAATCCCGCTGTTAATGATATAAAAATTGGACAGAACTTTGACAAGCAATGGAATCCAATGAATAACCAATACGAATGGTATAGGTCAACGAATCTAGAATCATTTAACCAAGTTGGATCCGTCTATACAGCTCAAGGGCTAGATTATGATTATACCGGATTTATCTGGTGGACAGATTTAAAGTGGGATAAAGAAAATAATAAGTGGTATTTTGATAAAAGTAAATCAAAGGATCCCTCATTCTTATCACGCATCGATGAATACGAAAAACAATTAAAAGATGATCCTAGTACAGTTCTTAATAATATACTTCAAATTTTTCTTAATCAATATTATGTACTCTTAACACGCGCAAGAAAAGGAATATACATTTGGTTCGAGGATAAAGATACTGAAGAATATATTAGGAGTTTTTTTGAATAAAAAATAGAAATAAGGTATGCACTAATATGAGTTCTAAAACCTTAAAACATGTTATTAAGATTCATGAAATAATTTGTAGCTAGTTTTTATTTAACCAACTAATATCAAGTCACTCTTTCTAACTTCTAACAGTATTAGTATAATATTTCCCTATTAAATAATAAGTTTGAGACACTCTTTTAATTTCTACCATATAGAACAAAGGAACATTTAAAATATAGTGCTTTTTAATCGGAGGTATAAGTATGGATTTGTTTAACATCTTAGATACTATAAGAGATGATAATTTAGAAAGGTTTACTATGCCAGGTGTCTGGGCATTGTTTGGTAAACGGAATGATGAATTGAATGATGATAAATTCTATTGTTTACAAGTTTATGAGACTAAAAATATCAAGGGTGAAGTTGAAATAACGAAGCAGCGTTTAAACAATCAATTCAATGATAAAGTCAGCCACAAAAAATACATAAACATATTTAAAGAAGTTATGTTTGAATATCCGTCTTATCCATCACCTCAAGAGTATTTGTACGGGAAAGTAATAAAAGAAGAATTCCGAGATTTTAAATTTATTTTTATTTGTGAAGAGCATGACGATGATAAGAGACGTAGTATAGAGAAATATTTTGCAGTTAAAACAAGATCAATTTATTGGAGGCATGGTAGACCTTATACGACTGGAACAACATTTTATATTGATAAAAGAAGTGAAGAAAATCTCGATCTTTCTAATGACGTAGAATTACCAAAAAGAGTTTCTAACTTTTTAAACTTATATAACAAACAATATATAACAAACAATAGCTAGTATTATTAGTAGTAACTAAAACGTTTAGTTTAAAATACATCTTCCCTATCCAAATTTGGATAGGGTTTTTCATTGCTCAAAATTCTAGATAAAATTTCAATACTAGATTTTAAATAAAAAAGTTCCATTTTCCTATCTTGGATGTTAAAATTAGTTTCTATATTTCTGCAGTGGCGTTGGATATGCCACAATGTTTTTTTCTTTTATATTTTTCATATATACATCATAACAAGCAGCACATTCTAAGGATCCAGCTTTTTCTTCTTATTACAATCGAATTTCCTAAAGAGGAAGTAAGATGAAAGCCGTCATTGCTTGTGCTCATAAGATTCTCAGAATCATTTACAAACTACTCTCCACCAAACAGACTTATCAAAAAGAAAAGGAGCTAGGACTGAGGAAACAGTTCTAACGCCCAAACTAAAAAATTTCAATTACAGTATAGCACAGGAAGCGATTTTTTACTGTCTTTTTTCAAATAAAAACCAGACTCAGTCTGGCTTTCATATCATTTGGCTTTTAGGTAACTTCTCTTAAATTTTATGAGTGTTATTTAGAATAGAGAATAGGAGTGTATCTATCTAAATTTTATCGTAGATTTCGTATACTTAATTTTCTTATCTAAGAGTTTTAATAGGGGAGTCACGTACTCAGGATTTGGAAACTTAGGACCGAAAATGACCTCCTCAATTTGAATTGGGTTTTCCCGTTCTACATAAAGTTTGCCTATCCTAGAGGTTTTATCAATTTTGATTTTATCATTACTTGGGTCTAGATTAGCATAGCGTAAGATACGAAGTTCGTTTTCATATTTGTAATCGACAGATTTAAATAAGTAGCGAATTTCTTCGATACATTCAGAGATGGCATTTTTATAAAAGGGATCACTCTCATCAAAATTTTCTTCCAATTTTTGTTTTAAATGATTTACAGATTCATCTAATTTTTTTATTTCATCATCATCAAAGAGTTCGGATTTCTCTAGTTCAAAATCTTTACCTGTATTAACATAGGCTATTCTATATAGATAATCAATGCTTCCTTTAGAAACATTGTCTTTTTGCTCAGATTTTAGTTGGCTTTCATCCTTATTAATAGAATTGGTTGAATCATTATTCTCTAATTTATTCAGAGGACTTTCGAAATCACTACTTGATTCAGATATTGCAACTTCACTCTTATTTTCAGATTCTAGTAGTAGTGTTTCTTTACGCCATGGTACATCATTGAAGGAAGTGAATCTTGAAAAATCATCTTCTCTAAGTACTAGACAAACACCTTGAGCGTCATCACCGTACTGGGACCACATTGCCAAGTCATCGGTCTTACTGGTAAAACTCATTAAAAACCATGAGCTAGGATCTAAAATATTTCGATTTTTGAAGTAGGATGAAATTTTTCCTTCTTTATTAGATTTCAACACTTTTTCGATAATCAACCCTTCTTCGGGGTCGTTCATATAACTAGCATTGTACAAGCGAGTTTTTCCAGAAACAGAAAAAATATGTTTCTTCTCCTTTTCTTTCTTTTCCTCTTGTTCTAACATAACTTGTAGAGTACTTCCTTTAGTGTAATGACCAAATTGAAGCTTCTTATTATCTTCTTTCAAACCAAGTTTAAATTTGATTTCTTGAACGATCCTATAGATATCTATTAGTTGATTGAGTTTGTTTTGATCTTTGTCATCTTTATAGTATTCAATCCAACCGTTTAAAATATCATATTTTGTATTTAAAACTAGTTTACGGCCTGAAGCAAGTTTAAGGTTTAAAGCACGAATTAGTAATTCTCTGTCCTTATCGATATTAGAATTTAAACAAAGTTTATCCAAAATTTTTGTGAGACTAGTAGTTGGAATCTTATCTGTATCTAATTTTATATCAGGGTTGTTTTGTAGTATTTTCACTAGAATATTAAGAATTTCAACGCTAGAGAAATTTTTTAGGATATCTAATATTTTAATTACTATCCTCTTCGTTTTATTGATATCATTTTGTAGATTAGATAGATTGTATAAAACTTTAACATAAAGTAAGGCAATGTCTTCAGACTGCTTGAAGCGGTCAAAAATTTCTTTGACAGAATTAGCAGTGTTCCGTAACTCCTCAACATTTTCTTGTTTTGCTGACAAATTGACTAAAGCCATAGCATAGCGTAAGGCAATGTCTTCAGACTGCTTGAAGCGGTCAAAAATTTCTTTGACAGAATTAGCAGTGTTCCGTAACTCCTCAACATTTTCTTGTTTTGCTGACAAATTGACTAAA
>OLOE01000703.1_pt1 | contig 16139 bp, 17 predicted proteins | sample 1673201 | NCBI WGS metagenome assembly OLOE01 (sample SAMEA3136765, study PRJEB25190) | human gut metagenome | biome: human gut; feature: human-associated habitat; material: faeces | place: Austria | collected 2013
CGCAAAGACTGTGCGCCACCATGAAGGTCTACGAAAGGCTGCGTACGGATTCTCCTTATAAAGTGGATGACCAGGTGGAAGGAATCATCTATGAGTTAAGCGATAATTTCGGCGTATTCGTAGCAGTAGACAATCTATATTCCGCGTTGATACCTAAGAGGGAAGCCTTTGGGAAGCTTAGAGTGGGAGACAGAGTAAAAGCAAGGGTTGTAAAAGTAAAAGAGGACGGAAAATTAGATCTCAGCGTGAGGGAGAAGGCATTTCTGCAGATGGATGCGGACGCGGACTTGATCATGAAGCGGATGGAAGAATATGGCGGAAGCCTGCCTTTTACCGATAAGGCAGACCCGGAACTGATCAAGAAGGAGTTTGACTTAAGCAAGAACGCGTTCAAGCGCGCAATTGGCCGCCTTTTAAAAGAGGGAAAGATAGAAATTCGTGAAAAAAGCATTGAAATCCTTAACAAATAGTTTATAATAAGGGGCGAAGGATTGAAAATTGGAAAGGAGATTGGTAGAAGATGAAAGTACAGAACATCACAGACGTAGATAAGTTTTTTAAGGTAGTTGACCAGTGCAAAGGCAGGGTCGAGTTAGTAACAGGCGAGGGAGACAGGCTGAACTTAAAGTCCAAACTGTCCCAGTATGTGTCTATGGCGAATATTTTCTCTAATGGAGAGATTCCGGAGTTAGAGATTATTGCATATGAGAAGGAAGATATCGACAAGCTGGTGAACTTTATGATCAATGGCGAGTAACAGGCCTGGGCTTGACGATGATATAAGCAGATAGCAGAAATGATTGCTGCCAATGGAAGAATTAATCCATTGGCAGTTTTTTTGTCTGCTTTTTAAATAATGAATGCTTAAGATTACTCCGGAGACTGGAGGACAGACCAGGTATCTACAGAGGCGGTAATCACTTCATCGATACGTCCCGCGTCCTTTGTCTCAATGATATCTACAATATTCTTGTGTACCTTATAGACAATGCCTCCATGCTGATGCTGGACGAGCCTTCCATGGGACTTTCTCCGCTGCTGGTGCAGGAGATCTTTGATATCATCCGCGATATCCACAAGGAAGGTATGACCATCCTGCTGGTGGAGCAGAACGCACAGATGGCCCTTTCCGTGGCCGACCGCGCCTATGTCCTTGAGACAGGCCACGTGGTCATGGATGGCACCGGTGCAGAGCTGCTGACCAATGAGCGCGTCCGCAACGCTTATCTGGGCGGCTGAGACCGCGGCTGTAGAACGCAAAAACAATACGCCCGCCGGGCGGTACGAGAAGTACCACACCCGGCGGGCGTTGTTCTGTCTGTAAGGGAATTATTCCGGCGCTTTCATGCTTTCCACCATGCTGATGTTCCGCAGCTTGCGCTTCATGCCGAGGTTCACCAGCAGGGAAAAGACAACGGTGAGCACGGCAGAGAGCACAAAGCTGAGGGGCTTGATGTCCCGCCCGAACATGACCATATCCACCTCTACCGTGCGCATGATGAACATGTGCAGGAAGATACCGCCCACAAGGCCCAGCAGCATGCCGATCACTGTGAGAACGTTGGATTCGCGGTAGACGTAGGCCTCCACCTCGCGCTCAAAGAAGCCCAGCACCTTGATGGTGGCGATTTCCTTTGTGCGCTCGGTGATATTGATGTTCATCAGGTTGTACAGTACCACAAAAGCCAGCATGCCGGCACACAGGATGATCACGTACACGACATAGTTGATGCTCGCGATGGTGTCGTCCAGACTCGAGCGCATGCTGCTCATCTGCGTGAGGCCCGCTACCCCGTCCACCTCCAGCAGGGATGTGGAGAAGGCTTCGTCCACATCCTGCGCATCGTCGGGCAGGATGCCCAGCACAGAGTTGTATTCCAGCGCGCTGCCGTAGGCGTCCTCATAAACGGAGGGCGTCATATACACATAATTTTCCACATAATTTTCCGCTACGCCCGTGACGGTGAATGTGCCCTCCCGGCCTTCGCCGTTTTCCAGCGTGAGCGTGTCCCCGGGCGAAAGGCCCGCTTCGTCGCTGAACTTTTCCGTGATGACCACGCCGTCGTCTGTCAGCGGTACGGCTGCGCCGCTTTTGCGTTCATGCAGGTCGATAAAATTGTCCAGCCGTGCTTCATCCTCGGGTACAAAGAGGTATACGTCATAGCTCTGGCCGTCCACATCCAGCGAAATGCGCTCCTGCTGTACGGGCAGGTAGCTCGTGACCTGTTCGGGAGCATCCATCAGCGCCTGGAATCCGGCATCCTTCAAGGCGCTCTCTTTGCTCAGTGTCACGAGGAAATCATAGGTGAACACCTTGCCGAACTGTTTGGATACGATGTCGCTGATGGAGTCCTTCAGGCCGAAGCCCGTCACCAGCAGCGCCGTACAGCCAGCCACGCCGATGACCGTCATGAAAAAGCGCTTTTTGTATCGGAACAGGTTGCGCGCCGTCACCTTGTGGGTGAACTTCATGCGCTTCCATACCGGTGTGATGCGCTCCAGGAAGATACGCTTGCCTGCCTTGGGCGCTTTGGGCAAAAGGAGCTGTGCGGCCCACTCTTTCAGCGTCTGGCCGCAGGCGTTCAGTGTGGCGGCGCTGGTGCACAGGAGCGCCGCGCCCACGCCCAGCACGGCCAGCGAAGCGTGGAACAGACAGCGGAACCCGGGGATGGTATACATGGTGCCGTAGGCGTTCCAGATGACGATGGGAATGACCGTAAAGCCGAAGGCAAGGCCGGCGGCGCCGCCCACCAGTGTGGCCACCCAGGCATAGAACAGATATTTGAACATGATCTGTCCCCGCTTGTAGCCCAATGCCTTCAGTGTGCCGATCTGCAGGCGTTCTTCCTCCACCATGCGCGTCATGGTGGTAAGGGCCACCAGCGCGGCCACCAGGAAAAAGAAAATGGGGAACACCGTGGTGATGGCCTCCAGCTTATCCACATTGGAAAGGTAAGAGGACGCGCTCACGTGGGAGGTGCGGTCCAGAATCATCCATTCCGGAACTTCCAGCTCCGCCAGCTTCTGCTCCCCGTCCGCGATCTCAGCCTCGGCGTCGGCCAGCTGCTGCTCTACATCTTTTTTCTGTTTTTCGTATTCCGCCTCGCCGTCTTCCAGCTCGGCTTTGCCGTCCTCCAGCTGGGCCAGGCCGTCCTCATACTGCGCCTTGGCGGAATCCAGCTTTGACTGTGCCAGCTCCAGCTGGAGCTGGGCCAGGCCGGGGGCCAGGTTCAGTGCCGTTTCGCCGGAGGCAATCTGCTTTTCCGCCTCCAGGACCTGTTTTTTGGCGGCCGACAGCTGCTGCTGACCGTCGGCCAATTGCTTTTCTCCCTCTGCGATCTGCGGTTCTGCCTCGGTGATCTGTGCTTTTGCGGTGTCCAACTGCGTGCGCGCTGCGGCGAGCGCCGCGCTGGACGTGTCGTAGGCAGCCTGCGCCGACGCCAGCTGCGCGTTGGCGGCGTCCAGCGCCGCCTTCGCGGGGGCCACAGCAGTCTGTGCCGCCGAATATTCGGCCTGTGCCGCGTTCAGTGCCGTGTTTGCGGTATCCAGCTCCACCTGCGCCGCGTCCCGTGCATCAATGGCGGCCTTGGCGGCAACCGGCTCCGTGGCCAGCCACTCGTCCTCCGTGGCGCAGCCTGCGGCGCTCATGCCCGCGTCCACCTGTGCCTGCGCCGCGTCGCGTTCGGATTGGGCTGTGTTTGCCCGGGACTGCGCCGCCTCATAGGCGGCCTGCTTGCCGGAGAGGTCCGCCGCCGCCGCTGCGGCGTCATACGTTTCCTGGGCTGCGGCTGCGGCCTCCCGCAGTGCGGGCAGCGCGGCCGCCAGTTCCGGCAGGCGTGCTTCTCCCTCGGCAACAGTGGGCTCCAGTGTTTCCACAAGCTGTTTGGCCGCGGCAAGCTGGGCCTTCGCGTCGGCCAGCTCTTGCTTTTTGTCGTTCAGCAGGGCCTCGTTTTCCTCGATCTGCGCTTTGGCGTCGATCAGCGCGGCCTGGCCTGCCGCAAGCTCCTGCTGCTTCTGTGTCAGAGTGCCGGGCAGACTTTCCTTATTGGCCTGCAGCTCTTTTTCGCCGCTGGCGATCTGGTTTTTCGCGCTGTCCAGCTGCGCTTGGGCGTCCTCCAGCTCCGCGCGCCCTTCGTCCAGCTGCTCTTCTGCATCGCTCAGCTTTTCCGCAGCCTCTGCCTTGGCGTCTTCCAGCTCCTGCCGGGCGTCGGCCAGCTTTTGCTCGGTATCTGTTTTGACTTCGTTGTAACGGGCGGTGCAGCGCACGCCGCTGACCGCCTCCACCCGGTCCGCCACGGCGTCCACAGCGGCCTGGTATTCGTCCGAGGCGCTGTCCAGCGCCTGCGCGCCGGCCACAGTGGCGAAGATCTCGCTGTAAGCCTCCTGGGAAAAGCTCTCTTCGCCCACGTACATTTTCAGGGCGACGGTGCCGTCGCCGATGGTGGCGCTTTCCCGATCCACCGAGAAATAATAGCTGGTGCGCACGATGCCCACGATCTTGAACTCGGTATCTGCCAGCGTGCCGCTCACGTCGCCGTTGGTGGCGGCGATGGTCAGCGTATTGCCCACGCTCAGCGGTCCGGTTCCGTCGATGACGTTTCCTTCCACCAGCACACATTCGTTGCGCTGAATGGGCAGGCGGCCCTCCACCACGTCCAGGCGGTTCAGATAATTTTCCGGCTCTTTTTCCTCGATTTGGCCCGTGGGCAGGCTGTGAATGCGTGTGACGATGTTCTTTTTTTCGCCTGCGTCCACGAACATGTCCGTCATATAGGCGGGCATCACCTCGTCTACGCCGTCCACGGCGGCGATGGCTGCCACGTCATCGTCCGTCAGGCCCAGCGGGCTGACGATGCGCAGGTCGTGCATGTTCTGCCGGTCAAAGTATTCGTCGATGGTGGTACGCATATCGATGGGCATGGCCATCAGCCCCGACAGGAGCCCAACGCCCAGCGCCACGATGGCGGCGATGGCGATGAAGCGGCTGAAGGTGCCCTTCATGGTGCGCAGCACAACTTTCCGGTATGTTTTTTTCACAGCCGCGTCACCACTCGATCTCTTCCACTGGGGTGGGGTGTTCGTTCACCACATTGGAGATGGCCTGCCCGCTTTTGATGCGGATGACGCGGTCGGCCATGGCGGTGAGCGCGGAGTTGTGCGTGATGACGATGACGGTGCGCCCCGTGCTGCGGCAGGTGTCCTGCAGCAGGGCCAGCACCTGTTTGCCGGTTTTGTAGTCCAGCGCGCCCGTGGGTTCGTCACACAGAAGAATTTTTGGGTTTTTGGCCAGCGCGCGGGCAATGGCAACGCGCTGCTGCTCGCCGCCCGAAAGCTGCGCCGGGAAGTTGCCCATGCGGTGCTCCAGCCCCACCTGGCGCAGCGTTTCGGCTGCAGGCAGCGGCTCTTTGCAGATCTCGCTGGCGAGCTCCACGTTTTCCAGCGCCGTCAGATTCTGCACCAGATTGTAGAACTGGAATACAAAGCCCACGTCGTACCGGCGGTATTCGGTGAGCTGCCGCTGATTGTAGGCGCTCACCTCCTTGCCGTCCAGCCAGATATGTCCTTCGTCGCAGGTGTCCATACCGCCCAGCATGTTCAGCACGGTGGTTTTTCCCGCGCCCGAAGGGCCGACGATAATGCAGAATTCGCCTTTTTCGATGTGGAAGGTGACATGGTCGGCTGCGGCGATGCGGTTTTCACCCATTTGGTAATATTTGCAGACATTGTCAAAGGTAACAAAATGCTCCAAAACGGATACGCTCCTTCAGCGCTTGTTAAGGGACAGGCTGTCCGTTAATAAACGCGGTGTTGATTATTTTCGATGATTTCATTATAATAAGAATCACAAAAAACCGCAATCATCATTGTGCAAATTTGTGTGGAAAAATAGACACATTGCACAGCATCTGTCGATTTTTTTGTAAACTTTCTATGACACGGAGGGAAAGGCCATGGCAGAGAACACCACAGACCGCCGCGTGCGGAAAACGCGCGGGCAGCTGCGGCAGGGGCTGGTGCGTCTGATGCGGGAAAAAAGCATTCAGGATATCACGGTGAAGGAGCTGTGCGAGGAATGCGATATCAACCGCGGTACGTTTTATCTGCATTATACAGACGTGTACCAGCTTCTGCACAGCATCGAGGACGAGCTGCTGGTGGAGTTCGAGCGCGTGCTGGACGGCCTGACGGCGCAGTCGGTGCTGGCAGCGGCCACGCCCAGCCCGGCCATGTGCAGCATGTTTGAGCTGCTGGCCGACAATGCGGACATGTGCCTGGTGCTGCTGTGCCACAACGGCGATATGGCCTTTCTGGAAAAGGTCAAGGATATTGTGCGCCTGCGCGTGCTGGACGAATGGGGCGCGCAGTTCCGCAGCAACGGGCGGGACACCTATGATTATGTATATTCCTTCATCGTATCCGGCTGCATCGGCATGCTGCAGTGCTGGCTGGAGAAAGAGATGCCCATCTCCCCGCGGGAGATGGCAGCCATGGTGGAGGGCGTGCTGGTGAAGGGCGTCACGGCGCTGCTGTAACTGCCCCGCCATGCCGGAAAACCCCTCTCCTGCCGGGTGCTGAAACGGCACGGCTCCCGCATATAGATGGGGAAAGGGGCTGATGTTTATGCTGTTCGCGCTCACACTCACGACGCTTGCAGGCCTTTCCACGGGGCTGGGCGGGCTTGTGGTTCTGCTGTTCAAACGCCCGCGGGCGCGGATGATGGCGTTTTCCATGGGGTTTGCCGGGGGCGTGATGCTTACGGTGTCGCTCTCCGACATGCTGCCGCATACCGTCGAGACCTATTCCGATACCATGGGCCGGTTTCCGGCGGCGCTGGCCTCTGCCAGCTTGTGCGTGATGGGAATGCTGATCGCTCTGCTGCTGGAGCGGTGCATCCCCGATGAAAAGGAGCTTGCGGCCCGCCCGGACGGGCATGCGGCGCGTGGGACGCCGGCCATCAATCCCGGCGCGCTGCGCAGCGCTATGGTGACAACGGCCGCCATCGTGCTGCACAATCTGCCCGAGGGCATCCTCACGCTGTTTACAAGCTACGCCAGCCCAACGCTGGGCGCAACGCTTACGCTGGCCATTGCACTGCACAATATTCCAGAGGGCATCGCTATCTCGGTGCCCGTATACTACGCCACAAACAGCCGGGTGCGCGGCGCGCTTTACGCTCTGCTGTCCGGCCTGGCCGAGCCCGCCGGTGCGCTGCTGGCGTTCTTTTTGCTGCGGAGCTTCATCTCGCCGCTGTTCCTCAACGGGCTTATCGCGACCATCGCGGGCATTATGATCTATGTATCCATCAGCGAGCTCATACCCGAGGGCTTTTCCTACGGCAGGCGCGGCTATACCGTGGGGGGGCTGGTGGCGGGCATCCTGGCCATGAGCGTGGGCATTTACCTTGTTTAATCGCCCGCCGCGTGCTATACTGTTTGTAACCGTTTCTTCATATTTTTGTGATATAATAACCTTAAAGCCGCCGCTGCCGCGGCTGCGCGTGTGCGCCGCACTCGCTTTTGCGCTAACGCACAGGACTTTGAGAACATTGAACCGCGCAAAACCGCAGCAAGTGCGGTTTTGTTGTGGCCGCCTGCGGCGGCATCGTGGTATAATAACCTCAAGGCCGCCGCTTACGCCGCCACGCGCGCTTTGCGCGCATGAGGCTGGAAGCGTCATCAGCAGCAGAGCCGGAAAGCCCGGCTTTTGTATATCGTTTTACGGAGGGATTTTTCCATGACCATTACCAAAGACACCATTCTCGGCGATATTCTGGACGCCGCGCCGGAGACCGCGCCCCTGTTCATTGAGATCGGCATGCATTGTCTGGGCTGCCCGTCCGCCCGCAGCGAGACGGTGGAGCAGGCCTGCTATGTCCACGGCCAGGACGTTGACGCGCTGCTGGCCAAGCTGAACGCGGCCATTGCCGGAAAGTAAGCTGCTGCAGCCCCCGGTCCTGGACGCACGCCTTGCCGCCGCGGCCGCTTATGTACGGCCGGGCTGCGTGGCGGCGGACGTCGGCTGCGACCACGGTAGGCTGTCCGTGGCGCTGGCCGCGCAGGGCAAATGCAGAAAGATCATCGCAAGCGATATCCGACCGGCCCCGCTTGCCACGGCGCAGCGCCTCGTTACCCTGCATGGCTGCGGGGACGTGGTGGAATGCCGCCTTGGCGCGGGGCTTTCTGTGCTGCGCCCGGGCGAAGCGGACGATATCGTCATTGCGGGCGTTTCGGGCGTGACGGTGTGCGAGATGTTGGAGCAGGCTCCGGAAGCGTTCTATGCCGCGAAACCCGACATGCGCTTCATCTTCATCCCGGCTACAAAGCACCCTTTTTTGCGCCGCTGGCTGGCACAGCACGGCTTTGCGCTGCTGGATGAGACGCCGGTTTTGGCCGCCGGACGGTATTATACCGTGATGCACGCGGCTTATACTGGCGGAACAAAGACGCCCGATCCTCTGTGGTGCGTCGTGGGCCGTGCCGGGCGCGGACCGCATGCGGCAGGCTATCTTGCCCGGGAGGCCATGCTTCTTAAAAAGGAGGCGCGGGGAGCCGCGCCGGAGGAATCAAAACGGCTGCTGGCGCTTGCCGCCGCGGTGGAGGAGGCTGCGAATACATGCCAAGCCTGACAGAGCTTGCGTCTTATCTGGAAAGCATCGCCCCGGCGCAGATTGCGGAGAGCTGGGACAACGTGGGCGTTTTGGTGCGCTGCGCGCAGGAGGTGACGGGCGTGCTGTGCGCGCTGGACATCACCCCCGCCACGGTGCGGGAAGCGCGTGCTGTGGGGTGCAATGCAATTGTTTCGCACCACCCGGTCATATTTCGCCCTTTGAAGGAGCTTCGCCAGGATGACGTTCCCGCCCTGTTGGTGCGGGAGGGCGTTTCCGCCGTATGCATGCATACGAATCTGGACAAGGCGCAGGGCGGTGTAAACGACGTGCTGGCGCAGGCGCTGGGCCTGCGGGACACAGAGCCGTTTGCCGGAGGCATCGGACGTGTCGGCGTGCTGCCGGAAACGATGGAAGCGGCCGCGTTTGCGCAATTTGTGGGCAAGGCGCTTGCCGCGCCCGTGAAATGGGCGGACGCCCACGGCCCGGTGCGCCGCGTGGCCGTTGTGAGCGGCAGCGGCGGCGATTTTTCCGCAGAGGCGGCCGCCGCGGGCGCGGACTGCCTTGTGACGGGCGAGGCCGGGCACCATGACGCGCTGGATGCATTGGCGGCAGGCGTCACGCTGATAGCCGCGACGCATTTTGCCACGGAGACAGCCATTGCCGGTGTACTGGCGCACCGGATCGCCGAAGCGTTCCCGGGCCTGCGTGTACAGCGAAGCGTTGCGGATGCGGACCCTTTCCTTTATTTTTAACAACGGGGAAGCGCGGTCGTTTGGCAGGCGCATCGCTGCTTTTGACGCGGCCGCACGGGCGGAGCCTTGGCCTGCCTGCATACATAAGTTTTTTTGGAACGCAGAGACGGTCTTTGACCGCTTGCGTTATATATTATATAATGTAATGATAGACAGCAAAGAGTAATATGCCAAAAACAGGCGCGCGCCGGACGAACGACGGTTCCGGCCGATGGAAAGAGATCTGAAGAAGATGGATGAGGCTGGAATGCTGATGATTTTTTCGGTGTTTCCCACAGCGCGGTATGTGCTGGGGCCGTATGCTTTGTGAAATATCTGCGGCGTGAGTGATAACGCGCCGGTGAAACCGCTGCCGGGCGTGTGCGGGATGAAATGCTTTGGCGCGGATGGAAAAAGGAGAAAACAATGGCTTTAGACGCCGCTGCCCTTGCGCTGTGCGCAAAAGAGCTGTCCGCCGCACTGGCGGACGCGAGGATCGATAAAATATTCGAGCCGACCCGGGACGAGGTCGTACTCAATCTGCGCACGCGCACGGACAATCCGCGCCTGTTCCTTTCGGCCCGCAGCGGCTCGGCCCGCGCGTGCCTGACAAAAGAGACGTTTGAGAATCCGCAGACGCCGCCCTCGTTTTGCATGCTGCTGCGCAAGCATTTCACGGGCGGACGGCTGTTGGAGGTGCGCACGCTGCCGGACGAGCGCATTCTGTTTTTTGACTTCCAGTGCACCAACGAAATGGGCGACACCGTGGTGAACACGATGGCGGCCGAGCTGATGGGCCGGTATTCCAACCTGGTGCTGGTGCAGACGAAAAACCCGGCAAACCCGGCGGCGGAGGGGAAGATCATCGACGCGCTCAAACGCGTGGACTTTGAGGACAGCGAGGTTCGGCAGCTTTTGCCGGGCCTTGCTTACACGCTGCCGCCCCAGCCGCAGAAGGCGTCGTTTCTGGGCGTCAGCGCGGCGGGCATCGTGGCGGCGGTGTCGCAGAAAGAACTGTCCGTAGCGGAGGCACTCATCAAGACAACGGGCGGCGTGGGCCCGGTGGTTTGCCGCGAAGCCGCGTACCGCGCTTTCGGCGGGCGGGACGTGACCGCCAGCCGGATGACGGAGCAGGAAAAGGCGGCTCTGCTGGAGGCGGTGACCTTTGTTCAGGCGGCTTACGCGGACGGCGGCACGCCGGTGGCGGTTGTGGTGGACGGGCGCCCGGTGGAATTCAGCTTTTTGCCGCTGACGCAGTACAGCGGGGCGGATCTTGTGGAATACGGCAGCTATTCGGAACTGCTGGAGAGCTACTACGCAGCCAAGGACAAGGCGGAGCGCCTGCGTCAGAAGAGCCGCGATTTGGCAAAGACCGTGCACAATCTGCACGAGCGTGCCGTGCGCAAAGCCGCCGCCCGCCGGGAGGAACAGGCGCAGAGTGCGGCCTCGGAGGAACTGCGCGTTTACGGTGAGCTTCTGAGTGCCAATCTGTGGGCCATCCAGCGCGGCGCGAAAAACGTGACGCTGACGAATTACTATGACGGTAAGGAAGTGACGATCCCGCTGGATGTGCGCCTTTCGCCCAGCGCCAATGCCCAGAAGTATTTTAAGGAATACAAGAAAAAACAGACGGCCGCCCGCATGCTGACGGAGCTGATCGCGGAAAGCGACGCGGAGGCGGAGTATCTGGCTACGGTGCAATACGAGGTGGAGACGGCCGAGGGCGAGGCCGCGCTGGCGGAGATCCGCGCCGAGCTGAAGAGTCAGGGATACCTGAAGTATTATAAAGCGAAGGACAAAAAGCAGAAGCCTGCGGATTTTCTGCGGTATGTGTCCTCGGACGGCTTCCCCATCCTGGTGGGACGGAACAATGCCCAAAACGACAGGCTGACGCTCAAGACCGCGCGGGGTAGGGATGTCTGGTTCCATGTGAAGAACGCGCCCGGCAGCCACGCGGTGGTGCTCAGCGGCGGACAGCCCGTGCCGGACACCACCAAGACGGAGGCGGCCGTCCTTGCGGCGGTGCACTCCAGCCAGAACGGCGGCGCAAAGGTGCAGGTGGATTATACCGAGGTGCGGAACGTCTGGAAGGCGAACGGGGCAAAGCCCGGCATGGTGCTGTACGATCCTTACGAGACGGCCGTCGTCACGCCGGACCCGGCGCTGGCGGAGTGCCTGCGGGCGAAATGAGCAGGCGCGGCAAAATAACCAAGCGCCGCCCGGTGAAAATCGGGGGTTCTGTGCAAAGCGTAAAATCGAAAACTTCTTATAAAATTTATCAAAAACCCTTGCATTGCGCAGGGGTTTTTGGTATTATTATTAGGCGACTGCGAATGCCCTGCATTTTCGCAGGGCAGCGATATGCGTTGACGCGGGAGGTTGCGGCACTTTGTGCCGGTTTTTCCGCCGAGTATGTCCGATCAATGAACCGGGCGAAAGAATACTGAATGCAAAGGGATACGTTTGCGGGAAGTTGCTCCCCTCAAACCAATGTCCACGCTAATTTGCTGAAAGTGCTTCCGGAGGAACTGCATGGCGGTTCACCGGATTTTCTGATGCAATGGCGTGAAACACCCGGCGCAGTGTTCAGTATTTATCGAATGGTTCGTCCCACGCAAAATTTTAAGGAGGCGAAACAAATGGCAGTCAAGGAGAAAATCAGGATTCGTTTGAAGAGCTACGATGCGTCCCTCATCGACAGCGCGGCGGAGAAGATCGTGGAAACGGCGAAGCGCACAGGCGCCCGCGTGTCCGGCCCGGTCCCTCTTCCCACTGACAAAGAGGTCATCACGATCCTGCGCGCGGTGCACAAGTACAAAGACAGCCGCGAGCAGTTCGAGAACCGCACCCACAAGCGTCTCATCGACATCCTGAAGCCGTCCAACAAGACGGTCGAGGCTCTTACGAGCCTGCAGCTCCCCGCCGGCGTTGACATCGAGATCAAGCTGTAATTCCTTTTTATAAAAGGACAATGCAGCGGGTTCCCCGTTTGTCAGCTCTCGTAGGAGAGGTCATGTTGGTGCCCCGTGAACGGCATCAACCAATAACCTGTTAGGAGGCAAAACGAAATGCAAAAAGGTATCATCGGCAAGAAGATGGGCATGACCCAGATCTTTGACGAGAACGGCAAAGTCGTGCCCGTCACGGTTGTGGAAGCAGGCCCCTGCACGGTCGTGCAGAAGAAAACGGTGGAGAGCGACGGCTATGTGGCCGTTCAGCTGGGCTACGGCGATATTTCGGCCAAGAAGGTTTCGAAACCCGCCAAGGGCCACTTCGATAAAGCGGACGTCGCGCCCAAGCGCACGCTGCGTGAGTTCCGCCTGGACGACATCAGCGCCATGAACGTGGGCGATATCCTCAAGGCCGACGTGTTCGCCGTGGGCGACCGCATCGACGTTGTGGGCACCAGCAAGGGCAAGGGCTACGCCGGCGCCATCAAGCGCTGGAACCAGCACCGTCTGCGTGAAAGCCACGGCACCGGCCCTGTGGCGCGCCACGCCGGTTCCATGGGCTCCTGCTCCACGCCGTCCCGCGTGTTCAAGGGCAAACGCCTGCCGGGCCATCTGGGCGCCGAGCGCGTTACCATCCAGAACCTCAAGGTCGTCAAGGTTGACGCAGAAAATAATCTGATCGCTATCAAAGGTGCGATCCCGGGCCCCAAGGGCAGCGTGGTTTGCATCTCTGACAGCGTGAAGGCGTAAAGGAGGAAAGCATCATGGCAAAATTTGACGTTTTAGATATGAACGGCAAGAAGGTATCCACGGTTGAGCTTTCCGACGCCGTCTTTGGCATCACTCCCAATGAAAAAGTTATGCACGCGGCTGTTGTGAATTTCCTCGCCAATCAGCGTCAGGGCACGCAGAGCACCAAGACGCGCAGCGAAGTGTCCGGCGGCGGCCGCAAGCCGTGGCGCCAGAAGGGCACCGGCCGTGCGCGCCAGGGCTCTACCCGCAGCCCGCAGTGGACGCATGGCGGTGTAGCGCTGGGCCCCAAGCCCCGCGATTATAGCTATCGCCTGAACAAGAAGGTCAAGCGTCTGGCGCTGCTGTCTGCTTTGAGCAGCAAGGCCCAGAGCGGCGACATCATCGTCATCGACGGGCTGAAGGCCGCCGAGTACAAGACCAAGACCGTCGTGAACATGCTCACGGCCATCGGCGCCGACAAGAAGGCGCTCATCGTCACCCCGGCTGTGGACGCGAAGCTCGTGAAGAGCGCCGCCAACATCCCGGGCGTCAAGACCGCTACGGCCGACAGCATCAACACCTATGAAGTGCTGAACGGCGGCAAGTTCGTCATCAGCGTGGATGCCGCGAAGAAACTCGAGGAGGTATTTGCGTAATGAAAACTCCCGCTCAGGACATCATCCTCGCCCCGGTCATCACCGAGGCTTCCATGGCTGGCATCGCGCTGAAGAAGTACACCTTCAAGGTTGCCACCAACGCCACCAAGGTGGACGTCGCCCGCGCGGCTGAAGAGCTGTTCGGCGTGAAGGTCGCCAAGGTCAACACCATCTCCGTCCGTGGTCGCTATCGCCGCCAGGGCATGCACGCCGGCTACACTGCCAAGAGCAAGAAGGCCATCGTCACCCTGACTGCCGACTCCAAGGAGATCGAGTTCTTCAACTCCATGGTTTGATGACCGGATGGCCGCAAGGCCGTCTTGAGGACCCCGCCGAGGGGCCCGGTTATGGGGATATGACCCCGATAAAAATTCATAAGATAACAACAAGGAGATCAACATGGCTATCAAGAAGTACAAGCCGACTACCCCCGGTCGCCGTGGCATGACTGTTACTGACTACAGCGTGCTGTCCAAGGTCGATCCGGAGCGCAGCCTGCTCGAGTCCAAGAAGAAGCATGCCGGCCGCAACAACACCGGCAAGATCACCGTCCGCCATCACGGCGGCGGCAACCGCGTCAAGTACCGTGTCATCGACTTCAAGCGCAACAAGTTTGATGTCCCCGCCACCGTCAAGACGCTGGAGTATGACCCGAACCGTTCCGCCTTCATCGCACTCGTTGAGTACGAGGACGGCGCCAAGAGCTACATCCTGGCTCCCGATGGTCTGAAGGTTGGCGACACCATCATGGCTGGCCCCAACGCTGACATCAAGCCCGGCAACGCTCTGCCCTTCGAGAACATCCCCGTTGGTACCATGATCCACAACATCGAGCTGTATCCCGGCAAGGGCGGCCAGCTGGTCCGTTCCGCTGGCGTTATGGCGCAGCTGATGGCTAAGGAGAATGGTTACGCTCTGGTCCGTCTGCCCTCCGGTGAGATGCGCAACGTTCGTCTGAACTGCATCGCCACCATCGGCGTTGTTTCCAACCTCGACCACGAGAACGTCAACCTCGGCAAGGCCGGCCGCAAGCGCCACATGGGCGTCCGCCCCGGCAGCCGTGGTTCCGTCATGAACCCCTGCGACCATCCTCATGGTGGTGGCGAGGGCCGCGCTCCGGTTGGTCATTCCAGCCCGCGTACTCCGTGGGGCAAGCCCGCTCTGGGCCTGAAGACCCGCAAACACAAGGCTCGCAGCGACAAGTTCATTGTCAAGCGCGCCAACGGCTAAGGGAGGTTTTTGAACAATGTCTAGAAGCACTAAGAAGGGCCCTTACGTTCTGCCTTCCCTGTACAAGAAGGTTGAGGCTCTGAACGAGGCTGGCAAGAAGAGCGTCGTGAAGACCTGGAGCCGCTCCTCCACCATCTTCCCCGAGTTCGTCGGTCACACCTTCGCCGTCCATGACGGCCGCAAGCATGTGCCCGTGTACGTTACCGAGGACATGGTTGGCCACAAGCTGGGCGAGTTTGCACCTACCCGCAAGTTCACCGGCCACGTCGGCGCTAAGACCGCCGGCAAATAAGAGAGGAGGAACATCGAATGGAAGCACGGGCTATTCTCCGTTACGCCCGCATTAGTCCCCGCAAGGTTTCGATCGTGATGGACCTCATCCGTAACAAACCCCTGGACGAAGCGCTGGCTATCCTGCAGTACACCCCGAAGGCCGCCTGCGAGCCCCTTCTCAAGCTGGTGAATTCTGCTGCCGCTAATGCGGAAAACAACTTCAACATGGATCGCAACAATCTCTACGTCGCAGAATGCTACGTCTGCCCCGGCCCCACGCTCAAGCGCATCATGCCTCGCGCACAGGGCCGTGCATACCGCATCCTGAAGCGCACCAGCCACATGACTGTTGTGCTGAAAGAGAAACAGTAAGGAGGTAAACAAATGGGCCAGAAAGTCAATCCCCACGGCATGCGCGTGGGTGTTATCAAAGATTGGGACAGCCGCTGGTTTACCTCTAAGCAGGCATTCGGCGACACCCTGGTCGAGGATTACAAGATCCGTAAGACCCTGAAGAAGCAGCTGTACGCTGCCGGCGTTCCCAAGATCGAGATCGAGCGTACCGTCGACTCCCAGACCGGTGCCCCCCGCGTGAAGGTCAATGTCTTCTGCGCAAAGCCGGGCATCGTTATCGGCAAGGGCGGTGCTGAGAGCGCCAAGATCGAGAAGCAGCTGGCAAAGCTGACCGGCAAGGCCGTCAACCTCAACATCATTGAGGTCAAGGGCACCACCACCAATGCACAGCTCGTTGCTGAGGACGTTGCTTCCCAGCTGGAGCGCCGCATCGCTTTCCGCCGCGCTATGAAGCAGGCCATCCGCAATGCCATGCAGCCCCGTGACCGCAGCGCCACGCCTGCCAAGGGTATCAAGGTCACCTGCTCCGGCCGTCTGGCCGGCGCGGACATCGCCCGCGTTGAGAGCTACCATGAGGGCACCATCCCCCTGCAGACTCTGCGCG
>OLOE01000706.1_pt1 | contig 16084 bp, 15 predicted proteins | sample 1673201 | NCBI WGS metagenome assembly OLOE01 (sample SAMEA3136765, study PRJEB25190) | human gut metagenome | biome: human gut; feature: human-associated habitat; material: faeces | place: Austria | collected 2013
GTCTGACTATCTGCATCTTGAGCCGGTGCGTGGAATGGAGGGCGTAAGAGAAGCTACGGTAGAGATGGGCGGGCTTCCCATCCGTCTGGCAGTGATTCATGGTACCGAGAATGCGAGAACTTTCATAGAGCAGATGAAAAAGGAAGACAAATCCTATGATTTCATAGAGGTTATGACCTGCAAGGGCGGATGCATCGGAGGAGGCGGACAGCCAAAGACGCAGGTGCCGATGACGGATGAAGTGCGTAAGGCCCGGATAGAGTCGCTCTATGCAAAGGATGCCAAGATGACGCTGCGCTATAGCCATGAGAATCCGGATATTAAGAGAGTATACAGCGAATTCTACGGAAATCCATTGAGCCAGGCAGCAGAAGAGATGCTGCATACGTCCTATTATTCCAGGGCAGAAGACTTAGGACCGGAAGGAATGGTTTTAAAAGAATTTACAAAACCTGCCTGGGAGCAGGATAAAGAAAATAATGAAGCAAATCAAGAGAAAGAAGAAAAGGAGAACAAGACAATGGCAAAATTCAGATGTACCGTATGCGGCTATATTCATGAAGGGGAGAACCCGCCGGCAGCCTGCCCGGTATGCAAGGTAGGGCCGGAAAAATTCGAAAAACTGGAGGAGGCAGCAAAGGCTTCCGGAAGATACGCAGGAACAAAGACAGAGAAGAACTTAATGGAAGCATTTGCGGGAGAGTCCCAGGCAAGAAATAAATACTCCTTCTTTGCTGAGATTGCAAGACAGGAGGGCATGGAACAGACTGCTGCTATCTTTATGGAGACGGCAGAACAGGAAAGACAGCATGCCAAGATGTGGTTTGCAGAATGGCACGGGCTTGGAGGCACCGCTGATAACCTTCAGGCAGCCGCAGACGGGGAAAACGAAGAGTGGACCCAGATGTACGCCCGCATGGCCAAAGAAGCCAGGGAAGAAGGCTTTGAAGACCTTGCGGTGAAATTTGAGAATGTGGCAAAAGTGGAAGCAGCCCACGAAAAGCGTTACTTAAAGATTCTGGATACTCTTAAGAAGGAACTGACCTTCAAGGGAGATGCGCCTCTTGGATGGAAATGCCGCCAGTGCGGATACATCCACGAAGGAGAGGAAGCGCCGGAAGTATGCCCGACATGCGGATATCCCAAAGCGTATTTCGAGAGAAAAGTGGAGAATTACTAGAATATAGAGTGGAAGAGTAAGATAGAAAAATGCGGATGGTCCTATATCATCCGCATTTTAAATTGAAAAGAAATATAATAAGAAAAAAATTGACAAAACTGCCATAATATATTAAAATACAATCTGTTGACATGCGGATGTGGCGGAACTGGCAGACGCGCTAGACTTAGGATCTAGTACTTCGGTGTGCAGGTTCGATTCCTGTCATCCGCAGTAAAAAGCCTTAATCTCTTTAATTTGAAGGGTTAGGGCTTTTTTGTTTGATTCACATTTGTTGAAAATTTCAAAGTAATAGTTAATAAGGGTGTGTTACCTTTTCCTAATTAAATTTCAGATGCCTAGTAGTGGATTCGGTAAAGTTGTGGTATACTAAATTGAAACAGAGAGAAACGTAAAATAGAGAAGGGTGATATTATGACAACAGTCACAGCACAAAATAATTTGGAAAATAGTTCCTACACTATAGATGATGCCGTTAACAAAATTTTTACTAAACTGGACGAAGCAATAGATGATTTTGAAAATGGCAGAGTATTATCAGAAGAAGAGGTATGGAAACAGGTTGATTTAATTTAATGGGAAAATGTATGGAAGTAAAAAAATATAAAGTACAGTTTACTGAAAGTAGCAGAGATGATATGCGGGGGATGAAAGAATACATCCTTCGCACTTTTTGCTATAGAGAGCTAGGTGAAAATTTTACAAGGAAAATGAGAAAGGCTGTTGAAAAGTTAAAAATTATGCCAATGGGGTATGATGCTTTGGACTTTGAATACAAAGGGTATAAAATATATTTGAAGCCATATATGACGTATCTTTTCTTTTACATAGTTGAGGAATCCAAAAGTACAGTTACAATATTGCGGATTTTGCAGGATGGGATGAACTGGCAGCACATTATGAAACGCTGGTTAAAGAGCCGGCAATAATTTGGAAAAAGTACATCAACGGGAAATACAATTAATCTAATTGTATGGAAATAATATACTTTTTAATGCACAGAAACATACATAAAGGACAGGAAAGACCATAGAATAACCCAGAGGTTAGACTTAGGATCTAGTACTTCGGTGTGCAGGTTCGATTCCTGTCATCCGCATTATGTACCGTAATCTCTTAATAATGAGAGGTTACGGTTTTTTTGTATGCTTTTCTATCGGATTGGATGGTAAATATTGGCAAAGTGGATATATTGGTGGATTATCCGGGATCTTGTGATAGAATAGAAACACATCAGTTTTTCCTTAAATGGAACATTTCGAGAGGGATAAAAGTATCCTTAAATAACAATATATAGTGTAGCGGTAACTAAACCGCAACGATATGTGGCGTCTCAAGTTTTTGCAAAAAAATACCAGATTTTTACATATTGCTATTTGAGCATTCTCCATGGTTTATAATACATTATGCGGTTTCGACAAAGAATGAATTATTAACGAGGGTGTAATATGTACAGGGTAGCAGTTTGTGATGATAATCGGGAAATCTTAAACGAGATAGGGCGAATGTTGGAGGACACGACGGAAGAGATATCGGATGTGGACTTATATGCATCCGCCCAGGAACTTGAGAACATATATACAGAACATGGGCAATACGACATTATCCTGATGGATATTTTGCTTGAACAGGAGAACGGCATTAGTCTTGCGCGCAGAATACAGGATCAATATCCGGATACCCAGGTTATTTTCTTTACGGGGTATCTGGAGCAGGCAGAGAATATCTTTGGAGCCAATCCGGCCGCTTTTCTGGTCAAGCCTATTAGTCAGGATAAGTTGGATGCCGCTTTGGGCAAGGCAATCAGGAAATTAAAAGAAGGAGAACAGGATTGCGTTACCTTGACGATCCGAAGCAAGATATTGCGTATCCGCGTGGATGATATATACTATGTTGAAAGCAACAAGAGGATATTGAATATACATTTCCGAAATGAATCTTTGCAGGTATATGAGAAACTGGACAATTTCCTTAAGAAAGTATCGCTGGTATTCTTGCGTTCTCATAAAAGTTATGCTGTGAATATGAATAAGATCAAATATTTCTCATCAGAAGGGATCGAATTGTGCGATGGGAGAATCGTTCCTGTCAGCCGTCCCAAATACAGGAAGGCAAAAGAGGCTTTTCTGAAGTTCTGCGGTGAAGAAGATTGAATGTATACACAATTGTAGAAATATTTGTGGCAAGCAGCGTACTCGCTTTATTTATGTCCGGATGCATGCAGGTGAGAGAGGAGGGAAAGCAGGCGGCGTTTGGATGCTTCATCCTTATAACGCTTTCTTATGCGCTGCTGGCGTGTGAGATGCCAAGTATAACAGAAATGCAATACTACCGGAGTAGGATTGTCCTGCACATGGCGTATTTGCTGATTATCCTGGCGTGGTTCCGGTATTATGTCCAGGATTTTTTGCGTCAGTCAGTCATATTTGCGGACACGATCGGGATGTGGGAAGGACAGTGTCTTGCCGCGGGACTTGCCAGGGAGACGGGAGAGAAGCTGATATCAATACTGTTCCTGGGCATATGCATGTTTGCTGCCTGGATCCTGTATACAGGGACGCTTGACGAGAAGCTGGATCTGCTGGAATTAGAAGTTATTCTGTATTTTGAACTCTGCGGAGAGATATGCTCTGCGGTCGCATCAGATCTGGGATGGATTGAAGGATGCATTGAGAGAATGAGCCTTTGCATGCTCTTTGCTCTGGCAGGGATCGCTTTTGCTGCTGTTAATACCAGGAGAGTGCTGCGGGAAGAGAAGAATAGGAGTCTGCAGAAAAGGCTATTTCAAAAATACAGGGAGAGTGAAAAGGTCTATCAAAAGCAGAAAGAGGTCTTAAAATTAAGGCATGACCTCAGCAACCACCTTATGGTTCTTGCCAGCCTGGAAGCACAGAATAAACGGAAGGAGAAGGCGGCATATAGGAAGCTTCTGGAAGAATACTACCAGAGGATCAGCATAGCCGCGCCGGAAGAAGTGGAGAGTGAGGAAGAAGGGGAAGATGCGCCTCAAAGGACGGATAATATCATATGGCGTATCATCAGCGTACTGGGGAGCGGCGTGATCGTGCTGTGTATTTTTTACGGCAAGTTTCTCCTGGGAGTCTTGGGAGGAGGAATCCTGGGGTATTGCGTCTTTCTTGCTACGGCTCTGGGGAAGCAGAAAAAGTTATGCAGGGGCATTCAGAAGCGGTCCCGGGAAAACGAGGAAAATGAGCGAAAGATCAATGAAATGCGGGAGGAACTATATGCCCAGGCGGACAAGGAAAAGAAGCTGACATGCGGCGAGATATTGAAAATATGCGACAGTTATCTGGACAAGGCGTATACGGGAAACGCTGCGCTGGATGCAATGCTTGCCAGCAAGCTGGGACAGTACAAAGAACATGGAATTGAGACGGAAGTGAAGATACTGGCGGGGTATAGTCCCGATATGAATGCTATGGATCTGGTGGAACTGTACGGCAATCTTCTGGACAATGCCATGGAGTCCTGCCTGCGGTGCAAAAGGGAGAGATACATATCCGTGAAAATGTGGAAAGAGGCAAACTTCTGGATTCTGCGCATAGAGAATTCAAAGCCGCCCAATGAACATCCCAAGAGATACAATTTTCTGACCCTGAAAGAGGATAAGGGGATTCATGGAGTCGGACTTAAGGTAGTAAGGGATATCATCCAGAAATATGACGGGGCATTCCACACGGAAGACAAGGGAAAAAGGTTCGTGGTGCTGGCAATGATAAGCGAAGGAAGATAACCGGGGCAGGGCATGAAAATGTCCTGCCCCAGATTGTTGCGTCAAACGTGAAAAAAGATTATAATGTACCATATGTGTTAATAATAGATAACTACAATTAGAAAAAAAGGAGCGTATCTGACATGCTTGAAGTGAAGAATCTGACATTCAAGGTGAATGAAAATGGAATAGAAAGAAGTATTGTGAAAGACATCAGCTTCCAAGTTGGCGAGGGCGAGATGCTTGTTATTACCGGACCCAATGGCGGAGGCAAGTCTTCTCTTGCAAAGGTACTGATGGGGATTGAAGAGGCAGATGATGGCCAGATCTTGCTGGATGGGGAAGATATTACTTCTTACGACATCAACCACAGGGCCAATGCAGGGATCGGCTTTGCATTCCAGCAGCCGCCAAGATTCAAGGGAATGACGGTAGACAGGCTGCTTTCCCTGGCAGCCGGCCGGGAACTGTCCGAGCCTGAATGCTGCAAGATGCTCAGTGGAGTAGGGCTGTGCGCAAAAGAGTATATCAAGAGGGAAGTTGACGCAACCTTGTCCGGAGGCGAGATGAAGCGCCTTGAGATTGCCACCGTTCTGGCAAAGCCGCACAAATTATGTATATTTGACGAGCCGGAGGCGGGAATCGACCTTTGGAGCTTCTCCATGCTGATCCAGCAGTTTGAGAAGATTCATAATAAGAAGGAACAGAGCCTGATCCTCATCTCCCATCAGGAGCGGATTATTCAGATGGCTGACCGGATCATGTTAATAGAAGACGGAAAGATCGGGGCGATCGGTCCAAAAGACGAGATCCTGCCCACATTGCTTGATAAGGGCGATAGCTGCGCCTGCATGGAGTTAGAATAGGAGAGGAGCATTTTAAAATGGCATTATTAGATAAGATTACAGAGAAGATATTGCAGCAGATAGACGGATCAGGATTCCAGCAGAAGGGCGCATACAACCTGCGCCATAATGGTGTTGCCCTGTGTCATGGTGACAGCGAGCATATTAAGATCAAAAAAAAGGAAGATAAGCCTGGAATCGATATTTACATTGATGGGAATACCAGAGGGGAACAGGTGCACATTCCGGTAGTGGTAGATGCCTCTGGCATGAAAGATGAAGTCTATAATGATTTCTACATCGATGCTGGCGCAGAAGTGACCATTGTCGCAGGATGCGGCATCCACAACAGTGGCTGCAATGAAAGCAGACATGACGGAATCCATTCCTTCCATGTGGGGAAGGGAGCGAATGTCCGGTACGAAGAGAAGCATTATGGCGAGGGAGAAGGCTCCGGGGCCCGGGTGCTGAATCCGGTCACAAAGATCTATCTGGAGGAGGACGCTGTATTTACGCTGGACACTGTCCAGATTAAGGGCGTTGACTCCACGGTCCGGGAGACGGAAGTAGAAATGGGGGCAGACTCCAAACTCTACGTGATTGAGAAACTGATGACTCATGACAGCCAGAATGCAGAGTCCAATATGGAGATACAGATGAACGGGGACGGAAGTTCCGCCCAGATCATCTCCCGCTCAGTGGCGAAAGGACAGTCCAGACAGGTATTTCATCCGAAGGCAGTAGGAAATGCCAAATGCCATGCCCATGTGCAGTGCGATTCCATCATTATGGATCATGCGGAAGTAGCATCCATACCAGAGATCAACGCGCGGCATCTGGATGCGGCGATCATCCATGAAGCGGCGATTGGAAGGATTAATGACGAACAGTTAGTAAAACTGCGTACGCTCGGAATGACAGCAGAAGAGGCAGAAGGAATCATCATAGACAACTTCCTGAACTAGCGATCCGGGATACGAGGATAGAAGATGAAGATAAAAAAGAGATTAAAGGTAATGAACAAGGCGCTGCATATGGAATTGAGGGAGCATAAGAGTTCCTTTGTCGTATATGTAGTGCTGCGCATGCTGGTCATCCTGATGATGATACTCCAGATATTTAACCGGAATTATGAAAACGTGTTCCTATGCATACTTACATTGATATTGCTGATCATGCCAAGCCTGGTACAGATCAACTTGAAGATAGAACTTCCCACTGCTCTGGAGATAACGATACTGATCTTTATATTTGCGGCGGAGATACTGGGAGAAATCCAGTCGTATTATATTAAGTTTCCTTTCTGGGATACGGTACTGCATACGATAAATGGCTTCCTGATGGCAGCCATCGGGTTCGCGCTGGTTGACATTCTCAACCGCAGCAAGAAATTCTCTATCCAGCTCTCTCCGGTATTCGTGGCAATCGTTGCATTCTGCTTTTCCATGACCATTGGCGTAATATGGGAATTTTTTGAGTGCGCGATGGATCAGATATTTAATCTGGACATGCAGAAGGACACCATTGTACATAGCATCCATTCAGTCATGCTGGATCCTACTAACAGCAACATTGCGGTGGGAATTGGAAACATCAGGGATGTGACGGTGAACGGCGAAAGTCTGGGCCTGGGAGGGTATCTGGATATTGGCCTTCTGGATACCATGAAGGATCTCTTCGTAAACTTCATTGGTGCCGTGGTGTTTTCCGTGATTGGATATTTCTATGTGAAAAATAGGGGGAAAGGGCGGTTTGCCAGAAGATTCATCCCCCGCCTGAAATCCAAAGACGCGGATTTCCTGGAACAGGCGGAGGAAGAAGACGCAAGGTCTGAGATCGCAAAGTCTGGGAATGCCAAGCCAAAGAGCGCGGGCTTACCGGATGGCAAACTTGCGGATCAGGCAGCTGATGACTCCGGCAACGCATAAGGCAAATAAGGTAGAACGAAGCGAGCCATATACCAGCAGCGCGCCCGAAACACCGGCAAGAGGCTGCGGCGAGGCCGGGATCAGTTCGTAGAATAAGGCGGACAGCAAGGAACCGGCATAAATGAACAGGAATGAGAACAGGCCTCTGCCTGTGTCCACGTAGCGGCCCTTGCGGCCGCTTTTCTTGCTTCCGGACAATACCCGGAAGAAGGTGATCAGTTCAAAGAGCAGTAGGAATACAGCCACAGCCGCATACGCAGCCAAGGCATAATTCTTCTCTGCCACGGCAGTGGCAATGCTTCCAAACGCGCCGTAGTTCTTCCAGAAGTTGACAGCCAGCAGGCAGAAAATAATGGCAATGAGTATCAGAGTCGCGGCACGCAGAATTAGATTGGCGATCTTAAAGGCCGCCTTGCCTCCGGCCTTGGCAGTCTTGGACACCGGAGAAAGGAGGTTTGGCATCTTTCTCCTTTTCTTTTTCTTCTGTTTGCTTTCGGCGCTCTTGCCTTTCTTCGATCTCCGTCTGGCGTCATCATAGTCGTCATCATCATAGTCATAGTCGTCATCATCATAGTCGTCATCATAGTCATAGTCGTCATAGTCGTCGTCATCATAGTCATAGCCGTCATCATCATAGCCGTCGTCATCATAATCTTTGTCATACTCGCTAGATCGATCATGACGCTTCTTTCCATGTGGTTCCCGGCTATGATAAGAGGTTTCATATTCTTTATCCAGATCAGCAAGCTTCTGAAGCACGTCCTCATAATCATCATTGTCATCTTCGGGCAGATCGGGAAGATCGCCTTCGTAGATGACCTCGAAATCGTCATCAAAAAAGTCTTTCTTATTCATACTCATGTTATCCCTCCTTGTGAAACGCTTTCTATTTTATTATGTTTATCGGAAAGACTCAAGGGATATCACAGAATGTTCAGGAAGAACTAAGGTTTTCTTTAGAATTAAATGCAGCCTTAGAAATTAAATTCATTCTCCCAGGCAAAGTCCGCGGATTCTTCCAGACTCTTTGGCCAATGGCCGCACCAGCCGGGAACCTCCGGCCTTTCCACCCTGTCAAGGCTAGGCGTGTATGGCTTAAGATCGAGGAGTGGGCTGCCATCATTTGCGTCAATATAGGCAATATGGATGCGTCCATTTACATAGTCGATGTCAATGATCTCCACGGCAGTAAGCGCGATCGGATTGGGGCGGACTGGCGACCTGGTAGCGAAGATTCCCATGGTCTCAGGCGCCTGTTTATAAGGCTGGGGCGCTTCAAGAACGGAGCGGGCCTCTTGGGTGTCGAAGTCGCTGAACCACCACAGTACATTGAGGTGGCTGAATCCATCCAGCGCAGTCAGTGCAGGGATATATTCAGGCTCCAGCTGGATGATGGCGCCGCTTTCGTTGTTACAGATCCTGCCAATCGTATTTACCTTGTAAGTTGTCATGTTTATATCCTCCATTTTCTGTTTGGTATATCTACTGTAGACCCTGACACCGTGTGAGAGTCAAGAAAAAGCCTCGCAGTTTTTGCTCAATGGCATTAAGTTAAGAAAAATCTCACATCACATTATCGTGGTGTGGGATTTTTTTATAGAAAAGTATTGACATACCGTTCAAAAAATGCGGCCGCTTTAGCCACTGATTCATTTTAGAGGTAGCTAAAGCGGCCCTTGTAATTAGACAGATGTCTTTTACAAGGAGGAAACCGTATGAATGACATATCACAAAAATTAAAAGAGACCCTGCTTGGGCTTATTAGGAATCAAGATTTATCTGAATGTGTGAGAGCACCTGATAAAGATTTCGCCAGAAACAGGAAACTCCCCTATGAAAAAATGATTCTCTCACTCTTAACAATGGAGGGGACATCGTTAAAGAATGAGTTGTTAAGACAGTTTGGATATCACTGCGACATAGCATCATCCTCTGCATTTGTTCAGCAACGTGAAAAAATACTTCCGGCGGCTATGGAAAAACTGTTTTATAGTTTTGTTGCGGAAACGGATGTACCACTTGGCTTTAAAGGATTTCGTTTGATTGCAGTCGATGGTTCCGACATACAGATACCGACCAATCTCAATGACGCAGATTCCTTAATTCAAACTTGTGAAGGGCGTAAGCCATACAATCTCCTTCACCTAAACGCTCTGTACGACCTTCAGGCACATACCTATGTTGATGCCATTGTTCAGAAAAAGCATGCTAGTAGTGAAAATGGTGCTCTGACAAACATGGTTGATCGTTCTGAAATAACTGGGGATGTAATCCTGATCGCTGACAGGGGGTATGAATCTTATAATAACATGGCGCATATCCAGGAAAAAGGCTGGAAATATCTTATACGGATAAAGGATTTTCAACAATACAATTCAGGAATCCTGCACGGCTTTGAACTTCCCAATCAGGAGGAGTTCGACATAGACATCAACCTTACAGTCACTCGTAAACAAACGAATAAGATCAAAGAACTGCTGAAAGACAAAAACCATTATCGCAAGATTGCCCATAGCAAAACATTTGATTACCTCCCAAAAACCAGCAGGAAAGCCGATCCGGCAGTCATGTATGCAATCCCATTTCGCATTGTCCGTTTTCCAGTATCAGAGAATGCATATGAGGTGGTTGTTACAAATCTGGACAAGAAAGATTTCCCATCAGAACTCCTAAAACAACTTTATGCTAAAAGATGGGGAATTGAAACATCATTTCGGGATTTAAAATATACGATTGGTTTATTGCATTTTCACTCAAAAAAAGTGGAGCATATCCTACAAGAAATCTATGCCAGACTTATCATGTATAACTTTTCTGAACTGATTACCTCGCATGTAATCATAGAAAAGAAAAACAGAAAACATGAATACAAAGCCAACTTTTCTGTTGCAGCACACATATGTCGGGAATTTCTATTAGGTATAAATACTCCACCTGATATAGAAGCACTGATTGCCAGATACATAACTCCAATCCGTCCTGGGAGATCCCGTCCAAGGGATATGAAAATCAAGCAGGCAATAAGCTTCATGTACAGAGTAGCATAAATCTTGTAAATTTCATATGCTTTTTTAGGCAAGGAAGCGTTCTTGCCTTTTTATTGAGCAAGATGCTATGCCGATATCTTTAAGTTGTAAAGCGATAAAAAAGAGGCTGCCACGGATTATGTGGTAGCCTCTTCTAAATTTCTTAACTTAATGCCATTGAGTTTTTGCTGCAAGGCTTTTCCTATATTTCTTCCAGAGGGATCTGGATTTCTGTCAGGTATTTGTCCGGGTCTTGTTCATTCCATGGCCCCCGGTGCACGATCTGGCGGTTTGGCCCGCGCATCTGGTACCGGCAGTCTTGGGAAAGCCAGCGGGCAAAGGAAAGATAGACGCCGGCAATGTTAGAGAATTCCCCGTATGCCATGGTACAGGCCATTAGTGGGACGGCCTGCGTAACGCGGTAGGTAAAGGCGCCTTTGTTCTTGCCGGTCTTTCTTGCGATGGCGCACAGCTCCACATCTACATCCGTCTCCTTATATTCCTCATCGTGATAAATTGAGAAAGTATCTTCCCCAAGATCTGCATTTTCACGGCGGGCAAACTCTGACATTTCTTTCCACATCTCTCCCTCGGCATAATAATTGGGAATAATCTTCCTGTATGAGAGAACCGGATAACTGGGAATTGATTTGATGGATACGTGATAGTGCATCTGGCTCTTTCGGCCCGCCAATTCTTCCCTGGCCAGTTCGATTTTCCGGAGCTTGTCCTGCTGGGCCTGTATCTCTTGTTCGATTTGAGAATGCTTGCTGTCAAGCAGTTCCAGAATGAGAGAATCATCGCTTCTAAGGGCGGCGGCAATCTCCGCCACTTGAAATCCACTGTCACGCAGATAAATGATCTTATTCAGAACGGGAATCTGCTCTACAGAGTATAGGCGATAGCCAGTCCAGGGGTCAGTCCTGGCAGGCTTTAGCAGGCCTGTCTCATCATAATAGCGCAGCATCCTGACGGTTACTTGCGTAAGTTTGGAAAATTCTCCGATTCTGAACATAGTCTTCCTCCATGAACTAAGATAACTATACGATAACAAAAAAGAGGTGATAGTTTTCATAAAAAAAGTAGGAAGAAACCTTGTAAACAGTGGGTTTCTTCCTACTTATAAGTGATGCGGAGAAAGGGACTTGAACCCTCACAGTGTTGCCACCACTAGAACCTGAATCTAGCGCGTCTGCCATTCCGCCATCTCCGCTCGCAAAAAATATTCTAGCACAGAATAATATATTTTGCAAATACTTTTTTGCTTTTTTTGCAAAAAACTTTATATTATTGCTTTTTACGAGTTTCCGGCGGCAGTATGGACTTGCTGGTCAAAGGCATGTCTATCGGACTTCGATTCCATTTACTTCCAGGTGATCGTCGATCGCGATTACCAGGCAGCGGCGTCCGTCGATCTCACGGGTCTCTACGAGATCAGAGCGTTCCGGGTTGACCTTGACGATGACATCCGGCGTCTCGATCTGGAAGGTCTTGGCGTTGGCAATGTTGGAGGCAAGGAAAGTTTTCTTTTCGCCGACCACTTCTTCAAATTCCTGGTCAAAGGATTCCATCTTTTCCTGGGGCACGCCGCTTTTTTCAAGCAGCCGCTTTACATCCGGCTTGGAGAGTTCCAATGGTTCCGGCGCTTCTTTGGATTCTTCCAGCATCTCGAAGATATTGTCATGGATGTTGCGCACCACCTCGTAGCCACAGTCCTCGCCCAGGGTGTCGCTTACGATGGCCTGGAAGGTGGCCTTCTGGTCATTGGCTGTCAGAGGGATGGTGCTTCCCAGTACGTTGGCGATCAGATCAGGCTGTATCTCTTCCGGCTTCTTAGTGTAATACAGGATATTATGTACATCGCTTGCCCGGTCGTTGAAAGCCGGGAAGAGGAATCCTTTTGCAGGGGCCTCTACGATCCAGTCGCGGATCCGGTCCTCGATATTGTTCGTCTCCGCGTTATAGGTCAGACCCGCCTTGGTAAGGTTTACCGGGCAGATGCTGCACATGAGGTGCTCGTAGACTGTATCGGAGGCATCGAACATCTCCAGCCCGTCGGAGGATTTGCCGGGCACGTCGTATACGGCGTGAATCAGTATGATGTAATAGTTTTCTGCATAGTCATAGTTATCGATGACATTATCGTAGAACTGCTCCACAAGCAGGTCGTCTTCCAGCTTGCTGTCCCGCAGTTTTAAGAGTGTCTGCTGCGTGCCGCCTTCTAATTCCTGATCCAGAGGGAATTCCATGTTGATCAGGTTCTTGCCCAAGGTTCCGGACAGAGTGTGCTTGAAGATATCAAAATACTTGAAAGCCTCTTCTTCCGGGAGGGATAAAAATGCTTTTTTCAGTTCCACTTTTTTCTCTTTTTCATGATCCACATAGCAGCCGGCAATTCTTGTGATCGCGCAATTTGCCGGTGTAAACTGCTTACGGATTTCTAATACTTCTTTTTTGTTCATAATAAATTTCTGTTCATTATCTACACTTCCTTTTTCAGACTGTAACCAATCTTAGCATATCTGAAGCAGATTTACAACGCAGAAATTGTCGTTGTAAACTACGTAAATCCCAAGTATAATAGAAGAAGATATATGTCAAAATAAGAAAAGAGAGGGAAAGCAAATGGGAAACATATTTGACATTCTAGGACCTGTGATGGTAGGCCCGTCCAGTTCCCACACAGCAGGAGCAGCGCGCATCGGCCTGATCGCGAGACAGTTGTTCGGCAGGCAGCCAGAGAAGGCAACGATCTATCTGCACGGCTCCTTTGCGGCTACGGGGAAAGGCCACGGAACGGACAAAGCGCTGATCGCAGGCCTGCTGGGGATGATGCCGGACGACATGAGGATACCAGACAGTTTCGAAGTGGCGAAAGCGCAAGGCATGGAGTTCGAGATTAAGAACAAGGATATCAAGGAGGCCCATCCGAACACGGCCCAGATCGTAATGGAGGCGGAGGGCGTTCCGACGATGAAGATCCAGGCTTTTTCCATCGGGGGCGGAAGAATCAAGGTCTGCAAGTTGGATGGCATTGACGTGAATTTCAGTGGGGAAAGTTATACGTTGATCATCCGCAATGTGGACGAGCCCGGGCGGATCATGGAAGTAGCGGCGGCGCTCAGCAAGGCAGAGATCAATATTGCCACGATGCAGGTATTCCGCGATAAGCGGGGCGGCTTTGCGGTCATGGTGGTAGAGACGGACCAGGTGGTTCCTCAGGAGGCGATTGACGCCTTGGAGAGCAAGGAAGGAATCATCAGAGTGAAGTTCCTGAATCCGAACGGAACAACCTAGAGTAGAAGTGGAGGAGTATTAGCGTATGTCATATCAATCAATGGAAGAGGCACGTTTAAGATGCGACAAGGATAAGATTCCGTTCTGGAAGGCAGTGCAGCTGGAGGATGCGGATGAAAGAGGCGTCACGGTGGAGGATTCCTGGAGCCAGATGACACATATGTGGCAGTCCATGCTTGAGAACCTGGATGCCTATGATCCGAATCTGGTATCCAGAAGCGGCCTGGTGGGAAAAGAAGGCGGCCTGATGGATGCCTATCTTCAGAAAGGGGACACGCTGTGCGGGGACTTTATGGCCAAGGTGATGGCCAATGCCCTGAAGATGGGATGCAACAATGCGTGCATGAAGAGAATCGTTGCAGCGCCAACGGCGGGAGCATGTGGAGTTCTTCCGGCAGTTCTTGTTACTTATTACCGGGAATATGATGTCCCGGATGAGAAGATGATCGAAGCCATGTATGTGGCGGCAGGCATCGGGCAGATTATTGCGAACCGGGCGTATCTGGCCGGAGCATCCGGCGGATGCCAGGCAGAGATCGGTTCAGGCTCCGGCATGGCGGCAGGAGCGATCTGCTATATCAGAGGCGGGGACACAGGCCAGATCGGAGACGCCTGCGCAATGGCGCTTAAAAATCTGATGGGGCTGGTATGCGACCCGGTAGGCGGCCTGGTAGAAGTGCCATGCGTCAAGAGAAATGTAGGCGGCGCGGTAAATGCGCTGGCAGCGGCCGATATGGCCCTTGCGGGAATTACCAGCAAGATTCCGGTAGACCAGGTTATTGACGCGATGAAGGAAGTCGGCGATAAGATGGACGTAAGCCTTCGCGAGACCGGCATCGGCGGGGTTGCAGGCTCCCCTGCGGCTATGGAAGTCGTAGAACGCCTGGATATGTAGGACAGCTTTGCACGACAAAAAAGGAATGAAAAGGAAGACATAAGATGAAGACAACAGGTGAAAAAAGAAAAGTATCATTAACCGTATGGATATTTATAGCGCTGATCCTGGGCGTTATCGCAGGCATACTGCTGCAGGGAAGCCCGAAGATCGCAGAGACTTATATTGCGCCGCTTGGAACCATATTCCTGAATCTGGTCAAGATGGTAGTAGTGCCAGTCGTACTGTTCTCGATCATGCAGGGAGTCATCTCCTTGCAGGATATCCGCAAGGTAGGCTCGATCGGTGGAAAGACGGTGGCATTCTATATCTGCACGACAGCATTTGCAGTCACTTTAGGACTGGTATTTGCCAATATGCTGAATGTAGGCAGCGGTTACAAATTAGACTCCGGGATGCTGGAAGGGTTTGAGGCGGTAGAAAGTCCATCGTTTATCGATACCATCGTCAACATATTTCCATCCAATGCGGTACAGCCGCTGGCGGACGCAACCATGCTCCAGATTATCGTGATCGCCCTGTTCTTCGGATTTGGCGTAATTATAGCAGGAGAGAAGGGAAAACTGGCAGGCTCTGTCATCGAAAGTTTCTCCGAGGTATCGATCAAGGTCATGGGAATTATTATCAAATTCTCTCCTATTGGCGTATTCGGATTGATCACTCCTGTCATCGCGACCAATGGCGTATCCGTGCTGCTGCCGCTTCTGAAATTGATCGGCGTGGCATATCTGGTCAGCATTATCCATATGGTTGTGGTATATTCCAGCGCGGTCAAGGCAATTGGAAAGATCAGCCCGATCCGGTTCTTCAAGGAAATGAGCGAAGCGATGCTGTTTGCGTTTTCAAGCGCCAGCAGCGTAGGCACGCTGCCTTTTAACATGGAATGTACCAAGAGGTTGGGCGTGAAGAAGGAAGTATCCAGTTTCGTTCTGCCTCTCGGAGCGACCATTAATATGGATGGAACCGCGATCTATCAGGGCGTGTGCGTTGTATTTATCGCCCAGATATTCGGCATGGATCTTACCATGTCCCAGCAGCTGACCGTTATCCTGACGGCGACGCTGGCTTCCATCGGAACCGCAGGGGTGCCGGGCTCAGGAGTGATCATGCTGTCCATGGTGCTTCAGAGCGTGGGACTTCCGCTGGAAGGAATCGCGCTTGTTGCCGGAATCGACCGTAT
>OLOE01000715.1_pt1 | contig 15949 bp, 14 predicted proteins | sample 1673201 | NCBI WGS metagenome assembly OLOE01 (sample SAMEA3136765, study PRJEB25190) | human gut metagenome | biome: human gut; feature: human-associated habitat; material: faeces | place: Austria | collected 2013
GTTTTCACGGCAAATGCGAACCGTTCCGTCTTTCGATCCGTCATTAATGATTAGGTAATCGACCCCTGGAGCCTTTGCCTCAATCGAATCAATCGTCGCTTTTAGCGATTCTTCTTCGTTGAAAGCAGGGACAATCAGCAGTGTTTTCATCTGAATCGACATCTATCTTTCCCGCAAACTAATTAAACCTTTGCGCTCCCGAATACACTCTATTGATCATCTTCGCAATCGGTCTTGGCCAAAAACGTTCAAGCATCTCAAGGTCCTCAAGCGTTCTCGCGTTATCCGCGATGCATGCTGAAGTTTCAGACCCATCATGCACACGATGATACATCCTAACATGGGAATCGTATACAAAAGAACCGTCCAACCGAGAAAACCGCTCCCATGCGTCCCAATCCAGATTACTTCGGAACCCACTTTCAAACAACGGCATCTGAAGATTGCTTACATCGTACGTGACCGATGGGCAGCAAATCGGATTACCGAAAGAAATAGGCAGACGCTTAACTAGCCCAGTAAACGTCAGCCTCTTTAAACGGTACGGAAGCATCATCAATTTTTTCGCATTTAAAAGAGGAGATCGCTCCACGCTTCTACCGTCTCTAATCTCGCCGTAATCAGAGAAATAAAGGAGGGGTTTTTTCATTCTATTGAGCATCGAAACTGCGTTGGAGGAATAGTCAGGCAGATACACATCATCCTGATGGGCAATGGTTACATATCTCGTTGAAGTACAACCGATAGCAAAATTCCAATCGGCGGCAATCCCCGGTTCTCCACACCGCGAATACAGAGGAATTTGGTATTTGCATGCAACCGACTCAATTAGAAGATTTGGAGTAGAAGTTGCAATCGCAATCTCAGAGGAAGCACTTTGATTCACGAGGGACTTGACGCATTCCTCCAAATAGGGACTCTCCCCATATGCGCACACGACAAATGAATGGCTCATAACCGTCCTTTTCTTTTCCTTACTCCATAGAAAAAAATGCATAGAGAGCACAGACAGCAAATAACGTAGGAAAGAGATATCGAGAGGCTGACGCCATTCATCCCGAACAATTCCATCAACATAGGAGAGATGGCAGTGCAAAGAGCAACCGAAACAAATGAGGAAACAACTGCACCCTTTTGCATCCTAAGTACAACCAGCATGTCAATCATAAAAATAGCAGCAGCTGTCATTCCAACGCAAACAACAACAAGAAATGACACTTCATAATATTGAGCGATATCGGCTCCGTAGATCAGGTCAAAGAAGAATTCACCGAACAATGCAAAAAAAATAATGCACAGAACGACAAGAACCGAGAGACAAGCGAAGAAGCGAATAGAGATCAAAGAAATTTTTTTGTATTTTTTTTCCTTCCAGAACTCGGCAATCGGCCCTAAGAGCGGGTAATAAAGATAGCCTGCAAGAAGCTGAACAACCACAGATGGGGTAGCTATTGCTGCATAGATTCCCAAGTAATAACTACCGTAAATTGTTCCGTAATACTGCCGCGCATAAGTAACAACATATGTACAGAGCAGCATACTGAGAAGGCCGGGGACACAGACAGCAAATAGAGCTTTGATTGGCTTTTTTCCGAAATCGAGTCCGAAGTTTTCAAGGCGTGACGATTTCCGATAATCAAAAACCACCACCACGGCAACCGTCGCAATGCTGATTAGCCAAATCGCCAAAGCAAGGTTGTTGGTCAGTTCGATGGTTATAGAAAAAATCAAAACCACTAGCACGCCGCGTATCATCTGAGACTTTCCGACAATGTCAAGCCTGTTGTTACGCTGGTCTATACCATGAAATACATCAACGAAAGAATCGGCAATCTTGAAAGCAATATAGGCGACAACAACCTCAAGGCAATATGGCGCAACCGTCAATAAAGCATACCCAATAGAAATCAAGCAAGCAGCAAAGGAGGTCACGGCTCTAAAGGACACAAATTGCGAAGTAGAGAAGGAGCCTTCGACATCCGAAACCTGAATAGGCCGAAGATTAAACAGCGCTATTGTTGCCGTCAAATTGCCGATCGCCATCGCTATTGCTAGATTTCCAGACAACTCAAGACTATTTCCAAGAACCACAACCAGCACTGTCGTGAGCCAGTTTGCGGCCGAATAGACAAGTGAACCCGCAGCGTTCCATGCAACACCACTGCCGAGTGACAGCTCTTGATCTTTCACCTATAAACTCTCAATTCCATTCAGCGGCACTACCGTAAAAGCGATAGTCGATCCAGGGGACTTGCACAAGCCCATTTAGCCCGAATCACTTTTTGCGAGACCTAAGCTCCAAGAAACAGGGTATAAGGCAATCGATGACTCTATATCTCAAAGAAGGAAAAAACTTGGTTAAAGCATTGAAAGTTTTCCACAAGATAAAATACATCTCCCATCCCTTTTCTGGCAAAGCACCGGAAAAGGGGGTCTTCGAAAGGTATTTCTCATACTCAGATCTATAAGCGTGCGTATTGCCCTTGCGCCAAGGACGCTCCTCGCCAAGATAATGCACGATAACAGGATTATCTCTTGCCTCGATATATTCCTCCTCATCTGAAAACTCGGGCATTAAGCGATGTAGAAATTTATAAGGATAATAGGAGAAAATATTCGATGCATTGTATTTGGCAGGGATAACGTCTATCTTTCCTGACAAAACTACGTTAATAGCATCTTGATCACTCGCAACGAGGTTATCCCCGTTCTTCGCGCAATAGTCAAGAATGCTTAACTCTACTCCACTCTTGCGCCATTTCTCCAAATCAACAAGAAGAACGCCTGAATTAAAGTAGGGGAAACATCCGATACCAAGTCTCTTTCTTCTCGCCATCGACGCTGTGGGCTCCATCACCATAGAAAGAATGCCATGACCTGGATGTTCATCCCAGAGCGTGCGCAAAGACCCCCTAACTACAGTGTCAGCATCGAGATATAAGACCTTGTCGACCTCATTAGGCAAAAGTCTCGCCATCAGCAAGCGTGCCATAATAACCTCGTTCCACCCTCCCGTGTCGAGGCTGAAGCCAGCAGTGCCCATAAAACCATCAATATCGATAAACTGTATTTCTCTTCCATATTTTTTGACAAACCCATAAAGGATGTTTTTATTTTCTGCTGTAATACCATCGCTGAATACATAAATCTGGATAATCTCAAGGTCTCTGTTGTTCTCGCATACGGAACAAATCCCTGTGGCAAGCTGAGGAACAAAATCGTTATTTACGGTATATAGAATGTTCATTTTTCTCCATCGAATTCACTAGCGATTTGAGGTCCATTCGGTCCCGTCGGAAAAGACAATTTTTCTTGGCAAATGAGTATGCCTTTCTTCTACTGGAGGCAATACCGTCCAGTCGCCATACATCAATTCAAGGTATCTCACCGGATCATGCGGCGCGGGAACCCTCAACCCTTCGAATTCCAGCTCGCTAACAGGAAGCAGCGTTTCTTTCATGATGGAGGGGGCATAGCCAGCAAAAGAGAGGCATTCCAGGATATTCGAGTCCTCGCTCCCAACTTGAGCCTCAAGATTAAAACGTTCCTGGATTCTATGGGGGTCAGCAAACGGCTTTATCAAAAAATGTCCTACATGGCATAAAAGCTTCTCGAGTTTACCCAATGCACCCGCATGGGGAACTTTGATATTGCTTAGATAATATAGATACATCATTTTTTGGTAATTCGCACATTTGCGTTCCTGCTTCACGCGATATTTGACATCATTATGCAAATAGTCATAGGGGAAAATATCGATGTATATGCCCTGAGAGCCTCCTGCTTCTTCGGTTATGTCAGTTGCAAAAACCGTCTCGTCCTTGTACATTTTCGCGAATAAAGACGTGTATCCATCATCTTCGGATGTATGGATGGAATAACCCTCCGGAAAGCCATCTTTAGACAAAGCAAGAAGACGCTCGTAGTCCTTTCGCGGAAGCCCAACATCGATATCGTCATCCCAAGGAATAAAGCCCTGATGCCTCATCGCCCCCAAACATGTCCCAGAATCGATAAACCAGGTTATATTATTTTCATTACACCATTTTTTAAATACTAAAAGAATTTCCAGTTCTGTGGCCTGAAGTTTTTTCAAGGCAGCCTGCTGCGACATCGACATCTTTTCATCTCCTTGGCTGATACCCAGTCTATGCATGTTTCGCCAATATTCATTAATCCAATTTTACTGATTTACATTTAGGTATCTACCTCAGAGGCGCGGCATCGACATCGGCAAGCTCTAATTCCTCGGTCTTTCCACGACTAGCAAATTAGCAAAAGATTGCACAAACGCCGCCGAAAGGAGGATACGGACAATTTCCTAGCCCGATCACAAAGCACAGCCCAAGCTCCTGCAGTACTCGTTCGGTCCCATCCAGCCCAAGGACTCCTTGATCCGCCCCCGACCAGCCCCGATGGATGATGAACCCCTCACCCGCCGCGTTGTCGAAACTGCATGAACCTGAAATCAGATTCATAAGGGACAAGGCCCCATACGCAGCGTAGACGCCCAGCAGCGCCAGATCCGTTCGCCGCAGAGTCCAACGGGCTCGCATCAACACTCAAAAACCGATTTCGGCCGATCATAACCGTGCTGGCAAAACCATAGGAATACTCAAGCTGGGCTGTCGGCTCTGTCTATGACAAAAGCCCACAACGCCACTGGACTACGCGCAAGGCTATTCGAACTCGGCGTCTATTCTGGTTTGGCTGATACGATCGGAAGCGAATTGCGATATATTCAGACTACCAGGGTGCATGGTCACCACTAATTGAAGCTCGATGCGTTCTCAGGACGCCGGCAACACCTACAATCAAAGGCCCTTATTCAAAAACAAGCTTTTACGAAGCCTTCTTTAAGCACCAATAGCAAAACTTGTTGGTACGCTCGGATTTCGGGCGAGCGCTTCTTCCATGCAATTCTTGCTTCAGAAAGTGAGCTTGGGAAGAATCTCTCGCATGACCGCATTCGCCTTCCTGCTGGAAATGCCCAATGAATTTATAACAATGCTAATAAAGGGGCTGGGGTTGCCATTCGATAAACGCTTATTCCTCTGGAGAGAAGAAAGAAAGAAAACGTAACAATCAATTAGTGTTCAATAATTGAAATAGCTTTACTAAAATGAACGTAGGCATTATGTTTTCATTGCGGAACGAAAAGAATCATAATGCCTCTTACGCGAAACGCTTTTTCCGTTATCTCCTCCCTTATCGATAAAAAATGCTCAAGCCAGAGGCAGATTGCCGAAGCTGCAGGGCTTTCTCTTGGACTTGTCAACGAAACGTACAAAAGCTTGCTCGAGCTGGGGTTTGTAAAAGACTACATAGTCACCGATCTGGGCGAGGAAGCGCTTCTTCCATATAAAGCAAATAACGCAATCGTCCTTGCGGCTGGCCTTTCAACCAGATTTGTGCCTATTTCCTACGATCGCCCGAAAGGGACATTGCGCGTTCGCGGGGAAGTGCTAATCGAGCGTCAAATCAGGCAGCCGAAAGAGGCAGGGGCCGACAATATCCTAATGGTCGTCGGGTACAAGAAGGAAGAATACTTCTATCTTGAGGATAGATTTGGGGTAACACTTGTTTCTAGCCCCAAGTACATGGAGAGAAACAACCATTCATCGATTTGGGCAGCAAGGGAATACTTGGGGAATTCGTATGTTTACGTTTCCGATTACTACTTTACAGATAATCCGTTTAGGCAGTATGAGTACGACTCTTACAACGATGCTGTATGGTCGGATGGCCGTCGGATAAATACGTTCTGGAGGTAAAGGGAAAGAATAACAGAATTCTATCTGCTTCTTTGGGCGGATCAAGCGGCTGGACCATGGTTGGCCACGCATATTGGGACTCGGATTTTTCTTCTCGCTTTTTGACGATTCTTCAGAGTGAGTACTTTCGTCAAGAGACAAAGGAAAAGTTGTGGGACGAAGTATTCTTTGCTCATGCTCAGGAGCTCTGCATGTGTGCGCGCTTCCTTCCGGAAAGCTCTGTCTTCGAATTCGATTCATTGGACGAAATCCGCAATTTCGACCCTGAGTTTATCTGCAATGTTAGCTCGGATGCATTGGACAACATTTGCACTACGCTTTCTTGCGAAAGAAGCCAAATTGAATCGGTTGACCCAATCAAGCAGGGCTTAACAAACCTTTCTTTTTTCTTCTCCGTTAATGGAGAAGGGTATGTTTACCGTCACCCAGGCCCTGGAACGAACAAGCTAATTAACAGAAAGGCTGAGGCCTTTGCTCTCAAAAAAGCCTTTGAGCTTGGCCTCGATAATACTTTCGTGCTTATTGATCCTGAAGAGGGCTGGAAGATTTCCAGATATGTACCCAACTGCCATGAGCTTGACTACGGGAACCTCGGGCAAGTGAAAAGCGCCCTGCAAATGGCTCGCCGGCTTCATCAAAGTGAAGCCGTATCGCCGTATTCTTTCGATGCATACCTAGAATCGAAGAAAATTGTGCATTTGCTTGAAGAGAAAGGTTGGAACTTCCCTCCCGATTTCGAAGACCTTTCATCAGCAATGGATCGCCTTGTTAGCCCTATGAGGGCAGGAGCGGGAAATCCCGTACTTTGCCATAACGATTTTTATGCACCGGACTTCCTTGTAAACAGTGTCCAGATATCCCTTATCGACTGGGAATACGCTGCTATGGGCGATTACGGTAATGACTTCGGCAATTTTGTTGCTCAGAGTAATCACTATTCTGTTCGCGAAGCCCTTGATTTGATGCCGCTTTATTTTGGATTTGAGCCAAGCGAGTCGCAGCATTTTCATTTGCTTGCCTGCACCGCGATGATTGGCTGGTATTGGTATGTTTGGGCAATGTTCAAGGAGCTCAGCGGCGCTCCAGCGGGTGAGTGACTTTATGTTTGGTATCGTTCTGCAAAGGAATTCTCCTCGTATTCCCTGAGCCTTTTGGACGATGCAGTGGAGTCCCTGCCTGAACTTCGCGAAGACGAATTCAACGCACTCGTTCAGCTTGAGCGAAACCTTGGCGATGCAAACTGCGATTCCGAAGTTGAAGACATCAACAAAGAAACCTTGCTATCCTTGGCTGACAAAAAATGGTTTCGGATAAGGGAATTACACCGCGTGGAATTGCGGCTCTGGAGCCATATCGAGTTCAGCGCGCCGTGCTGCTTACCGCCGGTTTTGAAAGTCGGTTGCTCCCGGTTACCGTAAACACCCCAATGCCGCTTGCTCGCGTGAACGGCGTTCGAATAATTGATAGGCTCATAGATGCCGTTATTTCTGCTGGTATCGATGAAATATATGTTGTTCGAGGCTACCTTGCAGAAGAATTCGACCAGCTGCTTACGAAGTATCCAAATATTCGCTTCATAGAGAATCCTTTGTATGGTTCAACGAACAATATTAGTTCCGCTGTGGCATCTTGCCACTTGTTTGAGAATGCCCATGTGTTTGAGAGCGATTTGTTGTTGACGAATCCGCGGCTAATAACGAAGTACCAGTATCGTTCCAATTACCTTGGCATAGCCGTTAACAAAACGGATGACTGGTTTTTTTTGACGCTGACGAGGACAAGGTAATTACCAATCTAGCAAAGGGGAAACCTTCCTCTTGTTGGCAAATGGTCGGCGTTTCTTACTGGACCAAAGAAGACGGAGAAAAGCTCGCAAATGATATCCCTGCTATTTTTGGGCAGCAAAACGGCAAGCAGATTTTTTGGGACGATGTTGCCTTGATTCGAAAACGAAAGGATTATTGCGTACATGTGCGTCCATGCCGCGAAGAGGACATCATCGAAATTGACGATTTCGAGGACCTTCAGCGAATTGATCCTTCGTATGTCGTAAAGAAAAAGGGCCAATAACGCAGAGAGTGGAAGAAAGGTTGAAAAGGAAGCTAAGAAGCAGTCGGAAGAATACTTCGAAAAACGTCCCTCAAGAAAGGCGCGGTCGGTTGGCCTTTGCTGCTTGGACTGGGTGTCGCGTATGTGATTTCGGGAGACTTCTCGGGATGGAACTATGGCATCGAGTATGGAGGTTGGCTCGGGCTTGCTATTGCTTTTGTTCTTATGGGGCTTATGTACGTTTGTACGGTTCTTGGAGAAGCAGAGCTTTCTTCTGTTCTCCCAACGGCTGGTGCTGGTTTTGCTTTTTCCCGTTGCGCCCTTGGGCGCTTCGGCGGTTTCGTGACAGGGCTCGCAATCTCGGTTGAGTATATTTGCGCGCCTGCTGCAATTTCGACGTTTATTGCAAATTACTTTCTTGCGCTTGGTCTGCTTCCCGAGGACTTTCCAACAATAGCTGTCGTTGCTGTTGTATTCATTGCCTTTATTGCGATTCATATTCTTGGCGTCGGCGAGGCTCTCAAGCTCATGCTTGTTGTCACTTTGGTTGGAGTGGTTGCCCTCCTTACTTTTGCTATTGGCGTTGTGCCCTCGTTTGATCCTTCGAATCTTTTCGACATCGCTCCGGACGCCGGAGGCACAGCCCTCCTCCCTCACGGCTTTGCGGGCTTGATGGCTGCGCTTCCATTTGGCATTTGGTTCTTTCTGGGCATAGAAGGCGTTCCTCTAGCCGCGGAAGAAGCTAAAGACCCGAGAATAGATATTCCGCGCGCAAACATTGGAGCGATGCTTGTTCTGATATTCACTGGTTTGCTCGTACTTATATTTGCTGCTGGTGTAACGGGCGCAAGTGTTATGGTCGGCTCCTCGGCTCCTCTCGTCGATGCTTTGAGTTCGGTTGGAAACGGGTCGTTTGCTTTGTTTGTAAACGTAGCTGGCTTGTTTGGTCTTGCTGCTTCGTTCTTTTCCCTGATTTATGCGGGGTCAAGAGAAGTATTTGCTCTATCTCGTGCTGGATATCTGCCCACATTTCTCTCTCTGACTGGCGAAAGGAAAACGCCGGGAATGGCACTTTTGCTTCAGGGCGTCATTGGCTTCTTGCTGGTAGTCCTCATCCAGGACGGTGATCTTCTGCTGAATATGGCTGTTCTTGGTGCATGCATAAGCTAAGCGATGGTCAATCTGTCTCATACTGTTTTGCGCCTTCAGCGTCCAAACATGGAACCTCCGTATAGGACCCCTGGCGGTAAAGCCACAACAGGTGTTGGTCTCACTCTCTCTTGTGTTGCGATTGCCTCGACATTCTTCGTGGATACGAGTGCCACATTTGCAGTTGTTGTTTTGGTCCTTGGCGTTGTTTATTTCTCTATATATGCAAAAAAGCATTTGGTTGGAAATTCTCCAGAAGAAGAGTTTGACAAGCTTAGAAGCGCTGGCGGTGAGCTAAAGTAAGGATGCTATCTTGAATAGATGGCAGAGCGGTAGTGTCAGAAATGGTGATGTAAACCTTTCTCGCAAGGCACTGCGAAGGCAGCCCGAGTAAACGGCAAATCGGGACGATGAGACCCCCGAGCCCAGGACTTAAGCGGCTATGCTACGCCGCATCCGCCTTTCCGCAAGTGCCAAGCTCGCGAGCATCTTTTTCCCGGCCGCTTCGGCAAGATCGATATTGAATCTGGATCTCATGGAAGAAGAAAGCGTCAGCGATAGCTTTTGGCGCGAGCGGCAACCGCGTAACCCCATACCCGCGAGCACGAGCTCGACGTAGTGGCGCCTCCTGGCTACCAGCATCTCGCCTTGCCTCTCGTAGACGATTCCCGCGTATTCGTATCCCACAAAGATCCTTTCCTCGATCCATGGTATTTCGACGTTTCCTAGAATCCGCCCTATCCCAGATAGAATCAACGGGAAAGGTCTCTTGAGAGAAAGGATCTGAAATGGCGAACTTGCAGCACCCCTCTGGCACTTCAGCGAGGAGCTCAAGCGTCAGACAGTGGAGCTCTGCAACGCCAGGAAGATAAAGGCGTCGCATGCGCGCAGGGGCATCACTCTGAGCTGGCGCCGCATCACCTGCATCATAAAGAAGAAAGGCCCGACGAGCGAGTACGCGAAGACGAGGTTCAAGCCACATTTCGACAAGGTCAACGAGACAGAGCCCCCAAACATCGTGGACAGGGACCCAACGGAACTGCTTCTGCCCGCTCGTCGATCCGCACAACCGCGAGATCATGAGGAATGCGGCGGGCATGCACAAGGATGCCCGCTTGGTCAAATCAGCGTTCGCAACCTTGGATTTCCCGCTGAGCTACCATACCGACAGGGACTCGGAGTTCGGCAACATGGCGATAGACGAGCTGCTGAATGTTTTCGATTACAAAACACATGCTCTCCAAGAAGGACGTCCCCACGACAACGCGATAGACGAGACAACCAACAAGATCCTAAAGGCAGAATTCATCTACTGAGAGAGGTCCTCGACGCTGCGCAAGCTGCAGGTAAAGCTGAGCGAGCGTCCACCTGGCGCAGCAATCTCAGACCGCATTCGACTCTAGGCTACATGAGCCCGGTCGAGTTCAGGTTGGCGGGCCTAACTCTCTGAAAAATCTGTCCCGACTAGGGCAGCCAATCAAGGGATCGTCGAAAACACGGCTGAGTTCCAAGCCGCCACGATTGGGATATCTGCCTTGTTCGAGCGCGACGAGACCTGCTGATGCCTGCTCACTGTTCTAGGAGTGGGACCGAGAACGGCATCCGAGCAGGCAATTTCCATGAACATCGACGATTTCCCGAGCCACGACAAGCTGGCATCGTACTGTGGGTTGACGAAACCGTAGGAACACTCCTACCAAAAAATACGACAAATCTAGTTTCTACTTCCGTTAGCATGCCTCGCAACCAACTGAGAACCTCGGCGGCAAGGCCTACCGCCGCCACGAGCCACCATTTCAACTCGACGATACAATCCAACCCATCCAGCTACGCCAAGCATTACGAAGAAAGGAGCATACAGGTATAGATACCTCGCGCGACATTCGAATATCATCAAAAATATCGCCAAGGCAGCCAATGCAAGATAAGCCGTCAGTTCTCCTCTTTCGGTTTTCTTTCGCAAGAATCCCAGCGCCATACCGCAAAGAACCATCAACCATGCTGCTTGACTCACACCTTGAAACAATTTCGAATTCGCTGTTCCATCATCCGCGGAAGAGAAAGATCCAACTCCGTAATAGGAAGCAGCGCATCCGCCATCGCCATGCAAGACAGCCCAAAAACGCCCTTCGTCAGCCCACGCAAATGTTCCATCCGCAAAATTGCATAACGTCTTTTTCAGCGACAACTTAGCCAAACCCAAAGGACCCATTTCCGCTATTCGATTCTCCCACTCTTGAATGTTCATGGTCTGCCGACTGGCTTTATCGGAGTATAGCCGAGACACAACAACATCATCCTCGGAAAATACACCTTTTGTTTGAGCGTTTGCACCCATCATCAAAAAATGAGTCATCGAGTAAGCTCTCTCGGGATCCAACTCAGGTCCTAGATTCTTAACAGCAGTAGTTGCGCCGAAGGCCATAACAAGTCCGAGAATAAATGGCAACAACGCAGCGAGTGCAGGATTCAAAACCGCACTCAGTCTTTTTCTTTCAGCATCCCCGCGAGTGACGCCCAGGCACAACTCAACAAACAGTAGCGCGAACAAGACAAAGATCGCCGTTGGCTTTATTGAATAGCCCACAAAAGAGAAGAAGGCTATCAACGCCCATTTGACTCTTCTATTGCCCAAGCAGCAATAGCAAAACAGGACAACGGAAGGGCACAAGATGCCATATGAATCCGAATAAGGCACTAAAAACCACGGAGAAAAACCTACAAAACAGAACGAAATAGCAAGTGTCACATATCCAACCGCATATCCAAATATGGATCTTGCAGCCTGAGAAGAAAACCATAATGCCAGAGTCACGCAAAGGCACCCACCAAGCACGAGGCTGAGATATCCAGACTGAAGCCCAAATAACGACCCTACATCAGCAACAATGCAAAACAGGCCATAAAGAAATACTTGGTTAGGGTACTGAGAAAGATACGTCGTCATGGCATCAGGGGAATCGACCCTTACCATTGCGCCCACGTCCCATCCAGTTTCAAACCACGTTGAGCGCACAATATAACACTGGGCTAGCAGCAAAACAATCGAGCATATCGACGCCAGTAAGACAAAAGTTGATTTTTTCGCAAGCAGCTTTCTGGCGCCAGCAAACTTCCCACGCAGCAAAAATGCCATAAGAAGAACGGCAGCAACACCAACTATCCCAATAGTAAATAATAGCCACTGCCTATCTGCCGTATACGAATGCTTGCAGGCATAATCAACTGACCCCGAAAAAAGTAGTACTGCGAGAAGGATGATTCCAAAAAAACCGCGGCTATATTTCTTATAATTCTGAGTGGCTCCGTCTCTTTTGGTATTTGACCGAAAGTTCGCGTCGTCACGCTATTCCTCCCAAGTGCGCTCCGCCACGATAAAACGCGGCCTATGCTTTGACTCAAGGTACAGCTTACCGACGTACTCGCCAATCACACCAAGGGCAAGTAGCTGCAATCCGCCAAGCAAGCAAATTATACAAACCAAGCTCGACCAACCGGCAACCGTTGCGCCCATGCAGGCGGAAACAACCGCCCAAACAACGCCAACAAGCCCAACAAGGCTAAACACAATGCCGATCGCCGCTATAAGATGAATGGGCTTAACGGATAGGCTGGTTATCCCGTCGAAAGCCAGATGGATCATCTTGGTTAGAGGGTAATGGCTCTCTCCGGCGATGCGCTCTTCCCTGCTGTATTCCACGGTGCTGCTAGGGTAGCCAACCAAGGGAACCATGCCACGAAGGAACAGGTTAACCTCATTAAATTGGGACAAGCCGTCGAGAGCCCGTGCGCTCATCAAACGATAATCGGCATGGTTGAACACAGCCTCTACGCCCATGCGATTCAGCACTTTATAAAAACTCTCGGCAGTAAATCGCTTAAACGCGGTATCCGTGTCACGCGAGCTACGCACGCCATAAACCACGTCAAAACCATCGTTGAATTTCAGGACCATATCGCGGATCTTTGAAATATCGTCTTGCCCATCACAGTCTATGGACACCGAAATATCGCATTTGCCGCGACATTCCATCAATCCGGCAAGTAGCGCATTCTGATGCCCGCGATTTCTGCTGAGGGAAACTCCCTCAAAAATTGGCTCTCCTGCAAATTCTTGGATTATCTCCCAGGTTTTATCGCTCGATCCGTCGTTGACGAACAGGATCCTGCTCTCTCGGCCAACAAGACCTTCGCCCATCAAGCCTGCAACAGTCTCCTTGAACATAAGAGCTGTTATGGGAGGCACATCTTCTTCGTTATAGCAGGGAACCACGAGCCACAGCGTGGGTAAGCTATCAGCCGAAGCTGTCTTTTCTTCCATCAACAAAGCACCCTAACAGTAAATCAATGCTAATGCCTATCGCGGGCAAACATAAAACCAAAATCAAATGCGATTAAATAAACTATAACATGGTAACAAACTGCAGCCCTAAAGCGTTTGGCGACTGCTCCCGCATACGGTAGAGCGGCAACCTAAGCTGCCGCTCTACTGCGTTATTTCGCGAGTTCGTTCTTCACATATTCATCGAGCTCCTGCTCCCAATCAGGAGGATTAAAGCCAACAGCGACGATCTTGGAGAGGCCCATCGCCGAATGCTCAGGACGAGAAGATATAGGACCCGCGACGCTGGCGTAGTAATCGGCAGTAGTAACGGGCACTACCTTGTCAGCGTTCCCGTTGGCAAGCTCGAACACGCGCTTCGCAACCTGCGCCCAGCTCTTGGGCTCGCCCGAACCAGTAAGGTTGTAGGTGCCGTACGGCGCGGGGCTGCTGGGCTCGACGTCGCCTTCGCGGTAGCCGAGCAGCCAGAAGATGCCCTCCGCCATGTCGCGTGTGAAGGAAAGGCGGCCAACCTGGTCGTCCACTACCGTCACCTGAGAAATCTCACCAGCAGCAACGCGATCTGAAAGGCCCATCATCGTCTTCACGAAGTTACGGCCATCGCCGATCACCCAGCTGGAACGCGCGATATAGTGCCTGGGGCACCCGCCGACGGCAAGATCGCCCGCTGCCTTCGACTGGCCGTATACGCCCATCGGGGCAAAAGGCTCATCTTCTGGGTGGAGCTCACAAGTGCCGTCGAATACGTAATCGGATGACACATGGACCAGCGTAATGCCATGCTCTGCGCAAACGCGCGCCATAAGCGCAGGTCCAGTCGCGTTTGCCTTCCAGCAAGTCACGCGACCTTCGGGCGTTTCCGCTTTGTCGACAGCCGTATACGCCCCGCAGTTGACGACCGTTCCATACAGACTCCAGTCAATACCCTGGTAAGCCACAGGGTCGGAAAGGTCAAATGTATCGATGTCGCAATAGTCGAACCATTCAGCCAAGCCTCGTTCTTCAGCCAACGCGCGCACCGCGCGGCCCAACTGGCCATTGCAGCCGGTAACCAACGTGCGCTTGGGCGCCATTGACAGTGCGTCCTTCAACATAGGGTGAGCCTTATCAGCTTCGGAAAGCTCGCACTGTTCAAGCGGGATAGGCCACTCAATGTTCAGGTCGGGATCTGCCAAGTTCACAAACGTGTAGGTCTTCTTTAGGTCGGCTGACCAATGGGCATTCACCAGATAGGTGTATGCCGTGCCATCCTCCAACGCCTGGAAGGAGTTACCCACACCACGAGGCACATAGATGGCTTTCGAGGGATCGATAACACAGGTAAACACCTGGCCGAAGCTCTTCCCGGGACGCAAATCCACCCAAGCGCCAAACACGCTGCCGGTTGCCACGGAAATGTACTTGTCCCAAGGCTCAGCATGGATGCCACGCGTTACGCCACGTTCAGCATTGAAGGAGATGTTATTCTGCACAGGCCCCAGGTCGGGCAGGCCAAGGCCAACCTGCTTCGCACGCTGCCAATTTTCTTTGAACCATCCGCGGGAATCGCCGTGTACGGCCAGATCAAACACCAGCATGCCGGGGATATTCGTGCGTTCTGCCCTCAACGGCTTCTCGAACTCAAAAGACATGTCCAACTCCCCCTACTGGCCCTGCGCCTTGTACTTTGCCTCGGTAGCCTCCTTGGCGGGACGCCACCACTGCTCATTTTCGCGATACCAGTCGATGGTTGCGGCAAGCCCTTGGGCGAAGTCGGTATGCTTAGGCTCCCAGCCCAGCTCACGACGCAGCTTCGAGGAGTCAATGGCGTAGCGGCGGTCGTGACCGGGGCGGTCGCGCACCCAATCGAAATCGTTGGCGGCCTTGCCCATACCCTCGAGGATGGCATGCAAAACATCGATATTGTTCTTTTCGCCGTCGGCACCAATAAGGTACGTCTCGCCGTAGCTTCCCTTCGTCAAAATAGTCCATACAGCAGAAGAGTGATCCTCGGTGTGGATCCAGTCGCGCACATTCAGGCCGTCGCCGTACAGCTTGGGCTTGATGCCGCACAGAATGTTGGTGATCTGGCGGGGGATGAACTTCTCCACATGCTGGAAGGGGCCGTAGTTGTTAGAGCAGTTGGATATGGTAGTACGCAGACCATAGGTTCGCGTCCACGCACGCACCAGCATGTCACTAGCAGCTTTAGTGGAGCTATACGGAGAGCTGGGCTTGTAAGGCGTTTCCTCGGTAAAACGGGCAGGATCGTCCAATGCAAGGTCGCCGTACACTTCGTCGGTGCTTACGTGGTGGTAACGCACGTCGTGCTTGCGACATGCCTCAAGAAGGCAGTAGGTGCCCTCCACGTTGGTGCGCAGGAATGGCTCGGGGTCGGCGATGGAATTGTCGTTGTGGCTTTCGGCGGCATAATGCACAATGGCGTCGCAGCCAGGCACGATGTGCTCCAGCAGATCCGCATCGCAGATGTCGCCCACTACCAGCTCTACCCTGTCGGCGGGCAGACCGGCAATATTTTCACGGTTGCCGGCATAGGTAAGCTTGTCCAGCACGGTAACGTGCACATCAGGGTGGTTGTTTACCACGTAGTGCACGAAGTTGCTGCCGATGAAGCCGCAGCCGCCCGTGACGATGA
>OLOE01000725.1_pt1 | contig 15751 bp, 7 predicted proteins | sample 1673201 | NCBI WGS metagenome assembly OLOE01 (sample SAMEA3136765, study PRJEB25190) | human gut metagenome | biome: human gut; feature: human-associated habitat; material: faeces | place: Austria | collected 2013
GTTTGTTTGGTACTCCTTTTGGCATAGCAAAACACCCCACTTGTTAGATAGTATATCATACTGTCTAACAAATGGGGTGCTGTTCATGTATCTGCAATTCGGGACTTTTTGTTTTATTTTGCCCCATTTTGTACATTTTCCTGAAAATGTACACGGTTTGATGGGTCAGACAAAAAAAGCGCACACCCCTCGGTGTGCGCTCGGATTTCACGTCTGCGTCGATTCCCGCAGGCTTACCTGGTAACCCAACTCCATGCGGGTTTCAACAGGCTGCCCCTGCAAGGCGCAAAGCAGCTGCTGCGTTGCTTTTAAGCCAAGGATATCCGCATTAAACTGCACGGCGGAGATGGGCGGCACGGTATTGACCAGATTCTCATTATCATACAGCGACGCCAGCCGGATATCCTGCGGCACGCGCAGGTTCAGCTGCTTGAGCATATTCAGCGTCAGCTGTGCCAGCCGTTCGTCCATGCACAGGATGCAATCTGCCCCGCGCTCTACAGCCTGCTGCACAGCCTCCATGCGCAAATCGGCGCTTTCCAGCTCCAAAAACAGCAGGTTTTCGTCAATTTTTTGCCCCATCTTGACATAAGCCTGCCGGAAGCCCTCCAATCGGGATTGGTTGACGGTGTACAGCATACTGCCGCCCAGCAGCGCGATATGCTTCATGCCCTTCATCAGCAGCAGACTGGTCATCTCACGGCAGCCGCCCACCTGGTCATGGTCAACGGAAAGTACCTGATCGTCCTCCGGCTGACCGATGGCGACAAACGGCACCTTGCGCGCCTTCAGCAGCGGGATCAAGGGGTCACGCTCCAGTGTGCGGGTCAAGATCAGACCATCGATTTTGCGGTTATCCAGCAGTCGTTCCACAGGACGCGTTTCGTTTTCGCCCACCAGCGTCAGCAGGACATCGTAGTCGGAATCCCCGGCAACCTGATAGACAGAGCGCATCACCTTGCGCAAAAAGGGCAGCTCAAAGTCGGAAAATTGCGTGGAAATCACCAGCGAAATATTGTAGGAGCAGCGCTTCACCAGCCCGCGCGCCATCATACTGGGGGTATAGTTATGCTCTTTTACATAGTCCAGCACGCGTTGGCGGGTTGCTGCGCTGATGCGCCCGTTGCCGGATATGGCACGGGACACGGTTGTCTTGGATACGCCAAGCGCCTGCGCGATTTGCGTGATATCGATTGGCTTGTCGTTCTTCGGCAAAGGCGGCATAGTTTCTCATCTCCGATATGTATTTACTTTTATCATAATCGTTTTTTGCCGAATCGTCAATTATTTCTTGCGTAAAGCTTCCCCTTGCACAGCCCTCACACCGTTCGTCTGCACAGTTTTTTGCGTAATTTACGGCACAGGGTCTGTATCTCCTGCGCGGTTTCGGCGGTGCATGGATCGGGCGCAAACTGTGCCGCCTGTACGGCATCCAGCAGGTGCTGCACGGTCTCACGGTCCGTCTGCGGGCAATGCGTTTGCAGAAATTCCGCAAATGCCGCTTCGTCAGAGGACACCTCCGCCGCCAGCCCGCAGCGCCGCATCTTGCGATGGAGCGCACAAAATTCTGCCTGTACGGTCTGCAAAGGTGTGCGCCTTGCACGGCGCAGAAGTGCCAAGGCCAAGACGAGCAGCAGCAAAACCGTAGGCAGCACCCACAAAAGCGGGACGCTTTGCGGCGTTTCGGCAGGGGAGTCGGCCTCCTGCCGCGCGAGCAGGGGTGTATCACTGTCTGCGGCATTTTGCCCTGCCTGTGCGGCATCGGCGGCAAGCTCGCCCTCGGTCAGTTCGGCTGTCATACCGGGGGTGACCTCCAGCGGCGTCCAGCCCTGCCCGGAAAGGTAAATCTCTGCCCAGGCGTGGGCGTTATCATCCTGCAAAACGGCACGGCAGCTGCTGTCGCCCGCAGCGGTAAACAGACTTTGCGGTGCGGCGTAGCCTACCACATATCGGGCGGGCAGCCCCACCATGCGGCACAGCAGCACCGCTGCCGAGGCAAACTGTGTGCTGCTGCCCGCGTGGCTCTCGCTCAGGAAATACAGCAGCGGGTCGGTGTCGTCGGGTGTCTCGGCGTCCGCGCTGTAACGGCAGTGCTCGTTCAGCCAGCTGCGCACCAGTGCGCGTCGGCCATCGATGTCATCATCCCTGAGTTTGCGCTCCTTCACCAGCGCAGCCAGTTCCTTGTCTATGGCATCGTACCCGGCACCGTCGGGCACATCCAGGCAGCGCGCACGAACATACGCGGCGTAGGCGCTTTCCAGACGGTCCAGCACCCCCGCGTCATCATCGTCACGGGCCTCCAGCAGCTCCTTTGCCTGTTTGCGCGGAAAATAGTAGAACATATCGTCCTGCACGGTCTGCCCCGCTATGGCTCCATCGCCGTCCGGCGTGTAGTAGTCGTTAAAATATGCGTTGTACGGCGCAAACGTGTAGGCATCGTTTGCATGCAGACGCTGTACGGTCATTTGCTGCGGCTGTGCGCCGCTGTATGCCGCGCGCAAAAACGGCAGGTTCGCAATGGCAAGCCGCCCGTCGCCGTCGGTTTTCCAGTTTGCTGCGGCACTGTCGAAGGCAGCGGCATTCCCTGCCTGCCAGCTTGTGCCGTCATAGTCCACGCCGATAAACCCGCGCAGGTAGACGGTCTCCTCCGGCTTGGCGTCGGTCGTGACCATTATATCCTCCAGCCCCGTCAGCGCCAGGCCGTCGCTCCGTGTCAGGCTGCCGTCCTCCACGCCGCCCGCAGCAGCGCTGACATGGAAATTCAGTGCCCCGCCGCTGATTTTCGGCAGCCACTCGATCGCCGCGCTCAGCCCGGCCGCGCAGACTTTGTCGGTCACAGGCTGCAGCGCGTTCAAGGGCAGCATCAGCACGGGGCGCAGTGCCAGGGCAGGCAAAAACAGCACCGCGCAAATGGCAGCCATGCCGACACCGGCCAGCCTTTGGTTTGTGCGGTGGGTCTGCAGGTTGGCGGCATAGACAGCGGAATCCTTGCCGCGCCACAGCCGTTTGCGCACCAGCGACCGCGCCGCCGCGCAGCTTCCCAACCAGCCCGGCAAAAGCAGCAGCCAGCCCAAAACGGCACGGCCCGTCCCCGCTAACAGCGTGAACACCACGATCGGCAGAAGCACCGCCCCCAGCAGCAGCGCGTCGGTGTGGCGGGCTGTCAGCGTGGCCAAAAACATTGTAAACGGCACTGCCGTCAGCAGCGCAAACAGGCCCATCTGCGCCGAAACCGGCGAGGCGGACACCACAAAATTTGCGTTGAAGCGTGTATTCAAGCACAGCCTGACGGCATCCGCGCACTGTGCCGCACCGGCCAAAAACGGCTGCTGTACGGCAAACAGCAGCACCAGATACCCCACGGCCAGCGCCAGCGCCGCGCCGTAACGGCCCGCCTTGGAAAGCGGGACGCGGTGCAGTGCCGGCCACGCCGCACACAGTGACGCCACGCCAAGCCACACCCAAATCGGCAATGCCAGTGCAAACGCACCGTTCAGCGCCGTCAGTAAGCCCAAGGCCAGCAGCTCCGAAATCAGCAGATCCGCTGCCGTTTCCGCCATGGGGTGGGCAGCGGCCTTGGTGCGGGGCAGCAGCACACGGTCCACAAATACCAGCCCCGTAGCGGGGTCGGTGTCCTTGCGGCGGGTCAATCTGCGCAGCCGCTTTACGGCGGCCTGCCCAAAGTGCAGCAACTGCTGCTGCGGCGCGTCGGCCCCCTCTGCCAAAACGCTGCCCGCAGGGTCAGCGCGGTAGGCTGCGCCCAACGGCTCGCGAACGGTCAACTCGCCCACGCGGGCGGTCAGTTTCCAGTGGATCAGCTTCGGTGAATCGCCTGCACGGTAGGGGCGCAGATCATAAACGCCGTCGGTCAAATCGCAGCCCGCCGCAGTCACTTTTTCGGCGCAGTTCTGCGGTTTTGTGCCTGCGCCGTCGTCCTCGCCCTCGGCGGGGGGCAGCACACACAGTTCTCTGCTTTGGGGCGGCACGGCGCAGTGCGCGGCAAACAGCCCCAACAGGTCGCGCACGGTGACTTCCCGCACACGGAACCGCCACAGACCGCTTTTTGCTGCGCGCAGGGTCACGCGCAAATCGGCACACTGATGCGGGGCCAGCATCGCGCCGCAGGGCAGTTCAATGGCCGTTCCGCTTTCGGCGTCCACGGCCTGCAAAACGACACGCAGCTCCGGTACGGGCCACCGCCCGTTGTTGTGCAGTTTCACCAGTACGGCAAAATCCTCGTCGGGGTGCACGGGGCGGGCAGGCAGCTGCAGCGTTACCGTCACATCCCTGCGCAGCGTGCGGACATACCACGCCAAAAAGCCGACCAGCAGCACCGCCAGTGCCGCCAAAAAGACCGCAAATGACGTGCGGCTGACCGCTGCCGCGGCAAACAGCACGGCCAGCAGCAGCGCGCAGCCCACCTTACCTGCCATGGAACGGTTTCTCCGGGCGGGGGCGCGGCACGGTGTGCAGAACATCGTCAAGGATATTCTGCACTGTATCGCCGCCGGTGCGGGCCTGTTCGGTCAGGCGCAGACGGTGGCGGGCCGCATCGGCAAAAATCGCGGTAATATCCTGCGGGGCCACATAATTGCGCCCGCCCAGAAAAGCCGCCGCGCGCGCCATACCGGCCACTGCCAGCGACGCACGGGGCGAAAGCCCCAGCATCAGGCGGCTGTCCCGCCGCGTCGCGCGGGAGAGTTCCACGATATACCGTCTGATTTCATCGCTCATATATACTTCGTCTACCTGCTGCTGCATAGCCAGCAGGTCGTTTTTGTCCATCACCGACTGCACACGGTCCAGCAGGGCGCGGCGCGGCTGGCGGGACAAAATCTCCATTTCCGCCTCCGCATCGGGGTAGCCCATGACCACGCAGACCATAAAACGGTCCAGCTGGGATTCCGGCAGCATCTGCGTACCCACCGAGCCGACGGGGTTTTCCGTTGCAAAAACGGTAAACGGCTGCGGCAGAACGCGCGTCACGCCGTCCACTGTGACGGCGCTTTCCTCCATGACTTCCAGCAAGGCGGACTGGGTGCGGGCGCTGGTACGGTTGATTTCATCGGCCAAAAACAGGTTGCACATCACCGCGCCGGGGTGGTACACAAATTTGCCGGTTTCCTTTTGGTACAGCGAGAACCCCACAATGTCGGACGGCAAAACGTCCGGCGTGAACTGCACGCGGTTTTGGGTCAGGTCCATAGCGCGGGCAAACGCCTGTGCCAGCGTGGTTTTGCCCACGCCGGGGATATCCTCAATCAGCACATGGCCGCGGGCCAGTATTGCCATCATGATTTTCAGCACGACTTCCGGCTTGCCCAGCACCGCCTTGCTTACCTCGGCTGTAACGGCCAGCGCCTTTTCGTTGATATTCTGCATGGGTCAATCCTTTCTATGCCTGCGCCAAATCAGCATACAGCCGATCACGGCGGCAATCAGCAGGCATCCCGCCCACAGGGCGTTGTTTTCCAGCCAAATCACCCAGTTGGAGTACGCGCCGCCCGCGTTTTCGCCGCCGCCCTCGTGGGGCAGGGGAGTGATACTTTCGGGGGTGACTTCCTCCAGCGCGGAGGTACCGTCGGCCTCCACCGTCACTTGGCGCGGTGCGGCGTCCCAGGTTTCGTCACACTCGGCCAGGTCTGCCGCATGGGTGGCGGCCTCTGCGTCGGGGTCGCGCTCGGCTATCACCAGGTAGCGCTGGGTGTTTTGGGTGTAGGGGTGGCAGGTCGTCAGGGTAAGCAGGTCGCGGCCGGGCTGTATCAGCACGGCGTTTATGTCGTCCGGCTGTATAATTTTCAGCTCGCACACGCGGTAAACCAGCGTGTCCCACGGCGTTGTCAGGGTAATTTTGTCGCCGATTTGTATCTGCTGCACGTTGCGCAGCATTTCCGCGCCGTAGTAGCCGCGGTGGGCGGCAATGACGGTGTTGGTGTTTTCGCCGCCCAGCGGCATGGAGGTCTGCCCCAGCAGTGCGCCGCCGCGGGCCATGTTGGCCGCGTTGGCCCCCAGATAAACAGGCAGTTCCAAGTCCAGACGCGGTATCCACAGCGCGGCGATAACGTCGTCGGGCAAGCCGTAGCCCGTCAGGTCAAAGGCGGGGGTCTCGTAGGCAAAGGGGTCTTTCAGGCCGCTTTGGCCTTGGGCAAAAAGCTGTTGGTTGTAGGCCAGAAACGCGTCGTACAGTTCGGGGTAGGCGCGCGCGGGTTCGGCGGCGGAGGTTTCGGGCGCGGCGGGGGCGGCAGCTTCGGCGGCCTGCACAAATTTTTGCACGGTTTTTGTGCTTTTCTGCTCCGTCAGATATCGGCTGACCGTGGGCTGCAGCATCAGCCCAACGCCCAGCAAAATTGCCAGCCATGCAAAAATTTGCAGAAACAGGCGTTTCATCAGTCTTCCTCCTCGCGCTTTTTGCAGCGGTGCAACAGCAGCAGCAACAGCAGCGCCTCGCCGCCGATAACCACACTGCCCGTCACGCTGATCCACGGCCAGGCGTCCACAATGCGCTTTACCACGTTGCCGGTATTCAGCTGTTGGTACTGCACGGTCTGCGGCGTGTCGGGCTGCTCGTCCTCTCCGGTATACGGCACACGGGCGCCGCGCACAAGCATACGGTGGGTGTTGATGGCATAGGGTGTGCAGGTGACCAGCGTGCAGTAGTCCCCGCCAGGGATAATTTCCAAATCCTCGGTGTTTTCCGGCTCCACGACCTTGACCTGGTCTACCTGATACGCCAGCACCTCGTCCATGATGTGGAGGTAAAAACGGTCGCCCTCGCCCAGCTTGTCCAGGTCGGTAAACAGTACCGCCTCGGCCAGACCGCGATGCCCCGTCAGCACACTGTGGGTGCCCGCGCCGCCCAGCGGATAACTGGAACCTTCCAGATGCCCAACGCCCTTTACCAGCACACCGTCGCTTGTGCCCTCATAAATGGGCAGGTTTACGTCAATTTTGGGTATGGTAATGTAGCCAAGGCTCTCGCCCACGTCCAGCATGTCCACATAGCTTGTGCCGATGTCGTCCGCTTCGCCCGCCGCGTCGCGGTCGATGGCATTGTTCAGCTGTTGGTTGTAGCGGCGCGTAGCCTCCTTGGCGGCGTCGATTTTCTCGGCGTCCATCGACTGCACGGTGTCGTTGTAGCTTTCAATGACCGAGCTTGCGTGGCGCTGTGCCACCGCGTTGCTGACAACGGGGTACATGGCCACGCCGATGCCGGAGACGATCATCAGCGCAGCAAAGCCAAGTTTTAATTTGACGGTGGTTTCCATTGCAAAGAGCCTTTCTGTAAAGGGTTGACGCACTGCCACAACCGCCCATAGGGGAAGAACCGTTTCCGGCCCTTCCCCTATGGATTACCCGCTTATTTTGCTGTGGGTGTTTGGATGGTGTGCATTACGCACGGTTGGATTTCTTTTTCAGGCTGAACAGAACGCCGACGCCCGCCAGAACCAGCAGCACACCGATACCGCTGAACAGCAGCGTACCGAAACCGCCGGTGACAGGCAGTGTAAAGCCCTTGCGGTTGACGACTTTGGCAACAGCAAGTTCCGTTTTTGTGGCATCGCCATTGTTGCTGGTATGGGTAAACGTGGTTTTCGTAACCGTGCCATGCTTAACCAGATTGCCACTGGCGTCATATACGTTGGTCTTTTGCCAAGTAGTTGTGGCGGTAACATCCAGCTTAACCTCAACAGGCTTTGTCAGCAGGTTATAGCCCTTAACCGTCTTGGTTTCGACCAGATAGTAATCACCATTGGCAAGACCATGGGTGTAGTTGGTGGTGTTGGTAGAGTCAGACGTATCAATGATGCCGCTTGCGTTAGTTGTCAAGCCAGACTTTACAAGGATCCAGCTTTTAGTGCTGTCAAGACCTGCTTTTTTGACGGTTTCAGCATTTACAATAGGCGTTTCTCCCGTCTTGGCTTCACGGTACAGGTCAAACACAACGCCGGGCAGTGGAGTATTTCCGTCTTCCGTTGTCTTTTTCACCTTGATGCCAAAGCTGTACATAACAGCGCTGTCCTCAATGGTGTTCGTGGTAGTTACGGGAGTATTGTCGCTATTGATTTTATTGGTGTATGTAAGTTTTGCGTTATTCGAGTTGCCGTTGCCGCCGACTACAGCGGTATCCTTTACAACAGCGTTGTAGGTAATGGTCACCGTGTGTCCGGCACAAGCCTTTACTGTGGCGGAATCGAGTTTGAATGCAATCTTGAATCCATCTGTGCCTTCGGCTGCAACCGTATAATCCGTGCCACTCGTCAGGTCTGTTGTGCCGTCTTTAACTTCAATGCTGTTTACATTATCCGTCAAACCTGTCGGCGTGTCGGTGACGGTAAAGGTGGAAAGTTTCTCAATGTTCTTCGGGACTTCAATCGTGATTTTGTAAGGAACGGTATCGCCGACACCGTACGGGGCATCCTGCGCCCAACTGTCGCCCTTTTTGACTTCCTTCTTCATATCGGGGCGGTGGTTGGCAACTTGAATGGTTGCATTAGGAGTGGCTGTATTTTCGCCTACCTTAATCTGACCATCATTCTGCACGGTAAAGTTGTGGTATTCCGCATCCAAGATATAGCCCTTGTTAGCAGAATCACCGCTGTATGCATCCTCAAAAATGCGGTAGTTGCCTTGCGAAAGCCCTGCAATTGTAATTTTACCGCTTGGGTCCGTTGTCAAATCGTAGGGATTGCCATTGCTATCGTTTGCAGTAATGTCTGTCCAATTTGCGCCTTTCTGTTCCTGTAGCTTGAACTTAACACCCGCCAACGCGACCTCAGAACCACCGCCGGTATAGCCCTTTTTCTCAATCGTGACTTGACCGTAGGCGGTGCTGTTTTTCGGGTAAACGTGGACATCATAAATCCAGTCCGTCAGCTTGTTCGTGGTGGTCGTATCAGCAATGCGCGTCATAGGTACAGAAACCAAGAACGGGTCAGCAGGGGACGTGACCTTATCGGGGGCGCTCGTTTCAACAACCAGATACAGACCGAGGTCAAGGCCGTCTTTTTTGGCTACACCAATATCGGTTCCAGAAGTTGCGGTTGTAACCGTGTCTATCTTGCTGCCATTAACTGTGATTGCGCCAGTTGTTGAATCCGTTGAATAATACTTACTTGCATCTATCTTGGAAAAGTCTTGACCAGTCGCAGCCGCTTGACCGCCATAATAGGCTTTCAGCCATTCCTCATTCTGCACCTTGTAAATCTCAAAAGTTACCCCGCCCAGCGGCTTTGCGTCTGTGGGCGCGGCTTCGCCCTCGGCACCGGTACCCTGTTTGGGCGTTGCTCCCGGTGCAGGGTTATACTCATACTTATGAATCGTAATGCTGCCCGTTTTGCCCGATTCCCAAACAGGCGTACCGTCTGCCAGCCTCGTCGTTCCCGTCGCCCCCGCCGTCGTCGCCCCTTCCGCCATGGCGGGCATGGCGCAAAGGCTCAGGGTCAGGGCGGCGCTGAGGATTGCGGTAAATAAACGTTTCAGTTTCATTTTGATGCATACCTCTTTTTTCTATGTTGGTTTGTGTAGAGGGGTGGGGGTCAGGAACGTCTGCCCCCTTTCTTATTGTATCGGAACACCAGCACCAGCAGCACAGCCACCAGTGCGGGCAAACCTATCAGCAGCCACAGGCTGGGTGCGTCCGCGCCCGTGTGCGGCAGGGTAAAGCCCTTGCGGTTGTAAATGGTCAGGGCAATGTTGTACACGCCGTCGGCACCTGTGGTTTTCGCGCCAAACGCCGCGCCATCGCGTAGGCATTGCCCGTCCGCTGTCAGCGTAAATTTGATGGGCTCGGCCAGCAGGGTGTAGCCCTCGGCGGTCTTGGTTTCGGTCAGGCGGTAGCTGCCGGGGGTCAGGGACGCAAAGCTGCATTTGCCTTGGTTCGTGCTATCGCTGCCCGTCACGCCGTTATAGGTTGTTTCAGCCGCGCCGCTATCGTTCAGCTTTTCCAGCTTGAACTCCACGCCGCCCAGCAGGGGAGTGGTTGTACCGTCTATGCCCATTTTGGTAAGGTTCAGGGCAAATTTCGGGTCGGTGCGCTTGTTGATCAGGGTGATTTTGCCATCGGCAAGGGGGTTCTGCGATGCGGTGTAGGTATATGTGCCAATCGTAACCGTACCTTCTGCCGTAAACGTGCCGTTTTGGGTTGCGCACTCCGCCACGCGGTACACATATTCGGGGTTGCCGGTGACGTTGACATCCGTCTTGTCCAGACGTTTAAACGTGTGCGTCCACGTTTTAGACATATAGTCGTATTTTAGCTCGACAGCGTCCATAGACGGCACGTCTTGCCACGCGCCGGTTGTGTCATTCACATGGCGGCGCTCCAGCTTGACCCAAATCGCATCCGGCAGTTTATCGGTCAGCTTGTTGCCGTTTGCATCCTGCCACTGCTTTTCCACCTCAATATCCATCAATTGGTGTGCCGTGTTGGTAAAGGTGGCGGTGACTTGTGCTTCGCCGGTAACCGTGCCGCGCACACCGTTGTCCACGTCGTACTTTGCGTCAGTGGCGTCGCAGGTTACGCTTTTCAGGCTGCCATCGGTGGGCGGTGTTTCAACTACCCGGAAGCGTGTGCCAACGGGGATGCCGGTAATTGTCCAGCTTTCGCCAACGGCAAGGTCTTTTGTCATTTTTTCGCCGTCCGCGCCGCTCAAGCCGATACCGCCAACGTTGCTGAAGGTGACGGTAAACGTGTAGCTGCCTGTCAGCGCCGTTGTTTCGTCGTTCGGCTGTTCCTTTTTAATTACCAGCGTACCGACCTTGACGGTGTTAATGAACTTGACCTTCAATTCGGGGAATTCTTCTTCCGGCGCGGCGTAACTGCGGAACACCAGCGTATTTGCGTCTGGCTTGCTGCCGTTGTAGTTGCTGCCTGTTGATGGTGTGTCCGCCGTTTCGGTTCTGCCGTCCTCCGGCTTTGTGCCGCCGCCTTGCAGCGGGGTGGTGGTTGTGCCGCTTACAGACGGACTTGTCCCCGCTGCGTTGACCAACGTCCCGTTCTCGTACACTTCCCAGCGGGTGTCGTACAAGGCGGTGTTTTCCGCCTCTTGCAGCGAGATATAACTACCACAGCGGAACTGGTCCGTAAAGGTCACGGTTTCGCCGTCTTGCAAATCAAACGTGCCATCGGTGTCCACCGCCTGCGTGCCGCTGCCCGCTACGCTGGACGTAAATATCGCGCCGCTGGCGGGCTTCAAGGTATTGCTTTCCGCCGAGTCATAGTCCGGGATATCCGCTTGCTCTACCGAGAAGCCCACCGTTTTGTTTGCCACGGGCTTGGCGGTAAAAACAAAATTGCGGAAGTAAACCGTGCGCTCGTAGTCATCGCCAATGAGGATTTTTGAGAGTTTGGTCAGGTCAAAGTCCGTGTCCTTTGGCATTTTGTTCAGCTGCAGCTTGACCGTGACCCACTTGTCGTTTTGCATCACAACGCTGCCGCTGAGCATGGTGTTCAGATAGGACTTTTGACTGTTGGCATCGCAGCCCATCTTCTTGCCGTTGTTGTCCACCAAGGTCAGATACAGGTAGTTGGTGGACAGAACGCCGTCACCCGGGTTGCCCACGGCGTAAACGTCAAAGGACAGATAGTCGCGGTTTTCGATGTTGAGCGGGTTTGTCAGCGTCATAGTGCCGTAGCGCAGGTTGCGGTGTGCGCTGCCTTTATCATACCCTTGGGCGTACCATTTTACGGTTTGACCAGTGTATGTTCCGCTTGTGTCGGGCGGATTATCGTCCTTTTCCATGGTTGTACTGTCAGTATCACTGCTGCTAGCGGAGAAAGCGCTGCCGACTGCCACGGGGTCGGGGGTGCTGTTGGTGATTGCTTTTGGGCCGTAATGCGTAGCCAAGTTTTGCAGGGTAAAGGTAAAGAGCTTTTGATTTTGGAATAAAGACTTGAACGCGGTGTTTACCTTGCTGAGATCGACCTGCTTTTCAACCTGCAATTTGTTATTGTCGGGGAAGTTGAACGCCACCGCCATGTTGGACTCCCACATACCGCGCTCCATATAGAACATAGTCAGGGTGTGGGTGGTGCGGTTTTTGTCTAATTGGATGGCTTTGCCTGTCGTCTTGGTGAACGTGACAGGGGTCTGGTTGAAGCAGACGGTTTTGGTGGTATCAGTCTGGTAGACCATGGTGTCGCTTGTGTCGGTGTTCTTGTTGGAGCTGACGTAAGGGGTTACGGTGTTGTTTGCGCCAAATTCCAGCAGACCGGACGCTTTACCGTGCGCGCCGCCGACATCCAGCATCAACTCGCCGTCAATGTAGACCCACACGTCATCGTCGCCGGAGAAGAAGAACTTGATAGGAACTTCAATGTTCCTGCCGCTGGTGTCTTTTCCTACAACAACCTTGCCGTCCTCTGTAAGCGTAAAGTCAAATTGCAGCTTGGCGCCAAAGCCGTAGTTGTATTGGGATGCCCCGACTGTGCTGACTGTTTGGTTAAATGGGAAAAAGCCGTAGGTGCCATTGGTATTGTTTGGTGACGAAATGTTTTGTGATTTGCTGTCCGTGGTGGGGTTGCCGTCACCACCTTTGGGGGATTCCAGATAATACTTGCCGTCGGTTTGGTTCTGCTTCAAATACAGAGAGCTTTTGCTGCTGTCATAGTACCAATATTCGGCTTTGCTCTCCGGGTCGTTATCGTCCGGACTGTCCGGATTTTGCGCAAAAACGGCTTTTTGCTTGAGCGGGAAGGAAACATCCTCGTACACCTTGCCCAGCACGGTGTTAAAGGCGTTTTTGCCTTGCAGGAAGTCTTTGTCAAAGTGCGGGTCAACCGACGCATTTGTGTTGGAATTCTTGGTTCTTAACAGCGGCAGACCGTTTGCCGTGCCGTCAGAGGTCTTGCTTTCCACAAGGCCCTGGAAGGTGCGATTGTAATCGGAGCTTCCATTACCATTATCATCCAAGGCCGAGTTATTCACGGCCATAAAGATATTGTAGTTGGAACTACCCTCAGCGCCCCAGCCGTATAGACCCATACCGGCGGCAACGGTTGCAAAGGGGTCGCCCCAGCCTGACTTTTGGAAATGCCCGGTGTAAAGCGGGTATTTGACATTGTCGCTTTTCGTGTAAGCACTGCTTAATGCGCGGTTGAACTGCTCAAAAGTGACGTACCCGCGCTGGGAAGATGTGGTCACCCACGAGTAAGTGTCGCGGTTCAGGCCATTCAGCTCGTAGTCGGTGTAGTAATCGTACAGGGTGCTGGTGATATACTTTGTATCCTTTTGTTGGGTAAAAGTGCCGCTGTTATCAATGTCCACAACGGTGGTATTTTTGCCGCTTTCGGCATCGCGGACAGAGGCTTTCTCGCCCCAGTAGCCGTCACGGTTGACACCTTCGCCGCCCGTGTAGGCCGACGGGTCGCCGTCGTCAGCAAAGAAGCAGGGTTCTTGCAGGGCTGGGGGGATTTCTGCCGTGCTGTACTTTCTGGTCTTGTTGTCTTTTGCGGGGGCGTTTTGGTTATCCGTTGCGGAGAATTGCACCGCGGTGTAAGTTTTTCCATCGCCGGGAATCTCGCAAGACCACAGCTTGCGGTCGGGAGTGGTGGGGTCGGCTGTTACCAACGTCATCTCCTTCGAAGTGACATGGTTCTCTGAATCCGTCAGGAAGCAGAACATTTTGTTGTCAATGCCCGGCATAGGCTGTTGCTGTAAACCCTCGCCCTCGTAACCGTACTCGGACAGCGTGGCGTCAAAGTAAATCTTTTTGCCCGCGGTAAGCAAATCACCGCCCGCGCTTGCCCAGGTGCTTGTGGTATCGTTGTAGACATAGCAATTTGCCGCTGTTAAGTCCAGTTTCTGTGCGTCCGCGTAGGGGGATGTGGTGAAGTCTGTGGTGAAATCATACAGGGCGCTTTGGCCATTGTTCCAAGTAAACTGCACAAACCGCGAATCATTGTCGGGGATCCGGATCTGCTGCGCGGCAAGTTTGCCCGCATCCACCGTGCCGATCGTTTGGCTGTCGGTTGGTGCCAGGGCGCCGTTTACCAGCTTGTAAAATGTTGCGGTTACGTTGGTAAGCGCAGTGCTGCTTGCATTTTTGAAGTAAAGCGGTGTGTCCTTGTAATAGTACTCCACGCGCGTCCATTGGGAGGGGTTGTAGGGTTGATTCTGGTTGAAATGTTTACCATCATTACCACCGCTCGTAATACCTTCACGAACAAACTTTTTGCCGGCAAGCAGGTCAATCGCTGTCAGCTTGTCAGTATTGCTAACATTGTCATTGCCAAAGGCGTTGATTTCTTCTTGCCAGCCATTGCCATCATGATACTGGAAGATAATTCGATAAAACCCGCCCGCAGGATAGTCCGCAGAATTCAGCGTAACACGGAAGATTTTGTGCTTTTCCTCATTTTTGCCGGTTACTGTCTTTCCGGTATCCTCCATGACCTTATCTATGTAGGTGTTCGCTTTGCTATCGGTGCACGCAAGGAAACGCATGGTGCGATTTCCGTTATATTTACTATCGTATCTGCCGTCATCCTCAAAATAAATGGTTGTCGTAGCCGGGATAAAGCCCGTCGATACACTGGTATCCGCTATCGTATCAGGTGTGTTCGCGTCATCGTTGTCAGGCAAATCATCCGCAAGCATAGTATCTTCTTCGTTGGGGTTGTCCCCGTCAGCAAAAAGAACATCTTGCTCTGTGTTGGTTTTTGCCGCCGTGGCTTCCTCTGCGTTGATGGCATGGTTTGGCGCGGCAGCCGTATCGGAAGTGTCCGCAGGGGTTTTGTTCGTCAAGGCTGGGTCGGCAGGGGCGGTGTCCGTATCGGCGGCGGGAGTCTGATTTTCTGCCGCTTCCTGGGTTTTGCCGTCATTGTTCGGAACCGCTGCTGTATTATTTACCGTGTCTCCCGCTTCTGTTCCCGGCTCGTTCGCAGTGGGCGGGGTATCTCCTTCATCCGGAATCGTTTCCAAGTCGGATACAATAGGCTCTTGCGCAGGTTCTGCACCCTCGCTTGACGTGTCTGCGGCAGGAATGGTCGGAATCGTTTCCGAACCTGCGTCAAAAAATAAAGCCCCATCCTCAGCTGCATAAACCGGCAGAGCCATACAGATCAGCAGGCACAGGGCGACAAGCAGTGCCGCCGCACGGTGCAGGATAGAAAATGCTTTCGTCATTTGCTTCGACTCCTTTTCTATATATGTGTATATGTGTGTTCTCACGATATATCGGGGGAACGCGCGCCATTCGGCGCGATTTTATGCGCTGCGCACATCTGGCACGGAAACGGACTTTTTCCACAAGCTGAGCTGTATTTACAGTCTTTTTTGAGAATATAATCCGATGTGCAAACATTTGCGCTTGCGTCGGGAAAAGTAAGACACGGTATGTTTGTTGTGTGCCTTTTTATTTATAAGGAACAGTATAATACTTTGGGATGAAAATTTCAATACGGCTACATTCAAGCAAGTGATTTTTTGGCAGATTGCAAAATTTTGACTTGTCGAATTCGTCACAATGACAAGCGATTTCGGCAGCTATTATACACACCGCCCAGCACTTGTTAGAGTTTTGCTGATGTTTTTGCGCAACTGTTGCGCAAAAATCGCCACAAAAAAGCGTAAACACAACACAAATTCAACGGGAATGTCCGTGAATTTGGTCGTGTGTGTGCTTGCGGTTTTATCCTTATCCGGAGCCCAAAAGGGCAGGGGGTCAGCTTATGAGGCACACCAATGTTCAAGCTGAAGATGGAATCTTATATCTTCCCTGAGTATGCAGACTGTCAAAAAACTCTTGTAGG
>OLOE01000745.1_pt1 | contig 15486 bp, 13 predicted proteins | sample 1673201 | NCBI WGS metagenome assembly OLOE01 (sample SAMEA3136765, study PRJEB25190) | human gut metagenome | biome: human gut; feature: human-associated habitat; material: faeces | place: Austria | collected 2013
CCTCCTTGTAAGGGAGGTGCTCTCCCAGCTGAGCTAATCACCCCCGCTGTGTGGATTCGCATTATAGGGAGAGTTCAAAATGAGTCAACGCATTTTCTAAAGAAATTGTTCGTTCGTCGTAAATTTAAGCAAGATGATCGCAAAACAGACCGTGTTGCGCAATTTGTCAACGAAAACAATAATGCGTAAGGTTGCAACCCGAACTACATTGAGGAATCAGGCGGGAGTGATAGAATATCGCCCACTCAATTTTTCCAGGATTTGCCGGTTGTCGGCATCTTTCTAAACGTAAGGCCATTTCATGAAAATCAAAACTCGCTTCGCGCCAAGCCCAACAGGCTATCTGCACGTTGGCGGCGCGCGTACTGCTCTTTACTCCTGGCTTTTTGCACGTAACCACGGCGGTGAGTTCGTGCTGCGTATTGAAGACACCGATCTTGAGCGTTCCACGCCGGAAGCTATCGAAGCCATTATGGATGGCATGAACTGGCTGAGCCTGGAGTGGGATGAAGGTCCGTACTTCCAGACCAAACGTTTTGATCGCTACAACGCGGTGATCGATCAGATGCTGGAAGAGGGCACTGCTTATAAATGCTATTGCTCTAAAGAGCGCCTGGAAGCGCTGCGCGAAGAACAAATGGCGAAAGGTGAGAAGCCGCGTTATGACGGTCGCTGCCGCCACAGTCATGAGCATCACGCTGATGATGAGCCGTGTGTCGTACGTTTTGCTAACCCGCAGGAAGGTTCTGTTGTTTTTGACGATCAGATCCGTGGTCCGATCGAGTTCAGCAACCAGGAACTGGACGATCTTATTATCCGCCGTACCGATGGTTCCCCAACCTATAACTTCTGTGTGGTTGTCGATGACTGGGATATGGAAATCACCCACGTTATCCGTGGCGAAGACCATATCAACAACACGCCACGCCAGATCAACATTCTTAAAGCCCTGAAAGCGCCGGTACCGGTTTACGCGCACGTTTCTATGATCAACGGCGATGACGGCAAAAAACTGTCCAAACGTCACGGGGCAGTCAGCGTAATGCAGTATCGTGATGACGGTTATTTGCCAGAAGCACTGCTGAACTATCTGGTGCGTCTGGGCTGGTCCCACGGCGATCAGGAAATCTTCACTCGTGAAGAGATGATCAAATACTTCACTCTGAATGCCGTCAGCAAATCTGCCAGTGCGTTCAACACCGACAAGCTGCTGTGGCTGAACCATCACTACATTAACGCGTTGCCGCCGGAGTATGTTGCTACTCATTTACAGTGGCACATTGAGCAGGAAAATATCGATACCCGTAACGGCCCGCAGCTGGCTGATCTGGTGAAACTGCTGGGCGAACGCTGCAAGACGCTGAAAGAGATGGCACAGAGCTGCCGTTATTTCTACGAAGATTTTGCTGAGTTCGATGCCGACGCCGCGAAAAAACATCTGCGTCCGGTAGCGCGTCAGCCGCTGGAAGTTGTTCGTGACAAACTGGCCGCGATTACTGACTGGACCGCTGAAAACGTTCATCACGCTATTCAGGCGACGGCGGATGAGCTGGAAGTGGGTATGGGTAAAGTTGGTATGCCGCTGCGTGTCGCCGTAACCGGTGCGGGGCAGTCTCCGGCACTGGATGTTACCGTTCACGCAATCGGTAAGACCCGCAGTATCGAGCGTATCAACAAAGCGCTGGCTTTTATTGCTGAACGCGAAAATCAGCAGTAATTAGCGCATAAAAGATAAACGGCAGGAGAGATACCCCTGCCGTTTTTTATTTATTCTGATTCATCTATGTCGAGACGAGCAAGGAAATGACGAATTCCTTCGCGTGACAAAAATTGCGCAACTTTTTCCTGCTCACTGTGAGTCATGTTGTCTATTGCGCTGATGATTTGCCGATAAGCAGGAGTGCGAATCCCCGGTGCGTATTCGGCAAGGGGTTCTTCGGCTTCCAGAAGCATCGGCGTGTTATGGAAGGCTGGCGTGTTCTGAATAAACTCGCAAACTTGCGTATCGACCAGAATAAGTCTGGCACGACCGCCTTTCACGCCAGGAAATTTTTCCGTTTTCCAGCCTTTTTCTCTGATCCAACGGTTAACAGTTTGTTTAGCCACACCGAGGCATTCAGCCAGTTCTTCGGTGGTCATTTTATTGCGTAATCTTTTCATATTATTTGCTATCGCGAATCCCTAAGCGTTGTAATAATCCGATAATCCCTTCCCGCAGAAGCAAGGATGTAAACTGTTTTTGTTCAACTGGCGTCATCTCTTTCGCCAGTGTCACCAGCAACACTTCAAGCGGCGCATCACCAGACAGGGCAGGCGCTTCTCCCTGACCTTCTGGACGTTCAGCATTGAGAATATATTCACGAACCTGTTCATTGACGTGAACCAGTCGGGCTTTGCCACCCTGGACGCCTGGTTTTGGTGACGTTGTCCAGCCTTCCTTGCGTACCCATTTATTAATGGTCTGGCGGCTATAGCCGGTCAGTCTGGCAAGTTCATCTGGCGTCATCCTCTCCTTGAACATAACAATTCCCTGAATGTATGTGGGTCTATTAGTCGTTCATTTTATAACACCACTTTACAGGAAACCGTGACATGAATAACTACTGAATGCGAGCGGTTTTCCAAAATTGGTCATTTGCCTGATTTTTCAGCGATTGAAACTACACGTTGCAATTTGCCGTTGACACATTCGGGCGGAATTCATATGATGCCGCCCGTCAACTCGACAAGCTTTACGTGACGGGGCTATAGCTCAGCTGGGAGAGCGCTTGCATGGCATGCAAGAGGTCAGCGGTTCGATCCCGCTTAGCTCCACCAAATTTTGCACCCAGCAAATTTGGTACGTAAACGCATCGTGGGGCTATAGCTCAGCTGGGAGAGCGCTTGCATGGCATGCAAGAGGTCAGCGGTTCGATCCCGCTTAGCTCCACCAAATTTCAAACCCTCGCTGTAAAGCGGGGGTTTTTTGTCTCTGCTTTTTGCCGCTTTTGTAATACAGTCTACGTCCGGGTTAGCGCCGCCTGGTGAAAGCATCATTGGATGAAAAATCGGCAACAGGCTGGCCCCTGTTTGCTTCGCGATGCGAATAAACTTATTATTTGTGTGCCTGAAAACCCCGATCAGTGAGAGTAGTGTACTCATGTTTGTGGAGCATAACCTGATAAAAAATATCAAGATATTCACACTAGCGTTTACGCTCACCGTGGTACTTATTCAGCTATCCCGTTTTATTTCGCCACTTGCCATTATCCATTCCAGTTATATCTTTCTGGCGTGGATGCCACTGTGCGTAATGCTGTCAATCTTGTTTATCTTTGGCTGGCGCGGTGTCGTCCCCGTTTTATGCGGGATGTTTTGCACCAATCTGTGGAACTTTCATCTCTCTTTTTTACAGACTGCGGTCATGCTCGGCAGCCAGACGTTTGTCGTGTTGTGTGCCTGCGCAATATTACGCTGGCAGCTGGGGACGCGTTGGCGTTATGGATTGACCAGCCGATATGTCTGGCAACGTCTGTTCTGGCTTGGTTTGGTGACGCCGATCGGCATCAAATGCAGCATGTATCTTGTGGGGAGCTTCTTTGATTTCCCGCTAAAGATATCCACCTTTTTCGGCGATGCGGATGCCATTTTCACGGTCGTTGATTTGCTAAGCCTTTTCACCGCTGTGCTGATTTACAACATGCTTTTCTACTATCTCACTCGCATGATTGTAAGTCCCCACTTTGCGCAGATATTGTGGCGCAGGGATATCGCTCCGTCGTTGGGCAAAGAGAAACGCGCATTTACCTTAAGCTGGCTGGCAGCGTTAAGCGTGCTGCTACTTCTGCTGTGCACACCGTATGAAAATGACTTTATTGCCGGTTACCTGGTGCCCGTTTTCTTCATTATCTTTACCCTCGGGGTCGGTAAGCTCCGCTATCCGTTTTTAAATCTCACCTGGGCTGTTTCAACGCTTTGCCTTCTGAATTACAACCAGAACTTTTTGCAAGGGGTGGAAACCGAATATTCGCTGGCATTTATTCTCGCGGTGCTGATTTCCTTTAGCGTTTGCCTGCTCTATATGGTGCGCATTTATCATCGCAGTGAATGGCTTAATCGCCGCTGGCATTTGCAGGCGCTGACCGATCCGTTAACGCTCCTACCCAACTTTCGTGCGTTAGAACAAGCGCCGGAGCAAGAGGCGGGCAAGAGTTTTTGCTGCCTGCGCATTGATAATCTTGAGTTTATGAGTCGTCATTACGGCTTAATGATGCGCGTTCACTGTATCCGATCAATTTACCGTACGCTGCTGCCGTTGATGCAGGAAAATGAAAAGTTGTATCAATTGCCGGGTAGTGAACTGCTGTTAGTGCTGAGTGGGCCGGAAACGGAAGGGCGACTCCAGCATATGGTTAACATCCTGAATAGTCGGCAAATTCACTGGAACAATACCGGGCTGGATATGGGCTATGGTGCTGCCTGGGGGCGTTTTGATGGAAATCAGGAAACCCTGCAACCCTTGTTGGGGCAGTTAAGCTGGCTGGCGGAGCAATCCTGCGCACATCACCATGTGCTGGCGCTGGATAGCAGAGAGGAGATGGTTTCCGGGCAGACCACTAAACAGGTGCTATTGCTGAATACCATTCGCACGGCGTTAGATCAGGGTGATTTGCTGCTCTACGCCCAGCCAATTCGCAACAAAGAGGGTGAAGGTTATGATGAGATCCTCGCGCGACTGAAATATGACGGTGGCATTATGACCCCGGATAAGTTTCTGCCCCTTATTGCTCAGTTTAACCTTAGCGCGCGTTTTGATTTGCAAGTGCTGGAATCCCTGTTGAAGTGGCTGGCAACACATCCTTGCGACAAAAAAGGCCCGCGCTTTTCAGTCAATTTAATGCCGCTCACGCTGCTGCAAAAGAATATTGCCGGGCGGATTATTCGTCTGTTTAAGCGTTATAACATCTCCCCGCAGGCGGTCATTCTTGAGATCACCGAGGAGCAGGCGTTTTCTAACGCAGAAAGCAGCATGTACAACATCGAGCAACTGCATAAGTTTGGTTTCCGGATTGCGATTGATGACTTTGGCACCGGTTATGCCAACTACGAACGGTTAAAGCGTTTGCAGGCTGATATCATCAAAATTGATGGCGTCTTTGTGAAAGATATCGTCACGAATACGCTGGATGCGATGATTGTGAGATCAATTACCGATCTGGCGAAAGCGAAGTCATTGAGTGTGGTCGCGGAGTTTGTCGAGACGCAACAGCAGCAGGCGCTATTGCATAAGCTCGGGGTGCAATATCTGCAAGGGTATTTGATTGGTCGCCCGCAGCCATTAGCTGATTAACAGGCGTAAAAAAGCCGGGGAATGATCCCCGGCTTTTTTATGTATGGTCTTACAGCACCAGTGCTGCGATTGACGCAGACAGCACACTCACCAGGGTAGAGCCGTAAACCAGCTTCAGACCGAAGCGAGAAACCACGTTACCTTGCTCTTCATTCAGGCCTTTAACCGCACCGGCGATAATCCCGATAGAAGAGAAGTTAGCGAAGGAAACCAGGAACACAGAGATGATGCCTTCAGCACGCGGAGAGAGCGTGGAAGCAATTTTCTGCAGATCCATCATCGCAACGAACTCGTTGGAAACCAGTTTGGTCGCCATGATACTGCCCACTTGCAGTGCTTCACTGGAAGGAACACCCATCACCCATGCAATCGGATAGAAGATGTAGCCCAGGATGCCCTGGAAGGAGATGCTGTAGCCAAACCAGCCAGTCACGGTAGCAAACAGTGCGTTCAGCGCGGCGATCAGGGCGATAAAGCCGATCAGCATTGCGGCAACGATAATGGCAACTTTGAAACCTGCCAGAATGTATTCACCCAGCATTTCGAAGAAGCTCTGACCTTCGTGTAGGTTGGACATCTGAATGTTCTCTTCGCTGGCATCAACACGGTAAGGGTTGATCAGCGACAGCACGATAAAGGTGCTGAACATGTTCAGTACCAGCGCTGCAACGACGTATTTCGGTTCCAGCATGGTCATGTATGCACCAACGATGGACATCGACACGGTGGACATCGCCGTTGCTGCCATGGTGTACATACGGTTACGGGAGATTTTGCCAAGGATATCTTTATAGGCAATAAAGTTTTCAGACTGACCCAGAATCAGGGAGCTGACGGCGTTAAAGGATTCCAGTTTGCCCATGCCGTTGACTTTGGAGAGCAGGAAACCAATTGCGCGGATAATCACCGGCAACACGCGAATGTGCTGGAGAATACCGATCAGTGCAGAGATAAAGACGATTGGACACAGCACTTTCAGGAAGAAGAATGCCAGGCCTTGATCATTCATGCTACCAAAGACGAAGTTAGTCCCTTCGTTGGCAAATCCGAGCAGTTTTTCGAACATTTCGGAGAAGCCTTTCACGAAGCCTAAACCAACGTCGGAGTTCAGGAAGAACCACGCCAGTAACACTTCGATAACAAGCAGTTGAATAACATAACGGATACGAATTTTTTTGCGGTCGCTGCTTACCAGCAGTGCGAGAATCGCAACAACGGCAAGTGCCAGTACAAAATGAAGGACGCGGTCCATATTTGCTCCAAATATGAGGCAGGTTAAATTTCCGTGCACATTCTATGTAACATGGTTAAGGAAAACGAGATCTGACACACACTATAATGACGTCCTGTGACCAGCTTCAAAAATAGTGAGCTGTCATACATTTCTGCTATGTTGTGTATGGAAGCTGAAAGTTATGTAAATGTGCTAACATTAAACATAACCATAACATTCAAGTCATCAATCTTTTCGTAGTCATAATCCTGGTCTATCAGAGAAATCACCACAACCCATTTAAATGAATTTGATAATCATTCTCGTTTGGCATAGCATGAAACATAGCAAAGGCTATGTTTTAGAGGCACAAGATGACGAACTATCGCGTTGAGAGTAGCAGCGGACGGGCGGCGCGCAAGATGAGGCTCGCATTAATGGGACCTGCGTTCATTGCGGCGATTGGTTATATCGATCCCGGTAACTTTGCGACCAATATTCAGGCGGGTGCCAGCTTCGGCTATCAGCTACTGTGGGTTGTCGTTTGGGCCAACCTGATGGCGATGCTGATTCAGATCCTCTCTGCCAAACTAGGGATTGCCACCGGTAAAAACCTGGCGGAGCAGATTCGCGATCACTATCCGCGTCCCGTAGTGTGGTTCTATTGGGTTCAGGCAGAAATTATTGCGATGGCAACCGACCTGGCGGAATTTATTGGTGCGGCGATCGGTTTTAAACTCATTCTTGGTGTTTCGTTGTTGCAGGGCGCGGTGCTGACGGGGATCGCGACTTTCCTGATTTTAATGCTGCAACGTCGCGGGCAAAAACCACTGGAGAAAGTGATTGGCGGGTTACTGTTGTTTGTTGCCGCGGCTTACATTGTCGAGTTGATTTTCTCCCAGCCTAACCTGGCACAGCTGGGTAAAGGAATGGTGATCCCGAGTTTACCTACTTCGGAGGCGGTCTTCCTGGCAGCAGGCGTGTTAGGAGCGACGATTATGCCGCATGTGATTTATTTGCACTCTTCGCTCACTCAACATTTACATGGCGGTTCTCGTCAACAACGTTATTCCGCCACCAAATGGGATGTGGCTATCGCCATGACTATTGCCGGTTTTGTCAATCTGGCGATGATGGCTACAGCTGCGGCGGCGTTCCATTTTTCAGGTCATACTGGTGTTGCCGATCTTGATGAGGCTTACCTGACGCTGCAACCGTTGTTAAGCCATGCTGCGGCAACGGTCTTTGGATTAAGCCTGGTTGCTGCCGGACTGTCCTCAACGGTGGTGGGGACACTGGCGGGGCAGGTGGTGATGCAGGGCTTCATTCGCTTTCATATCCCGCTGTGGGTGCGTCGTACAGTCACTATGTTGCCGTCATTTATTGTCATTCTGATGGGATTAGATCCGACACGGATTCTGGTTATGAGTCAGGTGTTGTTAAGTTTTGGTATCGCCCTGGCGCTGGTTCCACTGCTGATTTTTACCAGTGACAGTAAGTTGATGGGCGATCTGGTGAACAGCAAACGCGTAAAACAGACAGGCTGGGTGATTGTAGTGCTGGTCGTGGCGCTGAATATCTGGTTGTTAGTGGGTACGGCGCTGGGGCTATAGTTCAACTGGTGTCGCATTTGGCACCATTGGCGGATGCGGCGTAAACGCCTTATCCGCCCTACGCGTTAAAGAGCCGGTTTGTAGGCCTGATAAGACGCGCTAGCGTCGCATCAGGCATTGTGCTCCATTGGCGAATGTGTTTAATGGCGGTGTCCATGTCCGCGGCCTTTTCCACGATGATCGTCACGATCGCGCCAGCCTTCACGATAGCCACGCTCATACGCCTTACGCTTATCCCAGCCACGATGGTAGCCATTATCATGACGCCACCAGCGGTTCTTACGCCATTCATAATTGCGATGCCAGTAGTCACGGTCGCGCCAGTGACCACCGTCCCAGTAATTACCGTAATGATCGCGATCGCCAATTTGTAATTTGATCGATGGCAGTAGGGTGATTTCACCTGCGTTTGCCGCAAGCGGGGTAAATGCCATCAGGGCGGCCGCCAGAAACAGTGACCTGAACATTGTTATTCTCCTTCACGATCGAAGCCGTCAGCGGCCTGTTAACGCAATATTACGGGGAGGTAAAGCCCCGTATCATCGCCATAACTCTTAAATCATAAAGGAGAGCATTATTTGCTAAACGTTATCGTGGGGTGGCTGTTGCTTCGGACGATTGACCATCATCATCGGCTTACCTGCTAATAACAGCCATGCCGGAAGCATGACGATACAGAGCAGCGGTAGCAATGTGGTATTGGGTACAACGACTGCCGCCATAAAAAGACTTAACCAGCCATCGCGTGTTACCACCAGCACGATGCCGAGAATAGCGCAGGAAACGGTTATTGCCGCTGGAACGGGGGGAACGTGCTCATGCAGCATCAACCCTAATGCCACGCCGACAAACACTGCCGGGAAGATTCGTCCACCGCGAAAGCCACTGGCGGCAGCAACGACCAGGGCGGCAAGTTTAATCACCGCCAGCAAAAAGTAATCGCTGGTGCTGAAAGCCTGATTTGCCACCATCTGCTGCATCTCATCCAGCCCTTTAAACAGCGAAACTGGTCCACCCATAACCCCCAGAATACCGAGAATAAATCCGCCAATACCCAGCACGAGCACCGGATTTTTCATTTGATGCATCATCGCGTGCAACCGTGGTAAGCACCATACGGCGACCATCCCTGCTGCGATGGCAATCGCCGCGACAATTGCACCGCTGAGAATATCGGTCATTTCCATCTGTCCGTAATGCGCAATGGGCAGTGAAAAATGGGGATGGAAAAATAATCCGGTAGTAAGTGCACCAGCTGCTGCCGCCATTAATGGCGCAAAAAGACGATCCCATAGCGGAACTTCACTACTGCCATTTAAGGTTTGCGAAAATATCAACGCCGCCGCAACAGGTGTGCCAAACAGCGCGCCGATGGTGCCGGCAGAGGCTAAAATAGTCCACTCCATTCGGTTGACGCGCGGTAACAGACGAGCGCCAATGGCAACCGCAAGGGCGATATTGACGGTCATGATCGGATGTTCCGGCCCCAGGCTGACGCCGCCAGCAAGACCGAGAATTAATGCTACGATAAGTCCTGGTAGCGCAGAGGGCGGAACTGGTGCGCCGATCAGCGGTTCACAGGCGGGGTCTGGTCCGGCATGCCCCTGGCTGAAACGGATAACCAACCCCACCGCAATACCTGTTAGCGTTAATATGGCGATGATCCAGAAAGGTGAATCCTGGGCTATCCCCAGAGTTCCCGGCAGTCGTTGCCAGAGCAAATTCTGTAATACCGAGGCGATTTTCATCACCACAATCAGAATAAGACTGGACGCAATCCCAATTGCCACGGCGGGGAGCGATAATAACAACATGGTTCTGGCTCGCGGATGGAGCATATTCTATTCCTTATGCGGGGTCAGATACTTAGTTTGCCCAGCTTGCAAAAAGGCATCGCTGCAATTGGTGCTGAAACGATAAAGTAATTGTGTGACCCAGATCGATATTTACAGGGAGCCTGCCTTTCCGGCGTTGTTGTTATGCCCCCAGGTATTTACAGTGTGAGAAAGAATTATTTTGACTTTAGCGGAGCAGTTGAAGAATGACAAAGTATGCATTAGTCGGTGATGTGGGCGGCACCAACGCACGTCTTGCTCTGTGTGATATTGCCAGTGGTGAAATCTCGCAGGCTAAGACCTATTCAGGGCTTGATTACCCCAGCCTCGAAGCGGTCATTCGCGTTTATCTTGAAGAACATAAGGTCGAGGTGAAAGACGGCTGTATTGCCATCGCTTGCCCAATTACCGGTGACTGGGTGGCAATGACCAACCATACCTGGGCGTTCTCAATTGCCGAAATGAAAAAGAATCTCGGTTTTAGCCATCTGGAAATTATTAACGATTTTACCGCTGTATCGATGGCGATTCCGATGCTGAAAAAAGAGCATCTGATTCAGTTTGGTGGCGCAGAGCCGATAGAAGGTAAGCCTATTGCGGTTTACGGTGCTGGAACGGGGCTTGGGGTTGCGCATCTGGTCCATGTAGATAAGCGTTGGGTAAGTTTGCCAGGCGAAGGCGGTCACGTTGATTTTGCGCCGAATAGTGAAGAAGAGGCCATTATCCTCGAAATACTGCGTGCAGAAATTGGTCATGTTTCGGCAGAGCGCGTGCTTTCTGGTCCTGGGCTGGTGAATTTGTATCGCGCGATTGTGAAAGCCGACAACCGCCTGCCAGAAAATCTCAAGCCAAAAGATATTACTGAACGCGCGCTGGCTGACAGCTGCACCGATTGTCGCCGCGCGTTGTCGCTATTTTGTGTGATTATGGGTCGTTTTGGCGGCAACCTTGCATTGACGCTGGGAACTTTCGGTGGGGTTTATATTGCAGGTGGCATCGTGCCACGTTTCCTTGAGTTCTTCAAAGCCTCCGGTTTCCGTGCCGCATTTGAGGATAAAGGGCGCTTTAAAGAATATGTCCATGATATTCCGGTGTATCTCATCGTCCATGACAATCCGGGCCTTCTCGGTTCCGGCGCACATTTACGCCAGACCTTAGGCCACATTCTGTAACTCCTTCCTGTTATATCGGGAGGTAACTCTCCCGATAATCTTTTAAATCATACAGTTAATTCAATTTTCCTTTGTGTCCCCTCACAAGGCCGACCTGCGTCACACTTCCGTACAGCGGGATTAATTCTCCAGTAAATGCATTATTTGTCTGGTAACGGCGATTTGTTTTGCACGTTCATAATTTCACTCGTCAACTATCACTGAACGAGGAATTAACGATGAGTAAGAAACTGATTGCTTTATGTGCCTGCCCGATGGGTCTGGCTCACACCTTTATGGCAGCCCAGGCGCTGGAAGAAGCGGCGGTGGAAGCAGGCTATGAAGTGAAAATTGAAACTCAGGGCGCGGACGGCATCCAGAATCGCCTGACCGCGCAGGATATCGCCGAAGCGACCATCATCATCCACTCCGTGGCGGTTACCCCGGAAGATAACGAACGTTTCGAATCACGCGACGTTTATGAAATCACTTTGCAGGACGCAATTAAAAACGCTGCGGGCATCATCAAAGAAATCGAAGAGATGATTGCCTCTGAACAACAGTAATATTCGACAGGGATAATTGTTATGGCCATTAAAAAACGCAGTGCAACCGTTGTGCCTGGCGCATCCGGTGCGGCAGCGGCAGTTAAGAATCCGCAGGCCTCTAAAAGCAGCTTCTGGGGTGAACTCCCGCAGCATGTGATGTCAGGGATTTCACGCATGGTGCCGACCTTAATTATGGGCGGTGTGATCCTCGCTTTCAGCCAGCTGATTGCTTATAGCTGGCTTAAAATTCCTGCTGATATCGGCATCATGGATGCTCTTAATAGCGGGAAATTCTCCGGTTTCGACCTTTCCTTACTGAAATTTGCTGGCTGTCGCAGTCCTTCGGCGGCGTGTTGTTTGGTTTCGCCATTCCGATGTTTGCCGCTTTTGTGGCGAACTCTATCGGCGGCAAACTGGCGTTCCCGGCTGGTTTTATTGGCGGCTTGATGTCTACCCAGCCGACGCAACTGCTGAACTTCGATCCCAGCACTATGCAATGGGCGACCTCTTCGCCGGTGCCGTCCACCTTCATTGGTGCCCTGATTATTTCTATCGTTGCTGGTTACCTTGTGAAATGGATGAACCAGAAAATCCAGTTACCGGATTTCCTGTTAGCGTTCAAAACCACATTTTTGCTACCGATTCTTTCCGCCATTTTTGTCATGCTGGCGATGTACTACGTCATCACCCCCTTTGGCGGCTGGATCAACGGCGGTATCCGTACCGTGCTGACTGCCGCAGGTGAGAAGGGCGCGCTGATGTACGCGATGGGGATCGCCGCGGCGACAGCAATCGACCTTGGTGGCCCGATCAACAAAGCAGCTGGTTTCGTTGCCTTCAGCTTTACCACGGACCACGTATTACCGGTCACCGCACGTTCTATCGCTATCGTTATTCCGCCGATTGGTCTGGGTCTGGCGACCATTATCGACCGCCGTTTAACCGGCAAACGTCTGTTCAGTGCTCAGCTTTATCCGCAGGGTAAAACCGCCATGTTCCTGGCGTTTATGGGGATCAGTGAAGGTGCGATTCCGTTTGCACTGGAAAGCCCCATCACCGCCATTCCGTCCTATATGGTTGGCGCGATTGTCGGCTCAACCGCAGCTGTCTGGCTGGGCGCAGTGCAATGGTTCCCGGAGTCCGCTATCTGGGCATGGCCGCTGGTCACTAACCTCGGCGTCTACATGGCGGGGATCGCGCTGGGGGCAGTCATTACTGCGCTGATGGTGGTGTTCCTGCGTCTGATGATGTTCCGCAAAGGTAAATTGTTAATCGATAGCCTGTAAGAAGGAAAAATCCAGATGACATTACTCGCTTCGCTGCGTGACTGGCTTAAGGCGCAACAACTGGATGCGGTGCTTCTCTCCTCACGGCAGAACAAACAGCCGCATCTGGGGATCTCCACCGGATCAGGCTATGTGCTGATTAGCCGTGAAAGTGCGCACATTCTGGTGGATTCGCGCTATTACGCGGATGTAGAAGCCCGCACGCAAGGCTACCAGCTGCATTTGCTTGACGCGACGCACACGCTTGCAACCATCGCCAGGCAAATCATTGCCGATGAGCAGTTGCAAACGCTCGGTTTTGAAGGCCAGCAGGTGTGTTGGGAAACCGCGCACCGCTGGCAGTCTGAACTCAATGCGAAACTGGTTAGCGCCACGCCGGATGTGCTGCGGCAAATCAAAACGCCAGAGGAGGTGGAGAAAATCCGCCTCGCCTGTGGGATTGCCGATCGCGGTGCTGAGCATATTCGCCGCTTTATTCAGGCGGGGATGAGCGAGCGCGAGATAGCCGCTGAACTGGAGTGGTTTATGCGCCAGCAGGGCGCAGAAAAAGCCTCTTTCGATACCATTGTCGCCAGTGGCTGGCGTGGGGCGCTGCCGCACGGCAAAGCCAGCGACAAGATTGTTGCAGCGGGCGAGTTTGTCACTCTCGATTTCGGTGCGCTCTATCAGGGTTACTGCTCTGATATGACGCGTACCTTGCTTGTGAATGGCGAAGGGGTGAGCGCCGAATTTCACCCGCTGTTTGACGTCTATCAGATTGTTTTGCAGGCACAGCTCGCAGCAATCTCCTCGATTCGCCCCGGCGTGCGCTGCCAGCAGGTTGACGACGCCGCGCGCCGGGTGATTACCGAGGCTGGATTTGGCGACTATTTCGGTCATAACACCGGTCATGCCATCGGTATTGAAGTCCATGAAGATCCGCGTTTTTCACCGCGGGACACCACGACGCTACAGCCAGGAATGTTACTGACCGTGGAGCCGGGGATTTATTTGCCAGGGCAAGGGGGCGTGCGCATCGAAGATGTTGTGCTGGTCACCCCGCAAGGCGCAGAAGTGCTCTACGCCATGCCGAAAACAGTGTTGCTCACGGGAGAGGCATAATGGATTTATCGTTATTAAAAGCGTTGAGCGAGGCAGATGCGATCGCCTCCTCGGAACAGGAAGTACGGCAGATCCTGCTGGAAGAAGCGGATCGCCTGCAAAAAGAAGTGCGATTTGATGGGCTGGGATCGGTGCTGATCCGCCTCAATGAATCGACAGGTCCGAAGGTGATGATCTGTGCGCATATGGACGAAGTGGGATTTATGGTGCGCAGCATCTCCCGCGAAGGGGCGATCGATGTGTTGCCGGTTGGCAATGTACGCATGGCTGCCCGCCAGCTTCAGTCGGTGCGTATCACTACCCGTGAAGAGTGCAAAATTCCAGGCCTGCTTGACGGCGACCGGCAGGGGAATGATGTCAGCGCCATGCGCGTGGACATTGGTGCGCGCTCGTATGACGAAGTGATGCAGGCGGGAATTCGTCCAGGCGATCGCGTCACCTTCGATACCACTTTTCAGGTCCTCCCTCACCAGCGGGTGATGGGGAAAGCTTTTGATGACCGCCTCGGTTGTTATCTGCTGGTGACGTTACTGCGCGAGCTGCACGACGCCAAACTGCCTGCGGAAGTGTGGCTGGTGGCAAGTTCCAGCGAAGAGGTGGGATTACGCGGCGGGCAAACTGCCACCCGCGCGGTGTCGCCGGACGTCGCCATTGTGCTTGATACCGCCTGCTGGGCGAAAAACTTTGATTATGGCGCGGCTAACCATCGTCAGATTGGTAACGGGCCGATGCTGGTGTTAAGCGATAAATCGCTGATTGCGCCGCCAAAACTTACCGCGTGGATTGAAACCGTGGCGGCAGAAATTGGCGTGCCGTTGCAGGCGGATATGTTCAGCAACGGTGGCACGGACGGTGGGGCGGTGCACTTAACCGGCACTGGCGTACCCACAGTGGTGATGGGGCCTGCCACCCGCCACGGACATTGCGCGGCATCGATTGCCGATTGCCGTGACATTTTGCAGATGCAGCAGCTTTTATCTGCCCTTATTCAACGTCTTACGCGTGAGACGGTTGTTCAACTGACGGATTTCAGATGATCTCCTGATTAACCCGGAGCGGTTATGTTAACGATTCAATTTCTCTGTCCTTTGCCTAACGGTATTCATGCTCGTCCGGCGTGGGAACTTAAAGAACAGTGCAGCCAGTGGCAAAGCGAAATCACTTTTATTAACCATCGCCAGAACGCAAAGGCCGATGCGAAAAGTTCGCTGGCGCTGATTGGCACCGGCACTTTATTTAATGACAGTTGCAGCCTGAACATTAGCGGCAGCGATGAAGAGCAGGCGCGGCGCGTGCTGGAAGAGTACATCCAGGTGCGCTTTATCGACAGCGACAGCGTCCAGCCAACGCAGGCAGAACTGACGGCGCATCCGCTGCCGCGTTCATTAAGCCGTCTGAATCCTGATTTAT
>OLOE01000750.1_pt1 | contig 15443 bp, 7 predicted proteins | sample 1673201 | NCBI WGS metagenome assembly OLOE01 (sample SAMEA3136765, study PRJEB25190) | human gut metagenome | biome: human gut; feature: human-associated habitat; material: faeces | place: Austria | collected 2013
TGGCATGCAAGAGGTCAGCGGTTCGATCCCGCTATTCTCCACCAAAAAGACACTGCACAGTTTGTGCGGTGTCTTTCTTTTTTGCACTTTTGTTAGTCCAGCCTGATGCAGTAGATGCAGTAAAATAAACGAAGAAACCGCCTTTCCCGTTCTGATATGTACCCCTAATACTGGACACCCAGTATTGGGGGTATTTTTATGAAATACAGCTATGAGTACAAAAAGCAATGTGTGGAATTGTATCGACAAGGGAAATGGCCAGAAACACCAGTGGGAGTAAAGCAGAAAAATTTTCACAAGACGATACGGAAGTGGGCTCGGATGGAAGAAGCCTGTGGTCCAGAGGTTCTGCACCATAAGAGTCAAAACAAAGTGTGGACTGCGGAAGAGAAATACGAATTGGTTGCAAGAGTATTGGTGGGAGTATCAAACAAAGAAGTTGCGTTTACTGCTGGAATTGATGACGGCCTCTTGTACCAATGGGTCAGATGCTATAAAATGAAAGGGTATCAGGGATTGGTCGAGCAGCGAAAAGGACGGCCACCCAAGGAGCCTGACATGAAGAAGAAAATAGTACCAGCAGAACTGACCCCTTCAGAACGAGAAGAAATGATTCGGCTTAGAGCTGAGAATGAGCGTCTGAGAGCGGAGATTGCCGTCGTAAAAAAAGAGATTGCCTTGAGAGAAGAGAGATGCGCAGCGCAACTCAAGGCGAAAAAGCTGCGCTCGTCCAGGAACTCCGCAAAGAAGGACACAGACTGAATGATTTGCTGGATGCAATCAGACTTTCTCGGTCAACATACTATTATGAACTCAGCAAAACCGATAAAGTCAAGGAACGAAACGCCGATTTATCGTCTGAAATTGTTGCCATTTTCAATGAGAACAGAAAAAGATACGGCGTAAGACGGGTACACCATGAGCTTCTGAACCGTGGGTTTCAGGTGAATCACAAGCGTGTTCAGCGAGTTATGAACCAGCTTGAACTGTTCGGTAAACGTCCAAAGGAGAAGTATCATTCCTACAAAGGCGATGTCGGCAAGGTTGCCGATAACATTATTAATCGGAATTTCAGCACCGAGAAGCCTCTGCAAAAATGGACGACCGATGTGTCACAGTTCAATCTGTCTTGGGGCAAGTGCTATATTTCTCCGATTCTGGATATGAACACAAATGAGATTATATCTTACAATCTTTCTACAAGTCCGAATATGGAACAAATCAAGGATATGCTGAATAAAGCGTTTGAACGGTTTCCTTCTGTACAAGGTCTGGTCATGCACTCGGATCAGGGCTGGCAGTACCAGCACGCATTCTACCGCAATGAACTTCAAAAGCACGGAATCATTCAATCCATGTCCCGAAAGGGCAACTGTTACGACAACTGCATTATGGAAACCTTCTTTGGCAGACTGAAAAATGAAATGTTCTATGGATTTGAGAAGGATTATCCCTCCTTTGAAGCCTTCTCCAAGGCGATTGCCGAGTATATTGACTATTACAATAACAGCAGAATCCAAACTAAAACAAAATGGATGCCTCCCTCTAAATTCAGAGAAGCATCCATGATGGAAGGTTAATTATTTATTTTTGAGCCAGTGTCCAGAAAACCGGGTACATATCAGTACGGGACGGCAGCTTTGCTCTTATTGGTTTGCTCTTTTTATAAAAAACTATGATTACAGCGGCATATAGTCAAAATCAATGCGGCCAAGGGCAACGTTGGCACCGGCCACCTGCACTTTGACGGGGTCGCCCAGCATCCAGCGTTTTCCGGTCAGCGGGTCCAGAATGCTGACGCCCTCCACCACAGTGGCTTCGCCCTTGCAGAGCTGTGCGGCAGGCACAAAGCCCTCTACGGTGTTTTCCAGCGCCACAAAAATGCCGCGCGGTGTTACACCTGCCACGGTGCCGGTGTAGACTTCGCCCAGGTGGTTGTGCATATACTCGGCCTTGTACAGGTCCTCCACATCGCGCTCAATGCGCACGGCGGAAACTTCCTGGCGGCTGGACTGCTCGCTGGCGTGGGAGGCAAAACCGGTATAATCCTTGATGAGCTCCTGCTCCGGCTTGCCCACCAGCATATCCGTCAGGATGCGATGGATGGCAAGGTCCGGGTAACGGCGAATGGGGCTGGTAAAATGGGCATAGTCTGCCAGCACCAGGCCGTAATGGCCTTTCGGCTCCGGAGAGTAGCGAGCTTTCTGCATGCTGCGCAGGATACCGGTGTGGACCGGGATCTGGATGGGCTGGCCGCGGGTTTCGTCCAGAATGGCAGAAAGCTCCAGCTGGGTGGGCACTTCCCCGGCAAAGTGGACGTTCAGGCCGCAGGCTTTCAGGGTGTTGCTCAGCTTTTCCATGCGCTCGGCATCGGGGGCTTCATGGATGCGGTACACAAACGGCACATGATGGGTGCGGCCCGCATTGGCAGCGCACTGGTTGGCCAGCAGCATGAACTCTTCGATCATGCACTCTGACACACCGCGGGTGCGCTTGACGATATCCACGCAGCGGCCTTCCTCGTCCATGACCAACTTGGCTTCGTCGGATTCGATGTCCATCGCGCCGCGTGCTTTGCGCAGAGCCAGGCGCTTTTCGTACAGCTCGGTCATCGCGGGCAGCTGAGCCATAACGTCTTTATATTTCGTCACCAGAGCCGGGTCATTGGAGCCGTCCAACAGAGCGTTAATTTCTTTATAAACGCCCTTGACACGGCTGCGGATGACGCTCTTGACGAACTGATAGCTATGGATATTGCCGCTTTCATCCAGCTGCATCAGGCAGGAGAACGCCAGGCGCTCCTCCCCTTCATTGAGGCTGCAGATGCCGTTGGAAAGCTGGGTGGGCAGCATGGGGATGACTTTATCCGCGTAATAGATGGAAGTTGCGCGCTCATAAGCTTCCTTATCCAGCGCGGTGTCCGGGCGGACATAGTGGCTGACATCCGCAATATGAACGCCCAGCTCATAGCCGCCGTTCTGGGTCTTCATCAGGCTGATGGCGTCGTCGATATCCTTGGTCTCGGCAGAGTCGATGGTAAAGATCGGCAGACCGCGCAGGTCGGCGCGGTGGGCAGCTTCGGCGGGGTCGATGAGAGCGTTATCATATGCGTGAGCTTCGGCCAATACCTCCTCCGGGAATTCCTGGCGGACATCACGGCCATACAGCACAGCCTTGGCGCACTCTGCTGCGCGGTCGGAAGTGCCGAAGCGCTCGGCAACAGCGCAGCGGTGATCCATATGGCGCTGGCCGCGGTTGGTCAGGATAGCACCGACCTTATCCCCCAGCTGTGCGCCGTTGACGCCTTTTTTATCCAGCACAATGCGCACATCACGGCAGCCGTCCGGCTCCACGGCAAGGCGGCCGTCCTCAGTCAGCACAATGGTACCGGCAAAGGTGTTGTGCGGGGTGGTCACCTCCACCACTTCACCCTCGGCGCTGCCCTCCACACGGGGGTGGTCGAACAGTTTGATGATGATTTTATCCTGCGGCATAGCACCATGCAGGGCGCGGCCGGGAATAAAGATATCGCCGGTGCCGTCATCGCGGGACGCAAAGCCAAAGCGGGCCGCCAGCTTGACCAGTGTGCAGGGAATGCCAGCGGGGGCATCGGTATTTTCCATCACGGCAAAGCCCGGAACATAGGTACCGTTGCGGGCGGACAGCATACCGGTAGCTACCATGCCGGTTACGGTGTTGCGCAGGCGGGAATTATCCACCTGCAAAGCATTCTGCAGTTCACGCAGGGTCTGGGGGCGGCGCTTGCACGCCGCAAGAATATTTTTCTGTAATGGTGTCATGTTTTCTCCTTTGGGTTGGGCACAGGCAGCGGCCCATGCCTTTGTTTTTACTCCTCGTTTACGTCACCCTGCCACCCGGCAGGGTCCTTCCATAGCAGGCGTGGCCTTTGGTTTCGCGGCAGCACCTGCACCATTGTGACCTTTTTATTTTTCCCATAAAAAACGACCCGCGGTATTGGGCGGGTCGTTGACGGTTCCTGAATAAGGGAAAGCGGAACGCCAACAAAATTGGCCAGACCGTTCTCCTTTCATTCAATTACAAGCGGGCACTCAGCACACCAACCAGCAGCGTAGCTACAAAGAAAACAGCGCCGCAGATTTTGGTCACTTTGGCCAGCTTGGCATCCAGGCCACGCTCGCGGCCGGCAGCCATAAAGCTGCTATCACCCATAATGGCAGCAGACAGGCCCTGCCCTTTCTGGGTCTGGGACAAAGTGAACACAACGATCAGAACCGAAACAATGATCAGCACAACGCCGAACGCGATTTCATAAGCGGTCATGGATTAACAGCAACTCCTTTTCAGGCCACAGCCAAAACGGATGTTTCGGCCTGCCCTAACTCTCATACAGGTTATAATATAACATACCAAAAAGCAAAATGCAAGAACTTTACCCTACCTTGTGCAGAAAAAGATTGCATTGCCTTTTTTTGCTCCTTACAGACTCATCTGCTCGGTCGTGTCCTCCTGGCGGAGCAGCGCGCCGGCTGCGGGCAGGGTGCGCACGCGGTAGCGGTGCGGGTCTTTCAGTTCCAGCCCCGCCGCCAGGCGCACTTTGGCGATTCGGGCGTTCTTTTTCAGCGTTACCATGTTGATACCGGCGGTATCGCGGGTAGCCTTTTCGGGAATCAGCGCACTGCCGACCAGGATCAAGCGTGGGCCACCGGTGCCGCCGCTGGTGAAGACGGCCAGCTCGGTTTCTTCCTCAATGTGCAGCATTGCGGCAAGTTCTTCCTTATCGCTATAGGCTTTCAGCAGCTTGCGGCGGTTCTGCTTGGTCATATAGCTGACCAGCGGGATCTTTGCACACTTGCCGTTCTGGTAGAAGAACAGCATGTAACCACGGTAATCGACTGTGACCGTCATGAACAGCGGCACTTCGCCCTCTTCCATTTCCAGCTTGGAAGCGACATAATCACCCAGCACACTGGCCTTGGTATCGGCAAATTCCGATGCGCGGGATTTGTACACCTGGGCATGGTTGGTAAAGAAGAGCAGCTCGGCGCTGTTGGTGGTCTCTTTGGTATAAACCACCTCGTCGCCGTCTTTCAGCTTCTGCTCGCCAGACATGCGCAGGCTCTGCGGGGTAATTTTTTTGAAGTAGCCTTCCCGCGTAAAGAACACCGTGACCGGGTAATCCGGGATCTCGTTCTGCTCATCGGCAGCAGAATCGTCCGGCAGGTCGTACAGAATTTCCGTTTTGCGGGGGCTGCCATACTTTTTGGCAACATCGCCCAGCTCGGTCATAATGATCTTGCGGATGCGGGCGGGGCGTTTGAGAACATCTTCCAAGTCTGCGATTGCCTTTTCCAGTTCCTCAATTTCCTCGGTGCGTTTGAGGATATACTCACGGTTGAGGTGGCGCAGCTTGATTTCCGCCACATACTCAGCCTGCACTTCGTCAATGCCAAAACCGATCATCAAGTTGGGCACAACCTCGGATTCTTCCGCAGTGTTGCGCACAATTTCAATTGCCTTATCAATATCCAGCAGGATAGCTTCCAGGCCGCGCAGCAGGTGCAGACGCTTTTGCTTGCCCTGCAGATCATAGTAGGTGCGGCGGCGCACGCATTCGGAGCGGAATGCGATCCACTCCAACAAAATCTGGCGCACGCCCAACACGCGGGGCTGGCCGCCGATCAGCACATTGAAGTTGCAGGCAAAACTGTCCTCCAGCGGGGTTGCCTTGAACAGACGCGCCATCAGCTTGTCCGGGTCCTGGCCGCGCTTGAGGTCGATGGTCAGCTTCAAGCCGTTCAGGTCGGTTTCATCACGCATATCGCTGATCTCACGGATCTTGCCCAGTTTGACCAGCTCGGTGATCTTATCCATGATGGCTTCCACCGTTGTGGTCGGCGGAATGCGGGTGATGTCAATGCAGTTGTTTTCTTTATCGTAAGCCCACTGGGCGCGCACGCGGATGCTGCCGCGGCCTTTTTCCAGCACATTCTGCATCTCGGCGGCATCATACAGGATGGAACCGCCGCCGACAAAATCCGGCGCGGGCATCAGCTGGGCCAGGTCCGCCTGGTCGTCTTTCATCAGGGCGATGGTTGCATTGCAGAGCTCCACCAGGTTGAAGGAACAGATGTTGGACGCCATACCGACCGCAATGCCCAGTGTGTTGTTGGCCAGAATGGTCGGGAAGGTGACCGGCAGCATCGTCGGTTCGGTGGTGGTGCCGTCATAGTTGGGCACAAAATCCACAGTATCCTTGTCGATATCGCGGAACAGCTCTTCACACACGGGTTCCAGCTTTGCCTCGGTGTAACGAGCGGCGGCGTAAGCCATATCGCGGCTGTACGCCTTGCCAAAGTTACCCTTGGAGTCCACAAAGGGCACCAGCAGGCTTTCGTTGGAACGGCCCATACGCACCATGGTGTCGTAAATGGCGGCATCGCCGTGGGGGTTCAGGTGCATGGTGCTGCCCACGATGTTGGCGCTTTTGGTGCGGGCGCCTTTCAGCAGGCCCATGCCGTACATGGTATACAGCAGTTTGCGGTGGGCGGGCTTGAAGCCGTCAATTTCCGGCAGCGCGCGGGAAACAATAACGCTCATGGCGTAAGGCATGTAGTTTGTTTCCAGCGTATCGGTAATGGGGCTTTCGATGACCTCACCGGCAGAGAGGATCTCGACGTTATCGCCCAGCTGCGGGCGGGCAGGGGCGGCTTTCTTTTTGGTTGCTTTTTTTGCCATTTTGCTCTCTCCTCCCCTGATTAAGATACATCCAGATCGTCCAGATATTCAGCGCCGTGCTCCGCAATGTGCTCCTTACGGCCCTGCAGATTATCGCCCAGGAGCAGGTCAAACACCTCCGCCGTGCGCTGAACATCGGTGGGCAGAACTTTAATTAAGCGGCGGCTTTCGGGGCTCATGGTGGTCAGCCACATCATTTCGGGGTCGTTTTCGCCCAGACCTTTGGATCGCTGGATCGTAAACTTCTGGCCGTCGATCCGCTTCATGATATCGGCCTTTTCCGGCTCGGTATAGGCAAAGTAGGTCTTATTTTTGGTGTTGATCTCATACAGCGGGGATTCCGCGATATACACATACCCCTGATTGATGAGGGTGGGGGTCAGGCGGTAGAGCATCGTCAGCACCAAGGTGCGGATCTGATAACCATCCACATCAGCATCGGTACAGATGACGATCTTGTTAAAGCGCAGGTTGTCCAGATTAAAGGTAGCCAGGTCCTTATTGTGGCTGCCGCCCAGCTCCACGCCGCAGCCCATCACGCGGATCAAGTCTGTGATAATGTCAGACTTGAAAATGCGGGCGTAATCGGCCTTCAGGCAGTTCAGGATCTTGCCGCGAATGGGCATGATAGCCTGGAACTCCGAATCGCGGCTCTGTTTGACCGCGCCCATAGCGGAATCGCCCTCCACGATGTACAGTTCGCGGCGGGTGGCATCCTTGGTGCGGCAGTCCACAAATTTCTGCACGCGGTTGGCCAGGTCCATCTGCTGGGTCATTGTTTTTTTGATGGAGACACGCGCTTTTTCGGCGTGCTCGCGGCTTTGCTTATTGATTAGCACCTGCTTGCAGGCTTTTTCGGCTTCGTCCGGGTGCTCCACAAAGTAGACTTCCAGCTGGTGCTTGAGGAACTCCGTCATGGCCTGGGCCACAAACTTGTTGGTGATGGCCTTTTTGGTCTGGTTCTCGTAGCTGGTGCGGGTGGAGAAGCTGGAGGAAACCAGAATCAGGCAGTCCTGCACATCGTTGAAGGTGATGGAGCTTTCGTTTTTCTTGTACAGACCCTTATTTTTCAGCCAGTTGTTGATCTGGTTGACAAAGGCCAGGCGGACAGCGCGGTCCGGGCTGCCGCCGTGCTCCAGCCACGAAGAGTTGTGATAGTATTCCAGCGTTTGCACCGCGTTGGAAAAGCAGAACGCCACGTTCATTTTGACCTGATATTCCGGCTGATCATCACGGTCGCGGCCGATTGCGGAACCGGAGCAGAAATACACCGGGGTCAGGGTTCCCTCACCGGCGATCTCATTGGCATAGTCCTGAATGCCATGCTCATAGAAATATTCGATTTTTTCGGCACGTTCGCCCGTGCGGTCGTTGAACACGAGAGTCACACCGTCATTGACAACGGCCTGGCGGCGCAGCATATCCTTGAAGGTATCCGCCGGAACATTGATATCGGTAAACACATCGGTGTCCGGTTTCCAGCGGATGACGGAGCCGGTGCGGCGGCCGGTGAACGGCTCTTTTTTCAGCCCGCCGACATTCTCACCTTTTTTGAAATCCAGGTGATAGTGCATGCCATCGCGGTAAATATCCGCAGTCATCCATTCGCTGGAATACTGGGTGGCACAAAGGCCAAGGCCGTTCAGGCCAAGGGAGAAGTCATAGTTGCCGCTACCCTCGCCATATTTGCCTCCCGCGTACAGTTCGCAGAACACAAGATCCCAGTTCCAGCGTTCTTCAGCTTTATTGTAATCGACGGGGATACCGCGGCCAAAGTCCTCTACTTCCACAGAGTGATCCGGGTAAAGGGTAACGTTGATTTTGTTGCCGTGGCCGTCACGCGCTTCGTCGATGGAGTTGGATACGATCTCAAAAATGGAATGGGCACAGCCTTCCACACCGTCAGAGCCAAAGATAACGGCCGGGCGCTTGCGCACACGGTCTGCACCTTTTAAGCTCTTGATGCTTTCGTTGCCGTATTCTTCCTTCTTTTTTGCCATTCGGCAGTTCCCTCCCGTTTTTGGATGCAGGGAATCACGCTGCTGCGTACCCCTGTGCGCGCAGAATTTTGCTTTTTCAGGCGCGTAAAGATAATTAAACCACAGGTTGACAGGAATTGTCAAATCCAATTTTGCGTTTTTGCTGCACAAAGTTCCCTGTTGTGGTTATTTTTTGTCTGCTTTTTTTCGTTTGCGCGGCGGCTGGGCGGAGGCTTTTTTCTCTGCGGGCGCCGGGCGTCCCGGCTCTTCCGGCACGGGGGCCGGAGCTGTGCCCTGCAGTTTCCAGGCGCGCTCCAGCACGGGTTTCAGGTACTGGCCGGTGAAGGAGTTCGGGTTCTGGGCCACCTGTTCCGGCGTACCGGTTGCCACAATGGTACCGCCGCCGCTGCCGCCCTCCGGCCCCAGGTCGATGATATAGTCGGCACGCTTGATCACATCCAGGTTATGCTCGATCACGATCACGGTGTTGCCCGCATCGGCCAGCTTATCCAGCACCTTGACCAGGCGGTGCACATCGGCAATGTGCAGGCCGGTGGTAGGCTCGTCCAGAATATAGACGGTTTTGCCGGTATCGCGGCGGGCAAGCTCGTTGGCCAGCTTGACACGCTGGGCTTCGCCGCCGGAAAGTGTGGTGGCCGACTGGCCCAGCTGCACATAGCCAAGGCCGACTTCCTGCAGGGTTTGCAGTTTGCGCGCAATTTTGGGCTGGTTGGCAAAGAAATTGCAGGCTTCCTCCACCGTCATATCCAGCACATCGGAGATGTTTTTGTCTTTATATTTTACTTCCAGCGTTTCGCGGTTATAGCGCTTGCCCTTACAGACATCGCAGGGGACGTAAATATCCGGCAGAAAGTGCATTTCGATCTGCACAATTCCGCCGCCCTCGCAGGCTTCGCAGCGGCCGCCCTTGACGTTGAAGCTGAACCGGCCGGGGCCGTAACCGCGCTGTTTGGCATCCTGGGTGTTGGAGAAGAGGGTGCGGATATCGCCGAACACACCGGTGTAGGTGGCCGGGTTGGAGCGCGGGGTGCGGCCAATGGGCGACTGGTCAATGCCGATGACCTTATCGATCCATTCCATACCCTGAACTTCGTCACACTGGCCGGGGCGGCTGCGGGCGCCGTTGAGCGCTGCAGCCAGCGACTTATACAAAATTTCATTGACCAGCGTGGACTTGCCGGAACCGGAAACACCGGTCACGCAGATCATTTTGCCAAGGGGAAAATCCACGGTAATGTTTTGCAGGTTGTTTTCCCGCGCTTTGACCACCGTGAGCATTTTACCGTTACCGGAGCGGTGGGCGGTGGGAACTTCCACAAATTTGCGGCCGGAAAGGTACTCGCCGGTCACACTGCGCGGGGCATTGCAGATGTCCTCCACACTGCCGGCGGCCACGATCTCGCCGCCATGCACACCGGCACCGGGGCCGACATCCACAATATAGTCCGCCTGGCGCATGGTGTCCTCGTCGTGCTCTACTACAATCAGGGTGTTGCCCAGGTCGCGCAGGCGCTTCATAGTGGCAATCAGCTTATCGTTATCGCGCTGGTGCAGGCCGATGCTGGGTTCATCCAGCACATACAGCACGCCGGTCAGTGCGCTGCCGATCTGGGTCGCCAGGCGGATGCGCTGGCTTTCGCCGCCGGAAAGGGACGATGCGCCGCGAGACAAGGTCAAGTACCCCAGACCCACGCTCTTCAAAAAGCCCAGACGCTCTTTGACCTCTTTGAAGATGGAGGCAGCGATGACTTCATCCCGCTCGGACACTTTTGCCGTCTGAATAAATTCCAGCTCCTCGTTCACGCTCATATCGCAGAACTGGGCAATGTTGATGCCGCCCACCGTGACGGCGAGGCTGGTGGGCTTCAGGCGTTGGCCGTGGCAGGTGGGGCACTCCTCGCTGGACATGACAAGGGCGATTTCCTCCTTGACCCACTCGCTGCCTGTTTCACGGAAGCGGCGCTCCAGGTTGGGGATAATGCCCTCAAACGTGTTCATATAGGTGCCGGAGCCAAACATATTCTCGCGCTGCATCTCGATTTTTTCAGTTCCGGTGCCATACAGGATGGCGTGCACGGCTTCTTTGCTCATTTCCTTGATGGGGGTATCCAGCGTAAAGCCATAGCGCTTGCCCAGCGCTTTGTAATACATTTCAGAGATGGATCCCTCCGCATAATACCAGCCGCTGGCCTTGATGGCACTTTCGCGGATGGACTTGTGCGGATCCGGAATCACGCGGGCCGGGTCCACCTTCATAAAGGTACCGAGGCCCGTGCATGTCTCGCACGCGCCGAAGGGATTGTTGAACGAGAACATGCGCGGCGCAAGCTCGTCGATGGAAATGCCGTGCTCCGGGCAGGCAAAGTTCTGGCTGAAGGTCATACAATCGCCGCCGATCACGTCCACTTCGGCGATGCCGCCGGTAAGCGCCAGCGCGGTTTCCAGAGAATCGGCCAGACGGCCCCGGATGCCCTTGCGCATGGCAAGGCGGTCCACCACGATCTCCACCGTGTGCTTCTTGTTCTTTTCAAGGGCGATCTCCTCGTCCAGCTCATACATATTGCCATCCACGCGCACACGGGCAAAGCCGGAACGGCGCGCGGCCTCGAACTCCTTCTGCTGGGTGCCCTTGCGCCCGCGCACAACGGGGGCCAGCACCTGGAACCGCGTGCCCTCGGGCAGGCGCAGCACCTCGTCCACCATCTGGTCCACCGTCTGTTTCTTAATCTCTTTCCCGCACTGCGGACAGTGCGGAATTCCGATTCTTGCATAGAGCAGCCGGAAATAGTCATAGATCTCCGTCACCGTCCCTACCGTGGAACGAGGATTCCGGTTGGTGGACTTCTGGTCAATCGAGATGGCCGGAGAAAGTCCCTCAATGCTCTCCACGTCCGGCTTCTCCATCTGTCCCAGGAACTGTCTGGCATAGGAGGACAGGGACTCCATGTACCTTCTCTGCCCCTCCGCATAGATCGTATCGAAGGCCAGGGAGGACTTGCCTGAACCGCTTAGGCCCGTCAATACCACCAATTCATTTCTGGGGATATCCAGATCAATATTCTTCAGGTTGTGCTCGTTGGCTCCCCTGATCTTAATAAACTGTCTGTTTGAATTCTTTTCGGTCATTGCTTTATCCTTTCAATAGTTTCTTCAGTTCTACTAATTTATCACGCAATTCTGCGGCTGCCTCGAAGTTCAATTCTGCGGCTGCCTTCTTCATCTGTTTCGTCAGTTCTTTTGTCAGTTTCTCCAGTTCCTTCTCGCTCATGGATTCCGGATCTTTCTCCAGGCGCAGTTCTTCCGCCGCCACCTTCTTAGATACGGCGATCAAGTCACGGACGCTCTTCTGGATGGTCTGCGGCGTGATCCCATGGGCTTCATTATATTCCATCTGTACCTTTCTGCGCCGTTCGGTCTCATCAAGGGCAAGGCGCATGGAGTCCGTAATCTTATCTGCATACATGATGACATGGCCCTCTGCATTACGCGCGGCACGGCCGATGGTCTGTATCAGGGACGTCTCGGAACGCAGGAATCCTTCCTTGTCCGCATCCAGGATTGCCACCAGAGTGATCTCTGGTATATCCAGTCCCTCTCTTAAAAGATTGATTCCCACCAGCACATCGAACACGTCCAGGCGCATATCCCGTACAATCTCGGTACGCTCAAGAGTATCAATATCCGAGTGAAGGTATCTGACACGGATGCCCAGTTCCCTCATATAATCTGTCAGATCTTCCGCCATCCGCTTTGTCAAAGTGGTAATCAATATCTTATTCTTCTTCGCAATTTCCTTGTTCACTTCTCCAACAAGATCATCAATCTGGCCTTCCACTGGACGAACCTCTACCTCTGGATCAAGCAGGCCAGTTGGACGGATGACTTGTTCCGCCCGCAGCAGTTCGTGCTGTTCTTCATAAGGACCCGGAGTCGCGGATACGAACATGACCTGATCAATCTTGCTCTCGAACTCCTCAAAACTTAACGGCCGGTTATCCTTGGCAGATGGCAGACGGAATCCATATTCCACCAGCGTGGACTTTCTGGACTGGTCCCCATGGTACATGCCGCCTATCTGGGGCACCGTCTTATGGGACTCGTCAATCATCATAATAAAGTCATCCGGGAAATAATCGATCAGAGTATGCGGCGGCTGTCCTGGCTCCAGGCCGGTCAGATGCCGGGAATAGTTCTCGATCCCCGAACAGAAGCCAGTCTCCCGCATCATCTCAATGTCAAAATTGGTACGCTCGGAGATTCTCTGGGCCTCCAGAAGCTTCCCCTCGCTCTTAAAGTAGTGGATCTGATCCTCCAATTCCTCCTCAATACCACGGATCGCACGCTCCATGCTCTCTTTTGACACCACGTAATGGGATGCCGGGAAGATGGCGACATGGTTCAGCTCGTTCTTAATCTCCCCTGTCAGCACGTCCACCTCCGTGATCCGGTCCACCTCGTCCCCAAAGAACTCGATCCGGTAGGCCATCCCTTCCGTAAGCGCAGGGATGATTTCCAGTACATCGCCCCGCACACGGAAGGTTCCTCTCTTAAAGTCCATCTCATTGCGCTCGTACTGAATCTCAATCAACTTGCGGATAACCTCGTCCCGGTCCTTCTCCATGCCGGGGCGAAGGGAGATGACCATGTTCTGGTAATCGATAGGGGAGCCCAGGCCATAGATGCAGGACACGCTGGCCACGATGATCACGTCCCTGCGCTCAGACAACGCCGCCGTGGCGGAGTGGCGCAGCTTGTCTATCTCGTCATTGATTGAAGAGTCCTTTGCTATATAGGTATCGGAGGAAGGCACGTAGGCTTCCGGCTGATAGTAGTCGTAGTAGGAGACAAAATACTCAACTGCATTATTGGGGAAGAACTCCTTGAACTCTCCATAGAGCTGAGCGGCCAGGGTTTTATTGTGTGCAATAATAAGGGTAGGCTTCTGCAATTCCTGTATCACATTCGCCATCGTGAAGGTCTTGCCAGACCCCGTCACCCCCAGTAAAGTCTGGCATTGATTCCCCTCTTTAAATCCCTGTACCAACTTTTTAATCGCCTGTGGCTGGTCACCGGTCGGGGTGTATTCTGATACTAATTCAAAGTGATCCACATTTTCTCCTTATCAGTATAGGCATATTTTGCTCACACTTATTCCCTGCCGTTATTATATCAAAATATAAAATAAAAGTACAGAGCAAAATCGAATGTTTGTTCTGTACTGTGATATACTTTTTCACTATAACTTCTATTACATATTTACAACTCCTTTTTCAAATTCTGCCTCTGAACCAACAAAATGATCTGGTTCATACTCTCCATACGTTGTTTTCCATGCAACACAGCCGACCTAATCAATCTGTTTCGCTATCAAGTAACACATGTTCTAACGTCTCCTTAAAATCTTTTCTGATAAGATCTTAGCTCCCCAATATTTCTATATACATTTTCTCTTTTTCGTTGTTATAACAACATACTTTCCTTGTTCCATGCGCTATAATCCTCCCATAACTTGAATCACTATTCGAAATTTTTATCTTCGAACCTTATTGAAACCACAGGAGGATTATCAAAATGGAACAAAATATGTTTTGCTATCAATGTCAGGAAACAGCCGGGTGTACCGGATGCACAAAAATGGGCGTATGTGGAAAAACACCACACGTAGCAGCTCTGCAGGATCTGCTTGTCTGGGTGACGAAAGGATTATCTGCAGTGACAACGCAGATGCGCCGGGAAGATTTAAACGTGACCGGTGAAATCAATCAGCTGATTACCAAAAATCTCTTCACAACGATTACAAATGCCAATTTTGATCCCGAAATGATCACTTCCCAGATTGAAAAGACACTTCAGATCAAAAAAGTGCTTCTTTTACAACTGAAAAATCCGGAAAAATTGCCGGAGGCTGCCCGATGGTCTGCAGCCCCTTCTGAATTTGCAGCCAAAGCTGCCACTGTAGGAGTTTTATCAGCAAAGGATGAAGATATCCGTTCATTGCGTGAACTGATCACTTACGGACTGAAAGGATTATCTGCATACTCCAGACATGCCAATGTTCTTTTAAAAGAAGATAAAGAACTGGATACCTTCCTCCAACGCGCTCTCGCAGCAACGCTGGATGATACCCTGACCGTGGAAGATCTGGTGAATCTGACACTTGAAACCGGTAAATACGGTGTTTCCGGAATGGCACTTTTAGATCAGGCAAATACAGAAGCCTATGGAAATCCGGAAATAACAAAAGTCAATATTGGAGTCGGTAAAAATCCGGGGATTCTGATTTCCGGTCATGATCTGAAAGATCTGGAAATGCTTCTTGAGCAAACCGAAGGAACCGGAATTGATGTCTATACACATTCTGAGATGCTTCCGGCACACTACTATCCTGCATTCAAAAAATATTCTCACTTCAGAGGAAACTATGGAAATGCATGGTGGAAACAAAAAGAAGAGTTCGAGTCTTTCCACGGACCGATCCTGATGACAACCAACTGTATCGTTCCTCCAAAGGACACTTACAAAGACCGCCTGTACACTACCGGTGCGGCTGGATTTCCCGGCTGTCAGCATATTGACGACATACCTGAAAAAAACAAAGATTTCTCCAAGCTGATCGAACAGGCAAAACACTGCGCACCGCCTTTGGAAATTGAACGTGGTGAAATTATCGGTGGATTTGCCCATGCACAGGTTTTCGCTCTTGCAGATCAGGTTGTTTCTGCTGTC
>OLOE01000759.1_pt1 | contig 15302 bp, 10 predicted proteins | sample 1673201 | NCBI WGS metagenome assembly OLOE01 (sample SAMEA3136765, study PRJEB25190) | human gut metagenome | biome: human gut; feature: human-associated habitat; material: faeces | place: Austria | collected 2013
CGCCCGCGTGGGCGTGGAGATCCTCGGCGCGCAGGTCGCCGTTCAGCTCGGGGTCGAGCTGCCTGGCGACGTCCGGCCTCTTTGACCCGAGGTCGTTGCTGCCCTTGGCGAGATAGTGCCCCCTTCCCCCATGGCACGACGGACACTTGCGGCTCTCTTTGCGGGTCCCCCGCAGGCTCTCACGCCATTCGTACCCGCACGTCGGGCATTGCAGCCAGATCCTCTTGGCCGTGCGATCGGAGACCTGCGAAGGCTTCAGGTCGCCGTTCTTGGTGGAATGCCAAAGGTGCAAGATGCCCGCGTCCAGGCACTCGGCGCTATTGAAACCCTCCAGCGTCAGCCTCCTGCCGCAGTACGGGCATCCGGCGTCGTTGAACGCCCTCGTCCTCGCGGACAGCTGCCAACTGTGGCCGCACTCGCCGCGCCACCACACTCGGGCGAAATCGCAGCGCGAGACGTCGGACGGCTTGAGGGGCCCGTTCCGCTCCTCGTCCCATTGCGCCAGCAGATCCGCATGCCCGAACCGCAAGCACCATTTCTTGGCTGGACTCGCTCAGAAAGGATATCGCCCAGTCGAGTATGCTGCGCATGAGCGAGTGCAGCTCGTCCTCGTGGACGCGCTGCTGCTCGAAGGCGGGGCTGCGGTCGTCTGCGAACAGCTCCTCGGGGTTCATCGCCCCCCCTCTCCGTCACTCCGCATGAGCTGGCTGAACAGTATCGGACGCGTGGTGATGCCCTTGATCTTGACGATGCAGTCGTAGCTGCTGCGGCAGCCTCGCGATGAGGGCATGTTTCCTCCCCTGGGTCAGGGAGCGCGGGATTGCGCTCCTGCCCAGAGGAGGAGAACGAAGTATTTTGGACGTGCCCTAAGGGCGAGCGGCGGCCACGACGAAAGAGGGCCTTCTGCCGATTGTCATCCCCAGTAGTTAACGACCGTTAACCAGCAGCGAATAATCCGCCCAAAGACCAAGAACCCCCGCAACTCGGCTTGAGTTGCGGGGCAAGTAAACACTAGAGGTCGAAGTCGATCAATAGGGGCTGATACTTAAAGCAGCTGCCTTAAGTATCAGCCCAATCTTCGCAATCGGTCACATAATATCGGATGAAATGAGGCCTTCTCGACATTGCGGAACCCGATATAGCATGAGCCACACGGCCTCACGCTCCAAAACTCATCAAGAGCGAACGTGCCTCCGTCTCCATTCACCCGGCTCAGCGACCCCTAACGCAGTCTTTCAGCTTCTCGCTGATGACCTCCATAGCGGCATCGTAGGCATCGGATAGCTCCCTCATCGAATCGAACAGCTGAGTACGGGCCCTTGAGTCAGAAGTGACGTTATGAGCCTTCTGGCGAAATAGCGAGAGGGCTTTTACCAGCTCGACGTCGTCGATCCTACACGAAAGCAACAGGATATCCTCCAGCGACTGGCGCTGCATTTCCGAGTCCGCAGGATCAACAATCCAATCCGCCCATTCCTTCCCCTCGGTAGCAAGCTTATCCATCTGGAGGCAGCATTTCCCCGTGGCCCTCATACCGCGCTGGACAGCTTCTTGCAGCCCCACCAGATTGTCGCGCTCGAAGCGCCTCCACTCATCCTCGCGAGAGGCGTCGAGCCTCTTGTCCTCGAGCTTGTTCTGGTGCCTTGCCGTCATGCAAGCCGCAAGTAGCGTCACGGCCCCGCCGATAAGCGTGCCAACAAGCGACGGGAGCGCTGGGATCAAGGTGTCCAGAACGGCGCTTAGGCTGCAAGAATCCAACGCAGAGTCCTTTCTTCAAGAGCCTACATATTCGCAAGCATATCATTGATGGCACTTCCGAACTCGGCGTCTTTCTCAGCGTGCTCGAGCTCGGTACGGCACCTTGTCACCTCTTCCCCATGCTTACGTTGCCGCTCACACCTCACCACAGTTCAACGTTGCAATAGGTCAAGGGATCTATGTCGACGGCCGGGCCGTCGGCCATCCTGGCGATCTCCTGGACAACACCTTCAACATTGAACTTCGTTCGACCAACCCCTCTAAAACGGATTCTAAACAGCAACTGCTGCCCCAGATTGCCTTTAGGCATCTACCCCAACTTGATGCTCTTGGCACCAGCCCTGAACACGATAACCGTCATCATCACGTTGAGCGCTATCTGCGATATTGTGGTGGCAATTGAAGTACCGATGCCGCCGTACAGAGGTATCAGAAGATAGTTGCCCACAAGGTTGATGGCAAGGGAGATAAGTGCAATGGCAAACTGCAGACCATAGCGATTCAGCGACATGATGAGCGCGGACGCCGGCGCAAAGACATAGGCCGAAAATGCATTGATACACAGTATTTGAAACATTGATATGGAGGCATCGTATCCATCACCGTTCAAAACAGGGAAAACAAGCTGAGCCCCGACGCAGCAAATTGCAACCAAAGCCACGAATGGCACGGTAGTCTTCTTGAACCACTTGATGGCAAACTCGCGCTGTTTCTCGGTACTCTCGGTCATCTCCGCCTTGGACATCCTAACGCGAAGGACGGTCTTAATGGAAGGCAGGAAGAGCAGCACCATGTTAAAGTACTTCGATGCAACGCCGAACTCGGCGACCGCCTGGGTAGACCCAAAGGACGCCAGCATAGTGATATTCGCCTGGTTATACAATTGCGTGGCAACGCTATAGAGAATCAACCAAGCAGAAACAGCCAGGAACTCCCTACCAGCCTTGAAGTCAACCGCGATAGCCGCATCGCCGCGCCTAACAAGCTTCCCTATCATAGTAAGCGAAATCACAAAACAGGCTAATCCCGAAAAGCAGTACGATGCAAGAATGCTCCCCAACGAACCCGCCGCCAATACAACCGCAAGCGCAATGCAAGCGAGCAAGGTCAACTGCTTCGCATTCTCGACAACGCCGGACTTAGCATAGAGTTCACGGGATTGGAAGAAGGCGATATTCAGCTGCACAGTACCCAGCAAAAAGCCGTAAACGATAGCGGCCAGCATGACTGGATGGGCGACTCCCATAACTTCAGCCATAGGATAAGACCCGACAAGAAGAAGGACAAGGCAAGCTACGTTAATCGCATGCGAAATAAAAATGAGCGAATCGCGGTATGCACGATCCCTGGTCATCCTCTCGGTATTGTAGCGAACATAGGCAAGCGCGATGCTTTGCCCGGCAATCCCTAAAATAGTCGACGAAGTTGTGAAGAACACAGTGTAGCTTGCGTAATCCTCAACTGAAAGTATCCGCACCAATGCAACGGTCACAACCAGCTGTAGCGCTCTGGCGCCCATGTTAAACACAGTCACAACCGAAAAGTCTCGCGGTATAACCTGCTTAATCTTCAAGATCAATCCTCCGAAGTCCCTAGAAGGGAGCAAACGAAAACAACAAAGAACGAGGTGAACGCAATTGAGTACAGAATGCCCAACGACCAGCCAATCGCCGCATAGAGGACCAACAATACGACGGCCAAAGCGCTTTTTCTTTTGAATGCCAGCCAAAGGGAACAAATTAGGCCCAAAACAAAGGGGGTAAATCCAACCAGGCCATTCTCGCAAAGAACTTGCACATAAACATTATGGGGATTCGTGCCATGAAGACCAGAGTTGGCAGGCATCCCCAGCGAAGCCTCGTAAATAGCGTACTGTCCGGTGCCAATACCGAAAATGGGAGAGTTGCCAAACTGCTCTATCGCCAGTTGCCTCTTGATATCTCGGCTTGAAACGGCATCTTGAAATGTCAGGGAATCGATCATCGACTGTCCGAGCGGACTAGCAACAACGGCAACAACGGCAATTATCAAACAGAGCAGGAATGTCTTTTTCTCAAGCGAGACATCACGAGTCTTAGCCAGCATCAGGTAAGCGCCAACGATTACCAGCAGATAATAGAAAGTTCTCGCACCGGTGACAACGCCTGCAACCATGCACAGCAAAATCACAATGATGCGCGCAGGCGCTTTAAGCCGCGTGGCGCCCAAAGCCAAAACCGCGATAGTCACATTGCTAAACAGAGCAGAAATGATCGAGTCGCCAAAAATCCCATCCGGTCTATAAAGGCGAATCGTCGATGGAGAGAACTCCCAACTGGCCATAGAACCATATTGCCAAATTGTTATGCCGGCGTTCACGATACCAGCTACTAGACATATAGAGAGCAGTTTTCTAGCGATGCCCTTCCTATCTGCGTCTTCATACGAAAAGAAACAAGCGATACCCACCACATAAACCGCAAGCTTCAGGGCTTCCACGTACTCCTTATAGAAAAGCGCGGAAATCCCAGCAATCAACGCGAAAACTAGGAGGAAAGCGTAGGCAACGTTCATTCTCAAACTCAGAGTTCGTTTGCCATTACAAACGAGAACAACCACCATGAGAAGAAAAGCCACGGGCATCGCAACGTTCAGGTCAGAATAACGGACCTGAGTAAGGGAAAACGAGTCGACATTCGCCACCACGGCAACGCCAGGAAGCGATCCGAGAACCTCTCCAACCACAGAGCTAATGACAGAGCCTACCGGCAGCGAAACACTAGAGAAGAGAAGTATTATCAGAGAGAAGCAGAATACAAGCCCCGTTCGATTCGCATTCGACGCGTAAGAGGCGTCGGAGGTTCTAGTCTTCATTAAGGCTCTCCCTAACAGTAATCACATTAGTCCTGCCATATTCAAAAGGAACATCAAGAATCGTGCTCTTTACGACGGTGCCATAATGTGGAGAATAAAGCCCCTTCCGAACGACAATATCTCCTTCGGCGCAAAAGGTAACCGAAACACCTCGACTCACAAGGATTGCCTCTTTACGTCCTATGACGGAAACATCAACCTCCGGCGCAAGAACGAATGACCTCGTCGCAGCAACAGCAGGCTCAGAGCCCTCGACGTCATCCTTGACCACAACCCCCTCCAGGCAAACCTCCACAACCCTCTTGTGGGTCACGCCAAGACGGGTGGCCCAGCAATCCGTCGCGCCCCTGAAAACAACTGACCCATCGGCCTCCGCAACATCAAGGCTCGCGCCGCCACGCCTCGTATACCCAAACAACCCTCGGAATTCATTTTGCTCAAGATTCCCAAACCGCAACGTCGAGTGTTGTGCGGTACCGCGAAGGATATTGCGCACCTTGGGATCGCGCGTATAAACACCCGAACCGGGGTCCACAAAAAACGGCACGCCCTTGAAGCAAAGCGTGAAGGAAAGCTTATCGTTATGCGTATGTCCAGGCTCGGACTCATCGACAAAGCCATCGGAAGCGAAGAATCCCAACGACCAGTCTCCATACCTAGCAAGAGCCATACCCGCATCATAAAACGTTCTCGCCCCTCCGCGCCATGAGGGAATACATGCAACACGGCCGGAAGCACCGTAAAACAGCTCTTCTTCGGCGAAGAACGCTTCATCAGGAGCATCCGGACCGATTTCCCTGTTAGCCAGCCTGCTCACGAGGCGTAAGTCATCATAGCGCTCAGGTGAAATACACACTACGCGTCCTGAATCATTGTCACCTATTTGAAGGGAACACCCATCTTCGCCTGTTACGGCATCAAGAAAACGGCCGAGAATCGAAAGACGCTCAAAGAAATCCGCAGGCAGCTTATAGGGCGTTTCAGCAAAGCACTTGCCCGCGAAGAAGAGCATCTCTCCCACCAGCCGTGTATAGCGGGTGCTGCGCTCGAAGCAACAGCCGTCGTCGAGAACCTGTTTCCGCACGCATCTCATCAGCTCGTTGTGGGTGTATTCCCCCCACTTCCGTGCTTTGGGCAGGTTGGGGTAGGCCGCAACGACAGCGGCAAGTCCAAGCAGGTCGGCGATGTAGTGGTTGTTCTCTTGCAATCTAGCTGATGTCTCGAGGTTTGCCCAAATATGCTCACCATGGCAGAAAGCAAGCTCCGCAATCACCGTATGCATTGGGTCGTCCTCGCAAAGCCCGCACCGCAAAAGCTCGTATGAGGAAAGTAGGTTGAACACGCGAATGCCGACTTCCATAGTGCACGTCCACTGAACACCCCTTCCCATAGGATTCATAGAGGCGAAAGACCCAACTTTATCGCGATAGCAAGCAAGAAACTTTACATCACCCGTTTGACGGAATGCCGCCGCAAGGGGGAGAAGGTACTGCATCCTTCCGTATTCCCACGGCACCTTTATGTCGGCAACCCCAGATTCCGGTTTGATGGCATCGTAAGGCCCGTCTGGAAAACGATATCCAGCAATGAAATCAGTGCACCATTCGTCTTCCACGGCAATATCTCTTGGCAGATCGAACCATTCCCCGAAAAGCACGAAGGAGCCACCGATTATCCTCTCGGCAGCTCTCCTTATCTCGATATCGAAGGACTTGAATCCAGCAGAGCCATTATCGACAAAAATGTTCCCGTTAAAACCCTCGGCAAGCTCGTTACCTAAACAAGATGCCTTCTGGCGGATGGCGCTGCTACTACTCTTATATATCTGCCTCTTAACCTTACGCGTGGTCCTGTTGGCGACCGCAACGGCAAGACGCCGGCATATACGCTGAACCATGTTAGCCTTTCTTGCCTCTCTTATCCGTAACTTCCGCTTCTAGAATCTTCAGCACCTTGTCCATCTGCACTTTCCAGTCGAACCGCTCCTCGGCGAAGGCACGCATTTTACTGCCAGTCTCCGGGTCTGCAGCCATCCTATTTGAAAAAGCGATAACCTTGTCAATGGGTATCGGGTCGTCATTACTAGGAAGCAAGAGAGTGAATTCCTCGTCCCCGCTAAAACCCTTCTCGGGGAATGAATAGATAAACGGTATGCCTCTGGCACAATACTCCCTGGATTTCATCGTTGAACCGAGGGAAATCCCAATCCTGTGCAATCCAAGAGAACCGACAGCAACATCCGCGTCATCAAAGAAAGCGTCAAGCTTGCTTCCGGTCGCGGCACCCGCAAACACAACAGAATCTCCTAGCTTCAGCTCGGAAACAAGCTTTTCCAAGGAAGGATTCTCTGCCCCCACACCGACAAGGGTAAGCCGCACAGGTCGATCACCCTTATATTCGGCAAGCCCGTGGATGAGCCTGTCGACACCATGATGAGGGGAAAACTTGGCGACAGCAAGAAGCCTCACGACTTCGCAAGGCGCACAAGCCTTCCTCAATGGAATGGCCCCAAGGTCAATCCCGTTGTCGTAGGTGATGTTCGGTACTCCCCAGATAGTGTCGTCATCAAGGTAAGTGATGGCGTAGTCGAAGTAGCGCGGGGCATGTTTCGCCCTAAGCGACTCCAGCCACGCATAAGTCCAGTGTGCAACATAGCTCAAATACTTGCGCGATTCGAGAAGCCTTTTATGGCGCGCGTCCCTTTCCAGCTCAAAAGGGAAGGTGGGAAACTCTACCGCAAGGACAACCCCATGGCTTCGAAGCTGTTTTGAGAATGAACAGAAAACATTGTCAAGATGGTCAAAACGAATTACCACCGCCTCAACACCGTTCGCAAGAGACCAATTGCTCAGAAAAGCATATTTGCTTCTGCGATCTCCCGCGGTCTTCCGAACATGGCTGGCAACGACTTTTCCACTGCTGGGCCGTTCTATCCTCGTTTCTAAGCCGTAGTCCTTGCTGATAAAGACATCGTGTCCAGCCTCTTCAGAAGCTCTTGCCTGAGACATCACCTTAGCGGAGATGCCGAGAGATGAGTTCGAGTTAAAGTCAATTGCGGAAGTGAACAGAACGCTCAGTCGACGTCCTCCTTCGGTGCCCGATCTAGACATTTCGTAGGCACCCCCCTGAACAGACCCAAAGGGAGCATCCTTGATCATCACAGCATTCGCGCCAATAGTCACATTATCACCAATCACGATTGGCCCAAGCACCTTAGCACCTGCACCGATATAGCAATTATCGCCGATAACAGGTACCTCGTAGTGCCCACTACGCCCACCAATGGTCACGCCTTGTGCAATCACGCAATTCTTCCCAATCTTCGCACGCTTATGTATCACTACGCCGATACCCTTGTAGCCGAAGCTTGTGCCCTCGCCAATTTCACACTGAGCGGAAATAAACGAGTTGTGCACAAGATAGATCCACATCTCGTACAGCTTTGCCAGAGGCTTGAGCTTATGGCAAAAAAGCCAATGCGCCCTTCTCTGCTTGTTCGCCGCATTCATAAAAGAGCTCATCTAAGGGCCCCCTTCCGCCCATTCTCCAAATCCGCGACCAGCTCCTCGAGGTAGTGGTCTACACAAAAATACTCCGCCGACGCGAGCGCCGCCTCCTTCATCGAAGCAAGAAGCTCGCGATCCCTGTCCAAAGCTTTTATCGCGTCGCACATCGCTTCGACGTACACTCATCAAGAACGATGCCGTCCTTACCAGATTCGACAAGCTCGGCATTGTAGTTGATATTGCTCGCAACGGTCGGCACCGCTGCCATCTTTGTCTCAACCAAAACGCCCGGAACGCCTTCTGCTGCCCATTTACTGGGAAAAAGATGCAAGTCATACCTAGAGAGCTCGGAAACCGCATCATTTGTCACTGAGTCGAAGACACCATGATAGAAAACGTTCGGAAGCGCCGAAACCCGCGCTTCGAAAGTATCCTTGAATGTCTCCTCAACACGCCCATAGAAGTAGAATTCAACTCCCGCAAGGCGCTCGGCGCAGTCAAGAATGACGTCGGCCCCCTTCGCTGGCCCAATAAGCGAGAAGCTGACGCATTTAAGGACGCTGCCCGTTTTATGCGGCAAGACCGCAGCAGTCGGCCTGTTGCGGCAGTTAGGGTAAATCGACACATTATCCAAGCCAAGATTCCTTGTTGCATTACACATGGTCTTGGTTTCAACGTAAATACGACCCAGCTTCGCACAGGCTTTCCTATATGCTAAATCGCTCGACAAATGGCTCGGAAGAAGGCCCCCCATTGCCATTAGATAGCACCGAGAGAGAACGCTCGGTCTAACGATTGAGAGCAAACAAAGTAGAGTCCTTTGCATCCTCGCGTTACCGAACCCGAGCACGAAAAGGCCATCCTTCGACGTCATCAGAAGCCGAACGATCTTGACGGTTCCCACATCCCTGAAGCCGACCTTCTCGACGGGGACGCGATCAGCAAGCGCCTCAGCGAGCAAGGCGTTCTTAACCGTCACTCCGCCGTACGGAGGAGGGAATTGTCCCAGATAGTAGACCTTCAACTGCTAACACCTACTCCAGGCATCTTCCATGATATTCCAGCAGAGCTCATCAAAAGTGATGCCAACAGCCTTTGCTGCATCAGGAAGCAGCGAGGTCCCGGTCATGCCGGGAATGGTGTTCGTTTCCAGATACCAGAGGCGGTTGTGCTCGTCCAGAATACAATCGGTTCTGGATACACCATAACAGCCGAGAGCCTCATGGGCTCCCAACGCCATCTCCTCGCACTGCCTAAGTTCTTCTTCGGTGAGACGTGCCGGGCAAATGTGCTGCGCCATATCCTGCTCGTATTTTGCCTCGTAATCATAGAATTCATTAGCCGGGATTATTTCAATGGGAGGAAGAACGCGAGGATTCTCCCCGCCCAGCACCGCGACCGTCAGCTCCCTGCCCGAAATAAACTGCTCAACCAGAACCGAGGGAGCAAGCTCCAGCGCAGTGTCAATCGCACAAGCGAGATCGTCTCCATTGTCGACGATGGAGACGCCAAGGGCGGACCCTTCGGTTGAAGGCTTTACGACAAGCTTGCCTCCCAGTTTAGTCCTAATGTCTTCTATATTGCATTCCTCACCACGAAGCACCCTGATGTATCCAGGTGTTGGGATGCAGAAAGATCCGACCAACAGTTTTGCCACAAATTTGTCCATTGCAATCGCGCTGGAGAGAACGCCCGGCCCCGTATAGGGCAAGCCAACGCTTTCACAGAACCCCTGAATCGACCCGTTCTCCCCAGCCCCTCCGTGAAGGCAAATGAAGACGCCTTCGACAGAAGAGTCGAGGAGCGTATGAGCCCAGCCTTCAACGCCTGTGTCTATCTTTATGACCTCGTAACGCTTTTCCAGAGCCTCTTCCACGGCTGCGGCCGATAAGAGCGAGACCTCGCGCTCCCCGCTGGCGCCACCGCAAAGCAATGCGATTCGTCTAGCCATTTTCATCATCCTCCAACCGTCCAGTTATTTGATGTCCGACACAACGTAGCGAAGCTTTCCGCGCTTCGTGCGTTCGATTCCGTCGACGCGCTTGAAGGATACGGGGAGCATTCCCTTGGTCCTGTCGCGGAAGCGTTTCTCCGCCTCGGCGATGTCCTCAGTGTAGTTATCCGAAAGAGGGACAAAGCTGATTTCGACCGAGTAATCCTCTAGCTGATGAATCTGAGCTTCCTTGATCGTCGCCGACTCAGTGAACAAAGCAGAAAGCGCGCCAACCTTGCCTCCGTCGGGAAGCGACAGAAGTTCACCAGTCCGCCCATCAATCCGTTCAATCACCCTTCGCCCGTTCTTTAGCCTATCAGTGGTAATGGCAAGGTCACCGGTGTCGTAGCGCAAGAGCGGGAAGGCAAAATTGGTGAGGTTACTACCAACAATTCGCGAATAATCGCCGCATTCAATGAACTCAACGGCGGAGTAATCCTCGTCAACAATGTAATCATGGTCGGCGTCCTCGCCAATGCACGCTACCGCCTCAGTGAGGCCGTACAGAGCATGGGGCTCCACCCCGAACGCCTTCTCTATGATGGACCGCTGATAACCATATAAGTTCTCGGCACTCGCCGTCACGGCCTTGATAGGCTTATCGAAAGTCAGACCGTTTTGCGCAACGAATGACGCAAACGGCATGATGCACGAAGGATACCCGTGGATCCAGGTTAGTCCGTAATCATTAATTGCTTTGAAGTAAGCCATGTAGTTTTCATCGTTGCCATGGAAAGCCGAGAACTTAATCTGGAAAAGCGGCTGACACTCCCGCCAAAAAGGCGGCTTTCTCTGGTTCGGCGGCACAATGGTCCTGCTGCCGAAGTCGGCATACCTCGTGCCGTATTCAACGCCAATACGGTTCCAGAAGCGCCAAAAAGCCGCCCAAAGATCGCGAACATTGTCGACCGATTGCGGGAAGATAAGACTCGACCCCGTCGATCCGCTCGTGTGCTCAGTGATATGAGGAATCTGTTCGAGACTCTTAGGTTTCAACAGCTCAACATTGTCCCGAACGGTCTGCTTGTCAAGAATTGGAAGAGCGGCGAGATCGTCAGCGGTCTTGATAGACGCAGGGTTGACTCCGCCCTCATTAAACATGTTCGTATAGAAAGGAACCTCGCCATAACAGAACTGCACCATCTTCCGAAGCTTGCGGTCCCTAATATCGAGCAGCTCGTCACGCGAGCAAGCGATGCGCGAGTTGTAATCGGCTAGACGCGACTTAAAGTCCCCGCCGAATCTTAGCTCGGCAAGTCGCCCACCTTCACGGCGACAACCGATGTTTTGCACGAAAATCGGCATGGTATTATAGAGCTTCATCTTATCCATGTTATACAACTGCCTTTTTGTAGCGGGGATACGTAAAATAAACCTCGTGGGAATTGGCGGGTTGGCTAATGATCCGACAGGAGTCGCGGTACACGCCAAATTCTGGCGCATATGCGACCTCGTCTATTTGTCCATCGGCTTCGGGAACGTCACGAGCAAAGACAAAGGCACTCTCAATGCACCCGTCGCCTACAAGGTGGTCGACAACACGTAGCCCATCCGCCTCAAGCACAATCTCTCGAACCACTTTGCACTTCCCGCCACATTGAAGAAGAGCACCACGTACTATCGTTGCCGCCGAATCCTCAACAGCGCCCGTACTGTACCTGGCAACCCGGAATGGCGCCCAGCACTCGTGCTGTTCCTCACCATTCACCATCACGGTACTGTGCGAATGCGTCTTCTTGAACTCAAGCCTTTTCGCATCCTGATAGGCATAGGTGCCGCAGTTCACAATCCACGGCTCTCCATCCACAAAGCACTCGAAACTCAATGCGTCGCAATGAACGTGCCCCATGGCATAGGCCGGGCCCGGCTTGCCGGCATCGAAAATCACCTTGACGAAGCCCGCCTTGGTCTGCCGTTCGAGAATGCAGTAGCCCGAATTCTCTAGCACACCATGAAATTCCGGTACAACGCCGAAACGCTCGCGAGCGCAAAGCAACAGCGCATCGCGACTCTTAGCCACGTTGTCGCCGCAATCGTTGAACAGTGGAGTCCTATTGATCCCGCGCTCCATAGAGTATAGGCAGTCGCACATCTGCCGAAGCTTAAAAGCTTCGGCATGCTCACCAAAGCCCGAGTCGCGCAAGACAATTGCAGCACGCATCAGGTCCTCAAGCACAATCTTCTGATACATCGGGCTCTGCTCGAAGTGCATCCCATCGTCGAGAACCTGCTCGTCAACCTGCGCCTTTAGCATAGGCAGAACAAGCTCGAGCGTCTCGCGGTCGTCGAAATAACACGCGAGGATAGCAAGGGCCTTCAAGTTCTCTAGATAGTGATTGGCCAGGAGGTCCTTCTCCAGGTGCTGGGAAAGATGTACGTACTGCTCAGCCAGCGATGCGTCAATACGCTCACAAAAGGCATTATCAACCCTCAATGTGTCATCAAGCTCAGCTCTAAAAGCAAGCCAGCTAACGATGCGCATCGATATGACGTATGGATCCCAGGCAACGTCTCCGCGCTCCCGCGGGCAGGCATCTATCCAGCTGTCCACGATAGCTTTAGCTTTATCAAGGTATCGCTTATCACCCTCATCAAGGAAAGCCTTCGCAAGAGGAAGCAAGTATTCGTGGTAATGCAGGTTAAAACGCCAGAGCGGGGTCGAGAGCTCTGCGTGCCACGATTCGCACCAATCCATGTGCTCCTCGTGATTTAGGAGTTCCATCCTGTCATCAAGAAGAGCATCCACATCAAAACGCGCTAGAAAAACTGGATCGAAGTCAATCTCCGATAATGTGGGAACGCGGCGAATATCCGCCTTGTCCGCATCGGGGCAAGGCCTGTAACCAACGCGCAAACGCGTACTGCCCCCAAGTTTTCGCCAGATTCTATAGGCAATCTGACTAGGCTTGAGGTGCAGCGCGGTGTCTATATAAAGTCGCAGCTTTGACAATTCTTTAATCTCCCCTATTTACCGAGCACACTCGCAATTCGCTCGCTAGCATGCCCATCCCCATACGGGTTCGAAGCCCGGCTCATCGCCGCATACTCCTCTTCGTCTGAGAGCAGACGGGAAAACTCAAGATAGATAACGTCCTCCTCAGTGCCCACAAGCTTCAACGTGCCCGCAGTAACCCCCTCAGGCCGCTCGGTGGTGTCACGCATCACCAACACCGGCTTGCCCAAGCTAGGAGCCTCCTCCTGGATGCCACCCGAATCGGTAAGAATAAGATGACTCGTAGCCAGAAAGTTATGGAAGTCAAGCACTTCCAGAGGATCGATGATATGGAGACGATCGAAGCCGTCCAGCTCCTCGTGAGCCGCCTTGCGTACGAGTGGGTTCATGTGAATAGGATAAATCGCCTTGGTGTCGGGATGCTCCTCCATCACACGTCGGATTGCGCGGAACATACGGTGCATAGGCTCGCCGAGGTTCTCTCGGCGATGCGCCGTAATTAAAATCAGGCGGCTGTCACTGGCCCACTCCAACTCTGGATGGGTATAGTCCTCGCGCACCGTGGTGCGGAGGGCGTCGATGCCGGTGTTGCCGGTCACCCAAATCTTCTCTGCACGCTTGCCCTCATCGAGCAGGTTCTGCTTACTCGCCTCGGTAGGCGCGAAATAGTACTCGCTGACGATATCCACAGCCTGACGATTGAACTCCTCGGGCCACGGGCTGTAAATGTCGTGAGTACGCAAGCCCGCCTCCACATGCCCCACGGGAATCTGCAGATAGAAGCAGGCAAGTGCTGCAGCAAAGCTTGTGGTCGTGTCGCCGTGCACGAGCACTACGTCAGGCCCCTCTTCCTCGAGAACCGCCTTGAGCTTCAGCAGTACGTCACACGTGACGTCGAACAGCGTCTGCCCCGGCTTCATGATTGCCAAGTCATGGTCTGGTGTCACGTCGAAGACGCGCAAGACCTGATAAAGCATCTCGCGGTGCTGGCCCGTTACGGTCACAACCGTCTGAAACTCATCGGGGCGGCTCTTGAGCTCGTTCACGAGCGGACACATCTTGATGGCCTCCGGGCGCGTCCCGAAGACAAGCATCACTTTTTTCAAACCTGCTTCTCCTTGCATCTCTTTAACTGGCTTACAGCTTGTAGACGTTCTCGCCGTCGCCGCACACGTTGCGCGGATCGATAAGGATGCGCCCGCCGAAAGCTTCGGGCTTGCCCTTGATCTGGGAATGACCAACCATCACGATCACCATCTCCAGGCCGTCCAAGAACTCTTCCATAGAGTGCACCTGACCCGGGACCTCGTCGCGCTCGACCCAGGGGTCGTACACCTTCACAGTGCCACCGCACAGGTGCTCCTCCATGGACTCGAGCATCTGCAGCGTCGGGCTCTCGCGCACGTCGTCAACGTCCTCCTTGTAGGTCAGGCCGTAGATGCCCACCTTGGAGGCGTCCTTGATCCCGCGCTCGGCCATAACCTCGTGGGCACGATGCAGCACATACTCAGGCATGCCCGCGTTGGTCTGAAGCGCCAGGCGGATGAAGTTTGCCGTTTCGGGGTAGTCGCCCACCAGGAACCACGGATCGACGGGGATGCAATGGCCACCCACGCCGGGACCGGGCTGCAGAATGTTCACGCGCGGGTGCTTGTTGGAGATGCGAATGACCTCCGCCACGTCCATGCCGCCGATACGGCAGATCTTAGCGAGCTCGTTGGAGAATGCGATGTTAATTGCGCGGAAGGTGTTCTCGACGACTTTGGTCATCTCGGCGGTGCGAATGTCGGTCACACTGATTTCGCCCTGACAGAAGGTTGCGTAAATCTTGGCTACCTCCTCGCCAACCTCGGGATCGTCCGCACCGACCGTACGGTTGTTGTGCAGCAGCTCGTAAACCATGTTTCCGGGGATGATGCGCTCCGGGGCGTGCACGAGCTTAACGTCCTCGCGATCGGCCTCAGTGAGCAGCGGGCGCACAAAACGATCCACCGTGTTGGGCGAGATCGTCGACTCAATCACGAGCACGGCGCCCTCCGGGGCAACCTCGAGCACCGTCTTGCAGGCAGCAATCACATAGCAGGGGTCAATCTTCTTGTCCAGCTTATCGTAGGGCGTCGGCACGCTCACGATGTAGGTATCGCACACCTGATACTCGGTCGTGAATTTGATGCCAGATTTCAACGCGTCGACGAACAGCTCGTCAAGCCCCTCCTCCTTGAAGGTAGTGTGGCCGGCG
>OLOE01000766.1_pt1 | contig 15163 bp, 16 predicted proteins | sample 1673201 | NCBI WGS metagenome assembly OLOE01 (sample SAMEA3136765, study PRJEB25190) | human gut metagenome | biome: human gut; feature: human-associated habitat; material: faeces | place: Austria | collected 2013
TGCCGCACCTCGCTCGCCGTATCGGCACTTAGAATTATGCGGTATTGCCTTATATCTTACACCAAATTTAGATAAAATGCCATTAAACAACCAAAAGCAGCGGCAAGCCAAAGCTGCCGCCGCTGCAAAATTATAATTGCGCCGCTGGTAAATATTATGCCTGCCGCCCGGTTGGAACATATTGCAACACGTTTTCGGAAACATGGGTGTTGAAAAACTGGATCAGCGGTCCCAGGCAGAACGCACAGATCAGGGTGCCCAGCCCCAGCAGCCCGCCCAGCAAAAAAGCCAGTAATGCGCACAGCGTATCCGTAAAAAGGCGGCAGCAGAAATAGGGGAGTGGCGTGTGGTCCCGCAGGCCCAGCGCCAGGTAATCATACGGGGCAACCCCCAAATCGGAGGTCTGGTGCAGCGAAATGCCAAGTGAGGTGCACACCACCGCTGCAGCCACCCACGGCAGCTGTGCGGGCAGGGTAGCGGCCTGTGCAAAATGCGCAGTGAGGAAATCATAGAAAAACGTGATGATAAACCCACAGCAAACGGCATTTGCAACGGTGCCAAAGCCGACATATCTGCGGCCCCAAATCATCTGCATCGTGAAAAATACCGCGTTATAAATCAGGTTCTGTACGCCAAGGGTCAGCCCGGCAAGCTCCGCAGAGCGGATGTTGAGCGCGTTGAAAGGGTCGTTGCCCAGATGGGCAAACTTGAAAAGGGCAACACCAAGGCTGATGACCACAATGCCCACCAGCATACCGGCCACGCGCCGGAAGGTGACATGCTGTTCCATAACCATACTCCAGTTGTGCTGCCCGGCCGGACAAAAGTTGAGCTCATGAATAAATATGCGTACAACTTATTACAACAAAAGTGTAACATGTCCACGCTGAAAGGTCAATATAGAAATCTATGGCTGGTTATCCATTCTTCTTTACCTGCTTTTAGGCCAAAAACCGCCTGCTTTTTGTGGGAAAAATTTCAAAACTGCTTGTATATTGTGGCCGTTTCGTTTATACTAATATGTATGTCTGAAAACTGTATGTTCTGTGCATACAAGCGGACACAAGAGGGAAACGTACTTGGACCTGCCCTGTGCGCGTGCAGCACCATGGCAGCCCACGATCTAAGGGGAAATGATTATGGCAAATTATTTTGAAATGTCCAAAGACCAGCTCCGTGCAGAAAAGGCTGCGCTGGAACAATCCTATGCCGAGTTCAAGGCCAAGGGCCTTAAGCTCAACATGGCCCGCGGTAAACCAGGCCCTCATCAGATGGACCTGGCCATGGATCTGCTGAAAATGAGTGACTATACCACCGAGAATGGCTATGATGCCCGCAATTATGGCAACTTGGAAGGTTTGGAAGAAGCCCGCGCCCTGTTTGCCGATGTGATGGGCGTTAAGTCCAGCGAGGTTTTTGTGGGCGGCAACTCCAGCCTGCAGCTGATGTACAACCTTATCAGCATAGGTCATACCTTTGGCTTCCCGGAATCCCCCTGCCCGTGGTCCCAGGTGGAGCACCGCAAGTTCCTCTGCCCGGCCCCCGGTTATGACCGCCATTTCAAAATCACCGAGGAGTTTGGCTTTGAGCTGATCACGATCCCCATGACGCCGGACGGCCCCGATATGGATATGGTGGAAAAGCTGATTGCCGAAGACGACACCATCAAGGGCATCTGGTGCGTGCCGCAGTACTCCAACCCCGATGGCTATGTCTACAGCGATGAAACCATCCGCCGCTTTGCATCCATGAAGACCGCTGCCCCGGATTTCAAGATTTTCTGGGACGAAGCTTACATTGTCCACCACCTGACCGATGAAATCATCGAGACCCCGGTGCTGCTGAATGAAAGCAAGCAGTATGGCACCGAGGACCGCGTTTTCATGTTCACCTCTACCAGCAAGATCACCTTCCCCGGCGCTGGTGTTTCTGCCCTGGCATGCAGTGAAAAATCTTTGGCTTATATCTGCAGGCGCTTCTCTGTCATGATCATCAGCTATGACAAGATGAACCAGCTGCGCCATGTCCGCTTCCTGAAGAACAAGGACGGCGTGCTGCAGCATATGGCCAAGCATCGCCGCCGCCTGGTGCCCTGCTTTGACGCAGTCAAAACCACCTTTGCCCATGAGCTGACCCCCTGCGGCGATATCGCCCACTGGACCAATCCCAAAGGCGGATACTTCATCAGCCTGTATGTCATGCCCGGCTGTGCCAAGCGTGTAGCCCAGCTCTGCAAGGACTGCGGCCTGACCCTGACCGGCGCCGGCGCAGCGTTCCCTTATGGCATTGACCCGCAGGATTCCCACCTGCGCATTGCCCCCACTTACCCCAGCCTGTCTGAGGTAGAAACCGCATCCATGCTGCTCACCGTCTGCGTGCGCCTGGCTGTGGTCGAAAAGCTGCTGGCAGAATAAAATAAGCAGCCATCCTGCATAGTTAAAACAGGTACGCCCGGTTTTCCCGGCCGGGTGCGCCTGTAAAAAGGGAAAAAGCCGCCTGCTTTCCGGCAGGCGGCTGCTTCCCTGCATGGCGGTGTGCGGCAACGCGCATACGCCGGTAATAAAACCCCGCCCGTGCCGGTGCGCGGGCAATGTTTGGAGGTACATATGAATAAGAGAGGGAAGTCGTGGCATTTGATTGTCACGGCGCTGCTGATCGTCGTGTTCTCGTTTACCGCCCTGTTCGGCGTGAGCTACACATACGGCGATACCAAGAACGTCTACATCAAGGGCGCGGAGGATATCCGCTTCGGTATCGACATCCGCGGCGGCGTGGACGTGACGTTCATGCCGGCTGACGGTGTGGAAGCCACCGATGACCAGATGACCGCGGCCAAAACCGTCATCGAAGACCGTCTGGTCGGCCTTGGCATTACCGACTATGAGGATTATGTGGACTATAACAAGGACCGCATCATCGTCCGTTTCCCCTGGAAAACCGGCGAAACCGACTTTAATCCCCAGACCGCCATTGACGAGATCGGCACCACCGCCCAGATGGTGTTCCGCAAGGGCTCTACTGCCGACGGCGAAGAGATCCTGAGCGGTGACGATGTGACGTCCGCAACCGCAGGCTACAACCAGGAGAACGGTTATGTTGTTCAGCTGCAGTTCAGTGCTGACGGTGCCAAAAAGTTTGCTGAGGCCACCACCGAGCTGGCAGCCCAGTCCAACGGTACCATCTCCATCTGGCTGGACGGCGAGAACATCTCCACCGCTACCGTCAAGACTGCCATCACGGACGGCAACGCTGTGATCGAAGGTTCTTTCACCCAGGACCAGGTCACCGCGCTGGCAAACCAGATTAACTCCGGTTCTCTGCCTTTTGCCCTCTCGGCCGAAAGCTTCTCCACCATCAGCCCCACCCTGGGCGCTAAGAGCCTGGATGTGATGGTGCTGGCCGGCATCATTGCCTTTGCCTTTGTGGCTCTGCTCATGATCGTGCGTTACCGTCTGCCCGGTACCATTGCGGTCATCTCTCTGTTTGGCCAGGTTGTCGCCACGCTGGCATTTGTTTCCGGTTACTTCACCGTGTTCAATGGCTCCACGCTGACCCTGCCCGGTATCGCCGGTATCATCCTTGGTATCGGTATGGGCGTTGACGCCAACGTTATCACCGCTGAGCGCATCAAAGAAGAGCTTGGCAACGGCAAAACGCTGGATGGCGCTATCGCCAGCGGCTTCAAGATGGGCCTGACCCCCATCATTGACGGCAACGTGACCATCGTCATCGTTGCAGCCCTGCTGATGGGTGCTTTTGGTCCCACCGATGGCTTCTGGGGCAAGGTGTTCAACCCCATCTTCTTCATGTTTGGTCCTTCCACGGCTGGCAGCATCTACTCTTTCGGTTTCACGCTGCTCACCAGTGTTCTGCTCAACTTTGTTTTTGGCGTGTTTGCAACCCGCATTATGATCCGTGGTGCATCCCGCTGCAAGGTGTTCCGCAACCCCGTTCTGTATGGCGGTTCCAAGGATGGCAAAAAGACTTACAAGTGCCCCAACATCAACTTTGTCGGCAACCGCAAGAAGTTCTACACCTTCTCCGGCGTTCTGGTTGCCGTGGTGCTGGTGTTCAGCTTTGTCTTCGGCGTTACCATGGATATCGAGTTCAAGGGTGGCGCTATGGTTACCGTTGGCTACCAGGGCGATGTTGACCTGAACAATGTCAAGCAGACGGTAGCCGCCGAGCTGGGCCAGAGCAACCTGACCGTACAGACCGGCACTGATGTTTCTGGTGCACAGACCCTGACCATCAACCTGCCCGGCAGCGAGACCCTTTCCACCGAGCAGCTGGACAGCATGATCGAAACCCTGAACACCACCTACCCGGACAACCAGTTTGTCCAGCAGGAAGTCAGCAACGTCAACCCCACCATCGGCAACGAGTTCCTGGCCAAGAGCGTTGTGGCTGTTGTGGCTGCCTGCGTGCTGATTTTGCTGTACGTTGCCGTGCGTTTCCGCCGCATTGGCGGCTGGTCCGCCGGTGCCATGGCAATCGTTGCTTTGCTGCACGATATGTTTGTTGTGTACGGCGTCTTTGTTCTGCTGCGCATTCCCCTCAACGGCAACTTTATTGCAGCTATGCTTACCATTCTGGGCTACTCCATCAACGATACCGTTGTTATCTATGACCGTATCCGCGAGAACACCGGCCTTTACGGCAAAAAGATGTCCCTGCCGGAGCTGGTCAACCTGTCCATCAACCAGAGCTTTGGCCGTTCCATGATGACCAGTATCACCACCTGCATTGCACTGGCAATCGTCTGCGTGGTGTCCATCATCTTCAAGCTGGACAGCATCTTCACCTTTGCGGTGCCGCTGCTGTTTGGCATGGTCAGCGGTGTTTACAGCACCATGTGTATTGCAACCCAGCTGTGGGTCAGCTATAAGACCCGCAAGGCTGCCCCCGCCCCCAAGAAAGCGTAAACCAGGAGGAACTTTGCTATGCGTTGCCCGTACTGCGGTGCCGATGAATCCAAGGTAATTGATTCGCGCCCCACGGAGGACGGCGAAAAGATCCGCCGCCGCCGCGAGTGCCTTTCCTGCAAAAAACGCTTTACCACCTATGAGATCGTGGAAACTGTGCCCCTGATGGTCATCAAAAAAGACCGTTCGCGTGAAGTGTTTGACCGCCAGAAACTGCTCAACGGCATGCTGCGCGCCTGCGAAAAGCGCCCTGTCAGCTATGAGCAGCTGGATGCCGCCGTCAGCCGCATTGAACAGGTGCTGCTGAACTCTTACGACAGGGAAGTGACCTCCGTCTATATTGGGGACCTTGCCATGGAGCAGCTGAAAAAGATGGACGACGTTGCCTATGTGCGCTTTGCTTCCGTCTACCGCCAGTTCAGCGATGTCAACACCTTTATGGATGAGCTGAAAGACATGCTGGATTCCCGCGCCAAAAACGGCGGCATGCAGGGCTAAAATGTGCCCGTAAAGCACTGTTCCAGCTGGTCAATCTGCGCCAGCACCCGTGCAGCTTCCACCGCAAGGTCGGCCTGGTTTTCCGGGTTGGCATACTGCGGCAAAACCGCCATGGTTTCGTTCATGCGATCCAGCGCGTTGCGGCGCACCAGCAGCCCCAGCTTTTTGCTGGCCTGCCTTGCACTGTGCGCGGCCTGCCGGAAAGCCTGCTGCGCCTGCGGGTACTGGTGCGTCAGTGTCTGCGCATAAGCGCTTTGCACCTGGGCGCGCAGGCTGCCCGCAGTGGCGCTTACATACTGTTTGCAGCCAAGCAGCACTGCCGCCAGCAGGACCAGAATGGCGATGGCATACCAGTTGCGCTTCATTCAAAAACCACCTGTACTTTCCGGTTTTTCAGACCGCCCGTTCTGGGCGGTCTTTTTTTGTATCACAACGCAGCTTTCCTTATTGCCAAGGTAAGCCAGTACCTCTGCCCGCCGCATCCCGCGCCTGGCAAGGTCGGTATCCAGCCAGGCTTCATTGCGCCCCAGCTGGGCCAGATTTTCGGGGTAAACTTCCTGGTCTACCAACAGCGGCAGCAGCGGGCTGTCGTCCGCCATTTTTTGCGCGGCGCTGATGCTCCCGTTGGGCTCCACCACACCCCATACTACCTGCCGCGGGTCAAAAATATCCTTGCCGCGCAGCGCTTCCATCAGATCGCCCGGCGTCATGCGCAGATGCCGCAGTGCATCCTGCCGGATCTGCCCATCCTGGATTACCGTCACCGGTCTCCCAAACAGCAGCGCCGCATAGCCGGGCAGGTAATAGGCGGCGGTTGAGTTCAATATTTCCAGCGCCGCAATCAATAAAATCGGCACCAGGCTGGAAAGCAGCGGCAGATCCGGCTCATCAATGCAGATGGAGGCAACATTGGAAATCATGAACGTTGTTACCAGCTCGGATGGCTGCAATTCCCCCAGCTGCCGCTTGCCCATCAGCCGCATGGCAAAAATAACCACAGCATAAATAATTACGGTATGCAAAACCGATGCAAGCATAAAAACACCTCCTGCGTTTATCCCTGCCGTTTTTGGGTCACACTGAACAGCAAGGGAAGGTGATTACATGACAACTGCGGATAACCAGCCGCTGGGGCAGGCCCTTGCTGAAAATCAGGCGTTTCTGCAAACTATGTTTGGCGGCTCATCGGATTTCTATACCAAAAGCTTTACGATTTGCGGCTGCCGCTGCTGCATCGCCATGTTTGCGGGGATTTCCTCGCCGGAAAAACTCTGCATCATGGTGCTGCACGCACTGGGTCAAGGCGTGCCGGGCTGCAAGGCCGGGCCGCAGCTGGTGCAGTACCTGGCAGAGCAAAGCTGCCTACCCACAGAGCAAACCCCCATCACCACCCGTACCCAGCTGGTGGAAGCTCTCGCCGGCGGCATGGCCGTGCTGCTGGTGGAGGGTAGCGGCCAGGCGCTGGCGTTTTCCACCCAGGATATGCCGGGCCGCAGCGTGACCAACCCCAGCGGGGAAGGCAACATGCGCGGCCCGCAGGATGCCTTTACCGAGCACCTGCGCAATAACATTTCCCAGCTGCGCCGCCAGTTCCGCACCGGCAGCTTTACGGCGGAGATCTGCACCGCCAACACCCGTGCCAAAACCGAGTACGCCATTTGTTATGATACCGCCCTGGCCCCGGCGGATGTGGTGCAAACCCTCAAACAGCGGCTGGCCGGGGTACAAATCCCCGTCCTGCTGGACAGCACCTATTTTGCCTCGTTCCTCAAGCAGGACAAGCTCAACCTTTTCCCCGCGGCAGCCTATACCGAGCGCCCGGCCACCGCCTGCGCCCGCATCTGTGAGGGCAAAATCGTTATCCTTGTATCCGGCAGCCCGCTTGCCATGGTGGTGCCCAGCTTTTTTGCCGAGCACTTTGAATGCCTGGACGATTATTCTTCCGGCGCAGTGTTTGCCGGTCTCATCCGCCTGCTCAAATATCTGGCGTTTTTGCTGGCGGTGTTTGGGCCGGGGCTGTATGTCATGGCGGTCAGCTTTGCGCCGGAGCTGATCCCCGTGCACCTGCTGGCCAAACTGGCCCAGGGCGAAGCCTCCACGCCGCTACCGCCCATGCCGGAAATGCTGGCCGTGACCCTGCTGCTGGAAATTGTGCGTGAAGCCGGGCTGCGCGCTCCCAAATCCATCAGCCACACCGTCAGCCTTGTGGGGGCGCTCATCATTGGCGAAACTGCTGTCTCGGCAGGCATCATCAGCGTGCCGGTGCTCACTATGGCCGCGGCGGCCACCATCGCCACCCTGGCAGTCCCGGCGCTGTATGAACAGTCGATTCTGTTCCGCTTTGCGGTCATACTGCTGGCGGGACTGTTCGGTGTGCCGGGGCTGGCCTGCGGGGCGCTGCTGATTCTGGCCATGGCCTGCGGCAGCGACCCGTTCGGTTATGATTATCTTTACCCGCTCATGCCGCCGGGCAAGGCAGCCTTGCGGGATGGTTTTGTGCGGGCCATCTGGTCCCGCCTGGCACAAAAAGGGGAGGTGCTGCCGCGCCATGCAAAAGAGTAATGTGGATTTTTACCCCGTGCTGCTCCTCAGCATTCTGGCCGATACGCTGCTGCGGCTGCATACCGGTTATTGGGCGCGGGCAGGGCTGCTGGCTCTGCCCGCCAGCGCGGCGGTGCTGGCCGCTGTGCTTCTGTTAATGTCGACCAGCTGGCAGGGAAACGCCCTGCTGCAAAAAGTTCTCTGTGTTTTGCTGGCAATCAGTTCAGCATTGGAAATTCTGCGCCTGCACGCCCTGTTTGGCAGCGTGTACCCCGGTACACTGGGGCTGGCGGGCACCTGTTTTGTCGTGCTGGCACCGGTCATCTACCTCCGGCGGGAGCCCGCCCTGCGCCAGACGGCCAACGCCTTGTTGGTGTTCGGTGCCGCGTGTATGGCAATCATGGTATTCTCGGTCGCGCCGCGCCTGCGTGTACCCAACCTGCATGCGGCACCGCTGACAGGGCAGGACTGGCAGGCGGCGTTTGTTTCTCAGCTGGCGCTCCCGCCGGAATATCTGCTGTTTGCCCTTTGGCCTCCGCAGCCCGGCCAGCGCTGCCGCAAGGCAGTAACATTTGCCGCATCAGCACTGGGCTTTGATGCCGCGGTCCACCTGCTGCTGGAGCTGTTTTTTGGCGCGGCCATGCCCACCCGCCAAACCCCGGTGCAGGGGGCTGCACAGTGCGGGGCGCTTTCAATTTTTAACCGGCTGGAATGGCTGCAAATTTTGCTGTGGTGCATGGCAGTCACGGTGCGGCTGGCACTGTACCTGTATGCCATGGTGGAACTGTGGGGTGGCCGCGCCGGGGCGGGCAGCGCTGCCGCCGGGCTGGACCGTTACCCGCTGTACTTTGGCGGCATGGCTCTGTTGTGTGCTGTGCTGCGCACCGTGCCGCTGGAACAGGCATTTTATTGGCGCAGTGCCGTCTGCTGGGGCTTCGCTGCGGTTGTGATGGTAACAGGAGGCTGCCAATGGCTGATATCATGCATAAAACATCCCGCTTGATGGCGGCGGTGCTGCTGGGCTGCCTGTTGGCGGGCTGCGGCGGGCAGCTGCTTTCCCACAGGGAAATTGTGCGGGCGGTGTTTTTTACCGCGCAGGATGCCGGTTACACGGTCACGCTTTTGACCAGTGACCAGCAAAGCGAGGATTCCGCCGCCTGCAAAACCTTTACCGGCAGCGGCGCTACCTGTGCTGCTGCCTGGAATGCCGCCGCCCAAACCATGAACGGCCAGCCGTTTTACGGCCTGATGGACCTTGCCGTTCTGCCTGCCGGGTGCAGCTGGCCGCTGGCAGAAGAAATCGCTCAGCTGTTGCAAAGCACCGCCCGCCCCGCGCCGGAAATCGCCGTGTTTGTGCTGGATCCTGCCGTGCAGATGCCCATCCAGGACCAAACGCCGACCCTGTACGAAAACTTGAAAGCTCTGGAAGAAAAGCAGCAGCTGCACTGCGGCCTGCAAACCCTGTTTGATAATGCCGAAACCGCCGCTGTGCCCGTCAGTGCGGGCGGGGAATACGCCATGCTGTTTTATGATACCGCTGCCAATACAGCCCGCCAGACGCAAAGCCCGTTGGCTGCCCAGCTGGCGGCTATTCTGTGCGGCCAGGCCCATCGGTTGGACTGCACGTTGCCGGATGACCTGCACCTTGCCGCCAAAGCCGCCGCCGATGTGCAGGTACTGGCCCCCGGCAGCGTGCGGGTAAACCTGACCCTGCGGGATGTGGAACTGAAAGACCTGACTCCCACCGCCCGCCCGGATGCCGAACTGCAGGTGGCATTTGCCGCAGCCGCCAACCGGGAATTTGACGGTTTGATAACGGCACTGTACGGAATAAACGGCCCGGATGCCGACCCGCTCGACCTGTGTTTCTGGCTGCAAAACCGTTATGGCAGCACGCAGGGGGCGCTGCGGGTGGAGCTTACCCTGCACTGGCACCGCCCCGGCGAAGGCTGATCCCCACCAAAGCACGCCTTTATTTGCAGTGCCAGTGTGCCATTCAGCCGGGCAGTCTGCCAGCCAAGACCAAAAAACAGATAGAAAACAGCCCGGAACGCTAATAAATTACAACGAATAAACGACAAAAAAACACTGTTCACAAAAATTTTATACTTCAAGGGGTTGATTTTTGGCAAAGGAACGCTATAATAGATTTAGCACTCAAGAGAAAAGAGTGCTAAACAAAATGTTTCAAAGAAACTTTAATTATAGGAGGATATTTCATCATGAAAATCAAACCTCTTGCTGATCGCGTTGTGATCAAACTCGTTGAAGAAGAAGAAACCTCCAAGGGCGGCCTGATCCTGACCGGTTCCGCCAAGGAAAAGCCGCAGGTTGCTGAAGTTATCGCAGTCGGCCCCGGCGGCAATGTCGATGGCAAAGACGTTGAGATGATCGTCAAGGTTGGCGATAAGGTCCTCACCAGCAAGTACTCCGGCACCGAAGTCAAGGTTGACGGCGAGGAGTGCACCATTGTCCGCCAGAGCGATATCCTGGCAATCGTTGAGTAAACTTTAGCTGTTCTTACTGATAAAAGGAGATGCTGATTTATGGCAAAACAGATTAAGCAGGGCGAAGACGCCCGCAAAGCTCTTTGCGCCGGCATTGACCAGCTGGCTGATACCGTTAAGATCACCCTGGGCCCCAAAGGCCGCAACGTTGTTCTGGGCAAGAAGTTCGGCAGCCCGGTCATCACCAACGATGGCGTTACCATCGCAAAGGAAATTGAGCTGAAAGACGCTTTCGAGAACATGGGTGCACAGCTCGTGCGTGAAGTTGCCACCAAGACCAATGATGCTGCCGGCGACGGCACCACCACCGCTACCGTTCTGGCACAGGCTCTTGTTACCGAGGGCATGAAGAACGTTACCGCCGGTGCAAACCCGATGGACATCAAGCGCGGCATCCAGAAGGCTGTCAACACCGCTGTTGAGGCCGTCAAGGCACACAGCCAGAAAGTCAACGGCAGCAAGGATATCGCCCGTGTCGGTACCGTTTCTGCCGGTGATGCACAGATTGGCCAGCTGATCGCTGACGCTATGGAAAAGGTTACTGCTGACGGCGTGATCACCATTGAGGAGAACAAGACCACTGCTGAAACCTACACCGAGGTAGTGGAAGGCATGCAGTTTGACCGTGGCTACGTTACCCCGTACATGGTCACCGATACCGAGAAGATGGAAACCGTTTACGAGGACTGCAGCGTGCTGATCACCGATAAAAAGATCAGCGTGTTCCAGGATATCGTTCCTCTGCTGGAGTCCGTGATCCAGTCCGGCCGCAAGCTGCTCATCATCGCTGAGGATGTTGAGGGCGACGCACTGTCCAACCTCATCATCAACCGTCTGCGCGGCGGCCTGAATGTGGTTGCTGTCAAGGCTCCCGGCTTTGGCGACCGCCGCAAGGAAATGCTGCAGGACATCGCCATTCTGACGGGCGGCACGGTTGTCAGCGAAGAGCTGGGTTATGAGCTGAAAGACGCCACCGTCGATATGCTGGGCCGTGCCCGCCAGGTGAAGGTAACGAAGGAATATACCACCATCGTAGACGGTATGGGCGACAAGGAAGCTGTCAGCAACCGTGTTGCGCAGATCCGTGCGCAGATGGCGGAGACGACCAGCGACTTCGACAAGGAGAAGCTGCAGGAGCGTCTTGCCAAGCTGTCCGGCGGTGTTGCCGTCATCAAAGTCGGCGCTGCCACTGAGGTCGAGATGAAAGAGAAGAAGCTGCGCATTGAGGATGCCCTGAATGCGGCCAAGGCTGCCGTGGAAGAGGGCATTGTCGCGGGCGGCGGCACGGCTCCGCTGCACACGACTGCTGCTGTTGACGCTGTGATCGACGCTCTCGAAGGCGATGAGCGCACGGGTGCGCGCATCGTGCGCAAAGCACTGGAGGCTCCGCTGCGCCAGATCGCGGCCAATGCCGGCCTGGAGGGCAGTGTCATTATCGACAAAATTATGTCCGGCAGCGATGCCAACTATGGCTTTGATGCCCAGAAAGAAGTATACGGCGACATGATCAAGGCCGGTATCGTTGACCCGACCAAGGTCACCCGTTCTGCGTTGGAGAACGCGGCCAGCGTGGCGTCCATGGTCCTTACCACCGAGAGCCTTGTCGCGGATGAGCCGGAAGATCCCGCGGCCTCGGCTGCGGCCAACGCCGCCATGGCGGGCGGCGGTATGGGCGGCATGTATTGATTGCCCGGCTCCTGTTTTCATAAAATTTCCTTTGCCCTGCGGCGTTTTGCCGCAGGGCTTTTTGTATATTTGCGAGCCTTGGAGAAAAACTAATCCCATTACAGAAAAGGAGGCAAACCCCATGGAAGAAATCACTGCCGTAGAGCTGGCCGGTTTTTCCGAACTGCTCACTCACGAGGAAAATATCATTAAAAAATACAAATGCTATGCACAGACCTGTGAGGACCCGGCGCTCAAAGAAATGTGCGAGGATATGGCCCAGCGCCATACGCAGCATTATGATGCGATTCTCAGCGAACTGAAATGAGGAGGGGACAAATAATGAATTGCTTTGATGATCAGGCGAAAATGACGGATGCGCTCAATTCCCAAAAATTCATCACGGGGAATTATAATCATTATGCCGGTGAATGCGCCACAAAGGAACGCAAGGATAAGCTGATGGAGATTCTTTCCGAGGAACATGACATGCAGTTTGAAGTGTTCAGCGAGATGCAAAAGCGGGGCTGGTATGAGCCGAAGCCTGCGCCTCAGCAAAAGGTGTGCGAGGCGTGCGAACAATTTGAACAAAAAGAAGGCTCCTTTTAAGATATAAGATAAGGTAAGTATGCTGCTCTATGCCCGTCTGAAGAACAATCGTCAGACGGGCATTTTTGTGTGTAAGCCGTCGAAGGAAAAACTGAAAATATTTGAGATTTTTTTAACAACTTTTTCATTTAACGGTTGCAACCGGGACGGATTTCATCTATAATATAAAAAGATATCGTAAAAAAACAGGGAGGTTATTTCATGGGCATTTCACAGTTCCTTACGGTTGCGGCAAATACTGCATCCGGGAACCCCGAACCGTCCGTCGGCGTGGTTGTGGCAACGGGCCTCATCCTCGTATTCGGCGTTCTGGTGCTGCTCTACCTGCTCATTACGCTCGAGGGCATTATTTTTACATCTGTAGACCGCAGGAAAAAAGGCGCGCCTGCTCCGAAGAAAGAAGCGGCTCCCGCTCCGGTGAAAGCGGCTGCTCCGAAGGCTCCGGTTGTGGAAGCCGGCATCCCGGGCGAGGTCGTCGCGGCCATTGCCGCCGCTATCGCCTGCATGGACGGCGGCGAACATTATACGCTGCGCAGTGTTAAGCGCACAAGAGTGTCCGGGCGCTCCGCCTGGGGGCAGGCCGGTGTTGTGGCTTACACCGAGCCGTTTTGACAGGAGGGGATGAACAGACATGCAGGGCTTTTTAAACGCAGTCACCGGTATTGCCAATGAATCCGGCTTTGTCGGCATCATGGAGAATCCGGGCTATCTGATTATGATTATCGTCGCCTGCGGGCTGATTTATCTTGCCATAGGCAAGCAGTTCGAGCCGCTTTTGCTTTTGCCGATCGCCTTCGGCATGCTGCTGGCGAACCTTCCGTTTGGCGAGATTATCCACATGCAGTATTTCATCCCGCCGGAAGGCGCGGACCCTTCGCTGTATCCGATGTTCAGCGAGATCCTGCACCATGGCGGGTTGGCTGATATGCTGTATCTTGGCGTCAAGCTGGGCATTTATCCACCGCTGATCTTCCTTGGTATCGGTACGATGACGGATTTCGGCCCCCTGATCTCCAACCCGAAGAGCCTGTTGCTGGGCGCTGCCGCACAGCTTGGCATTTTCACTACTTACATCGGAGCGAAGCTGCTTAATTTTACCGGCCCGCAGGCCGGCGCCATCGGCATCATCGGCGGTGCGGACGGCCCGACAGCCATTTTCGTTGCCAGCAAGCTGGCGCCTGAACTGCTTGGCGCTATCGCTGTGGCCGCGTACAGCTATATGGCGCTGGTGCCCATCATCCAGCCGCCTATCATGCGCGCGCTTACCACAAAGAAAGAACGTATGATCGTAATGGAACAGCTTCGTCCGGTTTCCAAACTGGAAAAGATCATGTTCCCCATTATCTGCACCATCATCATTTGTTTGATCCTTCCCACAGCCGTGCCTCTTGTCGGCATGCTGATGCTGGGCAATCTGATGAAAGAGTCCGGTGTTGTGGACCGCATCAACAAGACGGCGGGCAACGAGCTGATGAACATCATTACGATTTTCCTCGGTGTGTCTGTCGGCTGTACCACAAATGCAGAGACCTTCCTCAACAAGAACACGCTGTTCATCGTGGCGCTGGGTCTGATCGCGTTCTGCTTCGGCACTGCGGGCGGTGTTCTGTTCGGCAAAATCATGTGCTGGGCGACGCACGGCAAGGTGAATCCGCTGATCGGTTCTGCCGGTGTTTCCGCTGTTCCGATGGCCGCACGTGTTTCTCAGAAGGTCGGCCAGCAGGAAAACCCCCAGAATTTCCTGCTTATGCACGCCATGGGGCCGAATGTTGCGGGCGTAATCGGCAGCGCTGTGGCCGCCGGTATCCTCATCAATATGTTGAAATGACGCTTTTACGGAAAAAGCCGTTCCTTTGGGAGCGGCTTTTTCTTTTCAATCAGGTGCAAGTATGCTATACTAAATACGATAGTGCGCATGAATAGAATGCGCCAGAATACGACCAAAGGCGGAAAACAATGGAATCCCAATTTGAAACACAATTCCTTGCGCTGCGCAAAAAGTATATTGAGGCGCAATTCGGAAAGCTGAACCCGGTACAGCGGGACGCGGTATTTACCACAGACGGGCCGCTGCTGATCCTGGCGGGGGCGGGCAGCGGCAAAACGACGGTGCTTGTCAACCGTATTGCGAATCTGATTCGTTTCGGCAGCGCGCACAGCAGCACATATGCGCCGCAAGGCGCCGGGCCGGAACAGGTGGCGGAGCTGGAACGCCTGCTGCACAGCGGCGGCGAGCCTTCCGAGGCTCTTCGGCCCTTCCTGCGGGAGCACACGGTGCGCCCCTATAATGTTCTCGCCATCACCTTTACAAACAAGGCGGCGGGGGAACTGAAAAATCGTCTTTCCGCCATGCTGGGTGAAGCAGGTCAGGATGTCAACGCATCTACATTCCATTCGGCATGCGTGCGTATCCTGCGC
>OLOE01000775.1_pt1 | contig 15078 bp, 6 predicted proteins | sample 1673201 | NCBI WGS metagenome assembly OLOE01 (sample SAMEA3136765, study PRJEB25190) | human gut metagenome | biome: human gut; feature: human-associated habitat; material: faeces | place: Austria | collected 2013
ACGCGCATAAAGAAAGCCTCCCATTTCTCATGTCCAAGAAATGGGAGGCAGTTCAGCAACGGAACCGGGTTTTCTTTGGCAACTGCACCGGTTAGTCGGCGGGCAGCCGCATGCACTCGCATGGCTGCCCGCCGGTCAAATCCTACCGACGCTTACGACGGCGGGAGGCAATGCCGAGCGCGCAGGTCACGGAACCCGCAAGCGCCATACTGCAGGCGAGCGCCCAAGTATCGTCGCCCGTCGAAGGCATCGTACCGCGCTTCCGCTTGTGCGTAGTCGTCGTCTGCGTGGTCTTCGTGGTCGATGGCGGGTTAGCAGGCGGGTTGGTCGGCGGCGTGTACGTGTTCACGAACTGCGGTTCCGACTCATTCGCGTAGGCGATGCTGCAGGTGAGCGTGCCGTCGCCGTTGTCGACGGCCGTCACTGTCAGATCGTACGTCGCGATGTCGTAGGTGACGCCAGACTCGGACCCGGCCTTCTCACGAACGCGGTAGCGATACGCACCGGCAGAGGCGACTTCCACGGCCGGGAACACCACGTTGCCCGCGGCGTCGTTCTCAGCCGTGGCGACAACGTCGCCCTCGGTACCGCCGTCATTGAGACCGATCAGCTCGAACCCAAACTCGCCGGCCTTGAGCTCGCGACCGTTGAGCACCTTATGCGCGCGCGCCACAAAGGCTCCGGGCTTCCGGAGCACGTTGACAAACTCGGCCGCGACGCCGCCCTCGTATGCGACCTCGCACTTGAGCGTGCCGTCGCCGCTGTCGGTGGCCGTAACCGTCAGGTTGCGGACAGCGGTGTCGTAGACCATGTCAGAATCATCGCCCGCAACCTCGCGGATGCCGTAGGCATAGGTGCCCGCGGCGGTCAGCTCGACCTCGGGGAACTCGACCTTGCCGTCGGCGCCGTTCTCGGCGGTGGCGACGACCTTGCCGTCCTTGTCGACGAGCTCGAACTCGAACTCGCCGGCCTTCAGCTCGCGCCCGTCGAGCTTCTTGGTGGCCTCGGCCTTGAAGCCGCCCTTTGCCCCGTAGGCGTTGGTGAACGTCGGGGCCGAGCCGCCGTCGTAGGAGACCGTGCAGTCGAGCTTAGCGTCGTCCCCCTCGGACATGCGCGCGTCCACCGTGAGACCATACGACTTTCCGTCATAGGTTACGCCGCCGGCGTCGCCCTTGACCTCACGGATGCGGTAGCTGCGCGTGCCCTCGCCCGTCAGCTCGACCGCCGGGAACTCAACCTTGCCGTCTGCGCCGTTCTTCGCGGTGGCGACGACCTTGCCGAGCGAACCGTCAGCCTTGACCTTCACCAGCTCGAACTCGAACTCGCCGGCCTTGAGTTTGCGGCCCTCGAGGACCTTGCTCGCCTCGACCCTGAACGAGCCCTTAGGCGCCGTGTACTTGTTGGTGAACATCGGGGCGGAGCCGCCGTCGTAGGAGACGTCGCAGGAGAGCGTGCCGTCGCCGTTGTCGGTCGCCTTGACGGTCAGGCCGTGCTCGCTCTCGTCGTAGGACACGCCGGGCTCGGAACCCTTGACCTCGCGGATGCGGTAGCTGCGCTCGCCAGCACCCTTCAGCTCGACCTTGCCGAACGAGATCTTGCCGTCGGCATCGTTTTTCGCGGTGGCAACCACGTCGCCGTCGGAATCGTCAGCCTCGACCTCGACGAGCTCGAACTCGAACTCGCCTTCCTTGAGCTTCCGCCCCTCGAGCTTCTTGGTCGCCTCGACCTTGAAGGAACCCTCGGGCGTCTTGATATTGTTCGTAAACGTCGGCACAACGTGGTCGGGCGTACCGTAGACCACCTGGCAGCTGAGGTTGCCATCCGTGTCGTCGGTTGCCACCACGTCCAGGTCGTACTCGGTCTTGTCGTAAATGACGGATCCGTCCTTGCCCGCCTTCTCGCGGATGCGGTACTTATAGCGGCCCTTGGCGTCGACACTCAGCTTGCCGAACACCACGTTGCCCGCGGCGTCGTTCTTTGCGGAAGCAACGATCTCGCCGTCAGAGCCGTCGTCCTTGACCTTCACGAGCTCGAACTCGAACTCGCCCTCCTTGAGGTCGCGGCCGTCGAGCGCCTTGTGGGCGCGGGCCACGAAGGTCCCCGGCTTCTGGAACACGTTGACGAACTCGGGCTCGGCGCCGCCCTCGTAGGCGACCTCGCAGTTCAATTTCCCGTTACCGGCGTCCGTCGCCGTAACTGTCAGGTCGCGCGCCGCGGTGTCGTAGGCCATGCCGGCCTCGTCGCCGGCAACCTCGCGCATGCGGTAGCGATGCTCGCCCAGCGAGGTCACGGTCACGTCGCCAAACGTCACGTTACCCTCAGCGTCATTCTTCGCGGTGGCGACGACCTCGCCGTCGGAACCGTCGGTCTCCACCTCAAGCAGCTCAAACGTGTAGGCATCCTTCTTGAGGTCCGCGCCCTTCACGCTCTTGGTCGCATGGGCGGCAAACGTGCCCTTCGCCTCGTAGCTATTGGTGAACACAGGAGGCTCCGCAGTGGCGTCGGTGCCGATGTAGGCAACCGTGCACTCGAGCTTGCTGTCATCGTCCTGGGACGCACGCGCAGTCACCGTCAGGTCGTACGCACGCTTGTCATAGGTGATGCCGGCCGCCGATCCGGCCTTCTCGTGGATGCGGTAGCGGTGCTCGCCGGCGGAGGCCACGGTGACGCTCGGGAACGTCACATTGCCGTCAGCTTCGTTCTCCGCCGTCGCGACGGCATCGCCGTCGGAGCCGTCGGCCTTCACCTTGAGCAGCTCGAAGGTGAACTTGTCGTCCGCAGTGAGCTTGCGGCCGTCGAGCTTCTTGACCGCCTTCGCGGTAAAGCTGCCCTCGGGCGCCTTGTACGTATTAGTAAACGTCGGCGAAGCGTTGAGGATGCCGCCGTCCTCGTACTTGACGGAGCAGTCGAGCTTGGCGGGGTCATCGGTCGCAACGGTAGCGGTCACCGTCACATAGTGCTTACCGGTGTCGTAGGAAACGCCCGTCTCGGTGCCACCCTTCTCGCGCATGAGGTAACGGTGCTCACCGGCGGAGGTCACCGCGACGCTCGGGAACGCCACGTTGCCGTCGCCGTCGTTGGTGGCCGTCGCGATCGTCTTGCCGGCCGTGCCGTCCGCCCCGGCCTCAACGAGCTCGAAGGTGAACTCGCCGGCCTTGAGCTCACGGCCCTCGAGTTTCTTCTTAGCGCTCACGGTAAAGCTGCCCTTGGGCTTCACGGTGTAGGTGTTGGTGATGCTCGCCATGGCCTCACTATCGGCCTCGATCGAGCCCGTCACCTTGCCGCTCGCCTTGTAGCCCGCGGGGACGTCGAGCTCGGTAATGGTGTAGCCCAGGCCCGGCTCCAAGTCCTTCCAGGTCTTGGATTTGCCGGCCGCGAGGGTGAACTCCTCGCTCTCGCGCGCGGTGTCCCAGTCGATGCGGAACTTGAAGCTCTTGCCGGCATCGCTCTCGGGCGCGCCCTTGACCTTCTTGGTGAAGGTGAGCGAGCCGTAGTGAGGCTCAACGATCTTCGTCTTGTTGGCGAACACGGGCAGCGAGGACTTGCCGTCGTAGGTTACGTCCGCGCTCAGGGAGCCGTCGTCGGCAGCCTTGACCTCCACCGTCACGTCGACGGTCTTGCCGTCGTAGGTCACGCCGCCATCGTCGCCCTTCACCTCGCCGATGGTGTAGCAATACGTGCCCGCCTTGTCATAGGTGATTGAGCCAAAGTTCACCGCGCCGCCAGTACCGTTGGCGACCGTCAGCCTCCCGCCCGCAGCGCCTTCGGGCATGGGAGCCCCACCCTTCGCGGCAAGCGTGAAGTTGAAGGCGCGGTCCGTGGCGGGCTCGCCGTCGAGCGTCTTAAGTGCGGTGATCGACGCGTTCGCAGATTTCTCGCCGTTCGAGACCTCGTTGGTGAACACCGCGGTCTTCATGCCCGCAGGATCGATAGTCCCCGACGTATCGGACGAGCTCACGAGCTTGTAGCCCGCAGGCGTCTTCTCGTACACGTTGTAGCCCGTGCCCGCCGGCAGGCCGTCGATCACGCCGGCCTCGCCAGCGCGCAGGGTGATGTCAAACGAGCCGTCCTTGATATCGACGTTGTTGGTAATGGGCTTCCACTGTGCGGTGAGGGTCGCCGTGCCGCCCCCGTGGCTGATGCCCCCCTCGACCACGTCACCCGGCTGATAGATCTTGGACGGGTCGACGCTCGTGCTCAGTCTGTCGCCAGCGACCTTCCAGCCCGCGAATTCATAGTTCAGCGAGTAGAACATGCACTTTGGGAAGGTGAAGGCATCGCCCTCCTTGGATGTCACGGAGGCCATTTCTCCAGTGACGTCATCGGGACCCGCAGCATAGTTCACGGTATACGAAAAATCGATCGGCATACGGCGCCAAGTACCGGGGTGAGCGACACCGTCGGCAAGCTCTGACGAAGCCAGCTGATCACCGTTTTCGACACGCTCCCACGTATCGGTAAACAGGAGATTATCATAGGAGGACCCAAAGTTTGAACCCTCAGGCAGTCTGGTCTCTCCCCCCAAAACTACTTCATTGAGTGTTTTGCAGGAGGAAAACATTCCCGACGCATAGCTTACCTTGGAGGTGTTCCAGCCGGAGAGGTCGAGGGACGTCAGGCCCGAGCAGTCCTCGAACATGTAGCGCATGTCCGTCACGCTCGAGGTGTCGAGGCCGGAGAGGTCGAGGGACGTCAGGCCCGAGCAGCCTCTGAACATGTTGCGCATGTACCTCACGCTCGAGGTGTCGAGGCCGGAGAGGTAAAGGTACGTCGGGCCCGAGCAGCCGACGACCATGCCGAACATGTTGCTCATGTCCGCCACGCCGGAAGTTGACAAGGACCCCACGATTGAGATGAGGCTCACCCCATCCAAAGGGTACATGTTCCAGCAGCTGCTTGCCTTGCACCCATCCTCGAGCTCAAGGTACTTGGCGCCCGTCTTGCGCACCTGCTCCATCAATTCAGACCACTCAAACGCAAACATGCCCCCGCGCACGCGCATGGTGCCGTCTTCGTAGAGGTCCCATCTGTTGTAACCCACCCAGCCGAGGGTCTTGAGCGTGCCGTGCACCGAAGCGTCAGGCAGCGTTACCTTTTTGTCCTTGTAGAGGCCGTTTTTGAATTCTCCGTACCATTTCTTGATATTGGGGTCCTCGGCGGCAGCCGCCTTTGCTTTTGCCCTTGCCCTTGTGGGTGCCTTTGACATATTCGTGGATGAATCGCCCACTCCTGCAGAAGCCTGCTCGGATTCGGCAGCCTCACCGACTTCATTGTTAGTGCCGGCGGCGGCAAGTTGCGCCCCGAGCGGCTCAACCGCACTCGCGGATGCTTCAACAGGCTTTGCCGCAACGGCAGCTGCGCCCGGGAGGGTGCTCTGTGACCGTCCGTCCGAGCCCAAAACCATTTCTGCGGCAGGAGGTTCGCTCGACTGGGCGGCGGCAGTCGCCGCCTCGTCCGCGGCGTCGCCCTCGCCGGTATAGGCCTCGCGCTTAAAGGAATACGAGCCGTCCTCGGGCAGGTTCTTGCCGGTGAACTGCACGCGGAACGTGAACTCCTTGTTGGGATCGGGATTGTCGCCTGCCATCGTCTTAGCGATGCGCAGCTTACCGTCTTTGAGTTTGTTCTTAAAGACCGGCTTGGCATCGGAGCTTACGTCAAAACCCAGCGTGCCGTCGCCGTTGTCCACCACCTTCACGGTATAGACGAACGAGCTCTGGCTGTCGTAGTCCACCGTGGGATCGGCATCTTCGCCCGCGGGCACAACCTCGCTCACGCGGAAGCGATAGGTCTTGCCGGCGTCCGCCTCGGTAAACTGCAGCGCCTGGATGCTCTCATGGCTAAAGACGATCTTGCCGTCGGCCGAGTTGGTGGCAGTGTCGACCGCTTCGGCCTGCTCGCTGTCGCCCTCACCCGTCAGCTTCTCCAGCTTAAAGGTGAATTCATTGTCCTTGAGGTCGCGGCCTTCGAGCGTCTTCCATGCCTTGAGGTCGACAGCTCCTGACGCATGGTATGCGTTGGTGAACGTCGGCGCAGAACCATCCCACGAAGAACCATCCCAGTAGGAGACGTCGCACGCAAGCGTGCCGTCACCGTTGTCGGTCACCAAGACCTTGGCCTTGGCGGCGACATCGGAATAGGTGTAGCCCGCGGCTCCGGCATTTCGCTCACGGATGGTATAGGTGTATGTTTTGCCCACGTCGGCCAGACCATACTTAATGGCCCCGAAGTTCACCGTACCGTCGGCGCCGTTGCGCGCGGCCGTCACAGTGTTACCGGCCTCGTCCAGTACGTCGAACGTAAACTGTTTAGCCTTGAGCTTGCGCCCCTCGAGCACCTTCGTGGCCCTGAGATACGCCTTACCAGTGGCGTTATACGTATTGGTGAAGCTCGCAGTGGCGGCGCGCTCCTCGCCGGCACGAATCGTGCCCGTAGCGCCCGTGGAATCGGTCTTCTTAAAGCCCGCGGCCTTGGCCTCGGTCACCTTATAGGTAGTCTCGGAGGGAATACCCGTGATGGTCGCCGTCTGGCCGCCGCGCAGCTTAATGGTGTCGCCGTTGCCCACCTTGCCCGTGGCGACCTGCGCGCCTGCCGCATCGGTCACCGCGTAGGCGAACATGCCGCCCTCGGGCTCGCCCTCGGGGGTGGTCAGCGTCAGCTTGAACGAGAACTCCTTCTGTGCGCTCACGTCCGTGGCGCCCTGTACGGACTTGCTGATCTTGAGCGTACCGTAAGGGTTGTACGTGTTGGTTACATCCGTGCCGGCAACGCTCGTCACGTAGCCCCCATAGTAGGTGTCCTCGCGTACCTCGTATGCAATCTCTATGCCATGGTCGCGATACTTGGGTAGGCTACCGAAGCTGTAGTTCCAATCGTCAGAGTCCGCGGCCTTGACGGTCTTGCTCTTGACCAGCTCACCATCGGCGTAGAGGTCGAGCTTGACCTCCTTGGGGCGCTTGCCTGCGGCGTCGTTGGCGTCGTCCCAAATCTTGCGGCCGGCGATCTCGACCGTCTCGACCCCATGCTTGTTGGTGACCGTAAACTCATAACCAGTATCGGTGGGATTCATGCGCACGTCGGCCAGATAGCCCTCGGGCGTCTCTTCCTTGACGCTGTAGGCGATGGTATCACCCTCGTCATTGAGAACGCACAGTCCATCATCAGACCCAAAACTTGCCTGCCAATTGTTAGCATCACTCAGCACGGCGCTCTTGCCCGTGTCCTGCCCATCGGCGTACAGATGCACCGTCACGCTCTGGGGGCGCTTGCCATCCCGGTCATCGCTGTCGGACCAAGCCTTCTTTATCGTGATGCCAAAAGGCTTGAGACCAACCTTGGTGTAGTCTTTGCGGATCACCTGGTTGGGCGACTCCACGCCCACGTTACTGATTGTCGTGCAGCGCAAGATGGCATTGTTGTAGGCATGAGCGCCGCCGGTGAGACCGGACTCGCTCTCCCCCTCTGTCAGGTTGGTATCGAACCACTTGCCGTACGCGGCGGGATCTTGCTCAAGGTCTTTGACCTCGGGCGCCCGCATGCGAATCGCAAACGCCGCCGTATCGCCCTCGCCCACCACAAAGTCGCTGCCGTCGGTCTTTTTGGTGGCGTCCACGGCAACCGCGGTCACGTCATCGAGGCTCCCCTCATACGATTCCGCCGGCGTCCAGATGGAGCGATCCTTGAGGTCGGCTTGAGCCTCCTTGCTCTCGGAATCGAGTGTAAGCTGGTCTGCCGGCACCGTCGAATAATACACATGCGGATCGGCACCCGCACGCTCGAGAGCGCTCACGTCCACACCCAGCAGGTGACCCTTCCACATGGCATCGCCTGCATCGGGCTTGTCTCCTTGGATGGTCTTGCTCGCCGGGTCGAACGCATCGACTGCATCGAAGAAGCGAATGTCCTTGGCACTCGAGTTGTCAGGGTTATTGAGCGAGATGCGATAGCTGTATACGCCGTTCTCAAAGACGTTGCGAGCACCGTCCTTGTCGAGGCCCGAGCTCCACGCGCCCTCGTCGTTGGTATCGACCTTCTTGTCGAACTGTGCCACCGACCACGACAGGTGGTCGAGCTTGACCGATACGCGGGCATATACGAACGACGAGTTATCGCTCTCGGGATCAAGGTCGGTCATGGCATCCTCGACGCCCTTGACCGCATCCTTGGACGCCTGGTTGTTGCCCGCAAGCGGGTTGTCGGGCTCGCCCTTGTAGCCGGCGATGGTACCCCAGCTGGGCTCCGCGCTTTCGTAGGCAATGTTGTTGACGAGCGTGGATCCATAGTCGCGCTCGGTGTCGAACGAGTAGACGGCGTCGAACGTCAGCGTGATTTTATCGCCGTAGCCCTCGTAGGGCTGGTTACCGGCGCTCCAGCTGCTGCGGTACTCCGGATTGGGGGCAACGCGAGCTTTCACCGTCATGAGCGTACGCCCGGTGCCCCTATAGTTGCGCTTGAGGCCCACACTCTCCACCGCGTTGTCGCCATTGAGCTTGACGGTGCCCAGTTTGGGCTCAACGCCCTTGGGCAGCAGATCATAGAAGGTGCCGGCCGTATCGGGCGTAAAGATGCCCGCCGCCGCGGCCTCGTTGTAGTCGGAAAGGGTCGTGAGGTTGGTCTGCTCGTACACATTGGCCGTGTAGCGGAGCGTGGTTGTCTGCCCGTCCTTGTCGGTATCGTATTTCACACCCTTGTCCATGCTGATGCCCGATGCCGCGCCCGTCAGGAAATCATCATCGCTCTTGGGGCCGCACTCCACGATCAGATTGCCCTTGTAGTCGTAGTTGTACGACTTGGCAGTGTTGCGCAGAATCGTCTCGGGCGTGTCGGAGTCCTTAAAGAGCTGGTCCACGCGCGCACGGATGCGCTCCGTGGGCTTAAGGCGCACGTAGGGGTGCATGGTATAGGTGACGCCCGCCGTCTTGGTGCTCAAGCAGGTCTTGATATCGGTCACGCCGGCGTCCTTGGGGAACAGCAGTCGCGTTCCGTCTGCACTCACACTCGCACCATTTTGCGGCTCCACGGCAACTACACCGGAACGGTAGCTGACGGTGCCGTAGCGCACCCAGTTGTCGCCCTCCTCGGTACCGGATTTTACCGAGCCCCAGATCTCGATATCGGGCTGTTTGGCGTTATCGCCGTCCACCACATAGCCGTAGTTGCCCGCCCCGATGCTGCCATAGCGAACAGCACCGTCTGAACCCTCGTAATAGCCATAACCCGTCTGCGTGTAGCGTTGGTAGCCGTAGACCGTGGGCTTGTCGACGCTCACGCCCTCAAACTCAAAGTCGTCCGCCGTGAGGTCGTCGTCGGTATGGTCGAAGCGCACCGAGTAATCGGGGGTCTCCATGCGCACGGTCTGCTTGCCGTAGTCGCCCGCGAGGAACTGGTTGTAGTCGGTCTTGCCGCCCTTGTCCGTAGTCCAGGGTCCGGTAAAACCCACGGTCTTCACATTGTAGCTACACACGGCATCGCGCCCCAGGCGCAGGCTGTCAAGCGCATAGGAGTAGTTATCGCACTTGCCACGCTTGTTCGAGTACGAGCCGTTTGAATATTTGAACACGTTAAAATGCCCGTGCGGGTCTTGGAACTTGATGGGAGAGTAGGTAAGCTGCGCTGTTGCCGGGGCAGAAGTGACCTCGTGATCATCTGCCGAGGTGAGCGTGTAGCCCACCTTGTGCTTAAGTTTATAGTGCCCGCCCAGCTTAAACTGGTCCTTGGGGTATGCCATGTAGGTGTGCAGATAACCCGTACTGTTATTGGAGCTCACATAATCAAGGCGGTTCTCGGCGGTAAAGCGAATATCCTGCGTGACATCGTCGCCCTTGTTGCCGACCGTCTTACCGTTATAGCTCACGCCCAAAAGCTTCGCCTTGTAACCGCTGTCGCTGCCGTCGGTCGATCCCTGCAGCACGTACTTTTGGTTTCCACGCGCGCTTGTCCACGAGTACCAGTCAATATAGATGTACTTGTCGGCATCGGCGGGCTTGAGCTCCTCGGGCCAATTGGAAGGCCAGTTCTCGGAGAGACTCTGGCCGCGCAGCTCTGCACCGCTGATGGCCTCTTGCGTGTCCACGCTCGCATCGAGCTTATTGGATGTCATGGAAAGCACGTTGCCGGCGTGCGTGGTGAGGTTGACCGTGCCGTAGAAGTTGTCGGTGACGTACTTCTCCACCTCGGTGGGAAGGGCGTCAGCAGCATGCGCCTTCTCGCCGTCGGCGAGCTGACCGTTGCCCACAAGCTCGATGGGGTCGAGTTTGCGTACGGCAAACTCGAAGCTCGCCTGCGTGGCGGCGGAGAACTCGCAGGTGTTGCTCAGCACATAGCTGTCGTCCATCTCGGTGTAGGCAAACGTGGACTGCTGACTCGGCGCCTCGGGGACCGCCGCCTCCAGCTCGCCCGCCGGCTTGCCGTCACGGTCGGCGAAAATGTACTTGGGGACGACAATTTGGATCTCGCCCTCCTTATAGCTGTACTGGCCCGAGAGTGCGACCGAGAGCTTCATCTTGACCGAGAACTCGTCGGCTTTGGGCACAAGGGAAAGACGCGCCGGGCTGTTGTCCTCGACATCATCGGGCGTCGCCCATGCAACGGTGATGTTCTCGATGCGTTGGTCGTCGCCCGAAATAGGATTCTGATTATTTGTCTGGGGCTCTTGCTTGCCCTGTTTTTTTCGCCGCACGCAGGGCCGAGGGAGATGCCTGCGCCGCAAGCGCCTGCTCAGACTGTGCCGGCGGGGCAACGAGCTTGACGTTCGGACTGTCGAAGTTGGAGGCGTCGACGATGCCGGTTGAGTCGGCGTCTGTGCTGTCGGCGGCGTTGGCTGCGGGCGTCGTAGCGACATCAGTCTTGTCGGCGTTGTCGGTCGAGGAGGAGTCGGAAGTATCGGAGTCGGGTGTGGCATCGCCCTGAGACGTAGAATCGTTCGTGGCGTTACCGTTGCTACCAGTGTTGTCGCCTTCGCCCACATTTGCAGTAGAGCCTTCGTTGGCACTCTGAACCTCTGCGAGCAGTTGCTGGTCCTGCTGCTCTTGCTCGACCGCTTCGGCTATGGCGGAAACGGGCATCGTCTGCATGACCATCACGGCCGAAGCAATGGTGACCAGAGCGATCTTGGCAGCAAAGGCGGCCTTCAGGCGTGTCTTGCGAAAGCAACGACGCTGGGGCATCTCCGTCGAGGCGACCCCCGTCCCCTTGGCAAATTCGGTGTCCCCGTCTTTTCGGTCTGCGTGCTTGAACATGATGACTCCCCCGAGCACGTTCGTCCCGCCGCGGCGGTGTGTCGCGGCGCGCAGCCAAGGCGTTGCTTCATGCAAGTTCAGTCGAGAGTTAGCAGCCCTCTCGTTCCCATCGATGCCGCTGTTCGGTTGCCGATGCGTTTACGAGTTGTTTATTCTTCTAGCGCACCAACAAAACAATCACGGCAAATCAATGCTGCAAGGCAATACATCAACTGCAATTTCCACTGCGCCTTTCGGCACAGTAATTCCATATATGATTGGATGATACGCCTTGTTTAGCCATCTTAGAAATTAAGGCGTGGGCGGTAGCATTTATGCCGTGAACGGTTAAAATGCCCCCGCAGCCTTAAGCTACGAGGGCATCGCATCAGGCCACCACAAAGGTGCCTGTCCCCTTTGTGGTGGTTTTTGGTCGGTTAAGCCTCGAGTTGCGCCACCTTGTAGCGGTAGGCGGCGGCGATAACGTCTTTGCAGCCCTCGCGGCCCAGCTTGGCGCGGTTGACGACGATGTCTTTACCGCTCGTCATCTTCCACTTGCCGGCACTGTAGCGCTTGTAGAACGCCTCGCGCGCCTTCTGCTGCTGCTTGACCAGCTTGGCGCCCTTCTTTTTGTTAAGGCCGCGCTTCTTGCGCACGATCTCGACGCGATCCTCAAAGGGCGCGGTCACCAGCACGGCAATGTGATTGGGGTTGTTGCGCAGCAGGTAATCGGACAGACGGCCTTCGATAATGCAGCTCTCGGTCTCGCCCAGATCCAAAATCACCTGGCTCATCTTTTGGAACAACTTATCCGAGTACGAACGCGCATCGTAGCGGTCAGGCAGAAACGCCATATTCTCCACGGCCAGGCGCTCGTCGTAGGCGGCCATCTTGTCGAGCGACTCGCCCGCGCGCAGCGATGCGCGCACCAGCAGCTCGTTATCGTACAGCGGAATCCCCAGCTCATCGGCAAGGATACGGCCAATCTCGTGGCCCTCGGCACCAAAGTCGCGCGCGATGGTAATGACCACAGGACTCTTCTTGTTCTCCAGATCGCTCATCGCGATTCCTTTCTAACAGATGAGAAATAGGCGATTCCCGATTCCCATTTTGTCACTTACGACCGTCCTGGTTTCCCAAGTGCAGCAGATTGCCCCGAAAGAGGAGCGCCGCGTACTAAATGTACGCAAGCGACGATTGAGGGGCAAGGTGCCGTGCTTGGGGAAGCAGGACTATGCGGCCACGATACGGCGCTGGTATGCCCTCACCAGCAACGAGATACCAAAGTTGAGCACAAAGTACATCGCAAACACCAGGCCGTAGAGCATAAGCACCTGCGACAGGTCGATCGCATGGGCCATCACGACATTTGCCGTGTACATGAGCTCGGCCACGTTAATGCCCGAAAGATACGAGCTGTCCTTGATGACGGTCGTGCACTGGCTAAACAGCGCCGGAATGATCGTCTTAAACGTCTGCGGCAGAATGATGTAGCGCATGGTGGCAAAGAAGCCGAAGCCCTGGCTCTGCGCTGCCTCAAACTGGCCGCGCGGAATCGAGTTGAGGCCGCCGCGCACAATCTCGGCCATAACAGCGCTGGTAAACAGCGTAAAGGCGATGGTCGAAATCACAATGTCCAAACCCTGCACCGTAAAGTAGATAAACAGGATCCACAGTAGGTTCGGCGTACAGCGGAACAACTCGATATAGGCGCTCACCAAAATACGGAACGGGCGGGGCGCATAGCTCTTAACGAGCGCCAGCACCGTGCCAAAGATGAGCGAGAAAAAGATCGACAGCGCCGAGATCTCGATTGTCTTAACAAAGCCGCCCCAAATGTAGAGCAGGTTGGTCGCGTTGAAGATTTCCATGCGCTAGGCCTCCTCTACGTTGTCGAGCCCCAGCTCGGCCAGGCTCACGCCGCGCGGACGCTCCTTGGAGCGGCGCTCGAGCCACTGCACCAGCATGGCGAGCGGGAAGCAGATGATGAAGTACATAAGGCAGCAGACGATGTACCCCTGCAGGTAACCGTACAGACTCACGAAGTTGTCGGAACGGTACATAAGGTCGCCGCCGGCCACAAGCGCCAGCACCGACGTGTTCTTGACCAGGTTGAGCGCCTGGTTACACAGCGGCGGCAGAATGATCTTGAACGTCTGGGGCAGCACGATGTACCAGTAGGCCTGCGCACGGGTGAAGCCCTGGCTCTGGGCCGCCTCCATCTGACCGCGCGGAACCGCCTCGATACCAGTGCGGATGACCTCCGAGATGTAGGCCGCGTGATACAGACCCACGCCCAAGAAGCCCAGCACGAACGGCGCGATACGCACCGGCTGGTCGGCACCGGTTATGGCCTGCAAAAACTGCGGACCGGCCATGTACATAAAGAGCACCTGTACGGGCAACGGGGTGTTCTGGTAAAACTCCACGTACACGCGGCTTATAGCACGCAGCACACGCGAACGGGTGGTAGAGAACACGCCCAGCAGCGTGCCCAGCACCAGCGACAGCAGCAGACCGGCAACGACCACCTGCAGCGTCACGCCAAAGCCCTCCCAGAAGGGCCCCATGTTTTGAAATGTCGTCGACCAACGGTCGGCGTCAAATAATCCTTCGAGCATTTGATTCCTTCCTTGGACGATACGCCTATACAAGACCCCAGGTCTTGACCTCTTGGTCGAGCCAGCCGTCGGCCAGGCGATCGCAAATCACCTGATCGACCACGGCCGAAAGGTCGCAGCCCTTCTTGGTCGCCACGCCGTAGCCCTGCTCGCCAAACTTGACCTCGGGCTGCAACAGCTCGACGGTCTCGTTCATGTAACCGGCCAGCGTGGAGCGATCCATGGCAAAGACGTCGATATTGCCGGCGTCGAGCGAACTCTTGATGATGGGGTAGCCGCTAAAGGCCCTAAACTCGGGCTTACAGCTAAAGCCGTTGTCCTTGATCATCTGCTCGATCAGGCTCTGCGTGGTAGCGCCCTGGCTCACGCCAATAACCTTGCCGTCCAAGTCCTCAATCGAGGTAAAGCCCGAACGCTTCTTGACCATGAGTCCCACGTAGTCGGTGCGGTACGGCGTCGAGAAGTCCCAGCTCTTCTTGCGCTCGTCGGTGATGGTGTAGGTCGCCGCGACCACATCGAGCTGGCCGTTATCGATCAGCGGGCCGCGCGTCTTGGGCGTTACGTCGGTAAACTCGACAAGCTCCTGGGCACGGGCCTCCTTGTAGCTCACGCCAAAGACGGCAGCGGCGATCTGGTAGCACAAATCGACTTCCATGCCCTCAAAGCGGCCCTTGGCGGTGTCGTAATAGCCATAGCCGGGAACGTCCTTCTTAACGCCGGCATTCAGATGGCCACGCGACTTGATGGCCGCAAGCTTGGACCCCTTGTCGGAGCCCTCGCCGCTGGTGGAGTTGCCGCAACCGGTAAGCGCGGTCCCCGTCAGCGCAAGCATGCCGGCGCCAGCCAGCTGCAAAAAGTGACGGCGCGACACGGCCGCCCTCGTCATATCCGTCATGTCCATCACCGCGCCTAGTGCAGAATCTTGGACAGGAACTCGCGGCAGCGCGGGTTCTCGGGGTTATCGAAGAAGTGCTCGGGCGTGCCCTCCTCCAGGATGCGGCCGTCCTCCATAAAGATGACGCGGTCGGCCACCTGACGCGCAAAGCCCATCTCATGCGTCACGCAGATCATGGTGATGTCCTCCTGCGCGAGCTCAATCATAACGTCCAGGACTTCCTGGACCATCTCGGGGTCGAGCGCCGAGGTCGGCTCGTCAAACAGGATGATGGGCTGCTTGGTGCACAGGGCACGGGCGATGGCGATGCGCTGCTGCTGACCGCCCGAGAGATTCTGCGGATACTCGC
>OLOE01000779.1_pt1 | contig 15052 bp, 11 predicted proteins | sample 1673201 | NCBI WGS metagenome assembly OLOE01 (sample SAMEA3136765, study PRJEB25190) | human gut metagenome | biome: human gut; feature: human-associated habitat; material: faeces | place: Austria | collected 2013
GTATGTGAAAGGCTGGCGGGAAACAAGGGGATATTATTAAAAAACTATTAGAAACTATTCATATTTACTTTCGTGCTAGGACAGATTATTCTAAAAATTCAGTGATGAGCATGCACATGAAATCTTACTTCGTTTAGGTACGAAAAAGGGCAATGGAAACTTTGTGTTCAGATGAGCTCTCACTATCTTGGTAACAACCGCAAGCAGCAGTGGAATATTGACGATGCATTCCGTATATATTCCACACATGGCTAAGCCCGACTAGAATGTGGGTGAAAAATTTCACGAGTGCCAGAGTTTCCTCTGGCACTCATTTTATTTTCGCTGTGCGTTTTTTCTGTACTCTAATGGCAACAATCCCGTGCTTTTTCGGAATAATTCTGCAAATCGGCTTGAAGTGGAATAGCCTACTGTTTGGGCAACTTGCCCGACTGTCAGCTCTGTATATGCCAGCAGATATTCTGCTTGACTCATGCGCCGCTGTTGAACATATTCCGTGATGGTGCAGTCGTAGTATTTCTTAAAACAGCTTTTGAGCTTTGTTGTTCCCATGCAGGCAATCTGTGTTAGCCGTTCCAGAGGAATATCAAAAGCATAGTGATCGCTAAGATAAGCGGCAACTATTTGGAGATTTTCAATATCCTGTTGAGAGAGCTTATGGGCTGGTTTATCAGGATGTTTCTTCTGATATTCCACCACCATTGAAACAGCTTCTGCGACTTTACCCTCATAAAAAAGTTTTGCTGCAATCCCTTCCCCGCGATAGTCTTTGATTTCTGTGAGTAACCGTGACATTTCTGGAAAGTCGGATGTTTGGTCGATCTTCCGAAATGCATCCACAGGATTGATCTGTGCCTCCGGGTACAGTTTTTTCAGGTAGTCCTCATAATATGCCGGTGCAATCTCAATCCCAACCGAACGGATTGGAATATTTTTATGTATCAAAGCCTTGTATGGAGCGTAGCCTCCAATAAATGTTTTGATACAACCGGCAGACAGTCTACGGTATGGAGATAATTCCTCCCCGGAAATAGAGTCATACCGAGTGATACTCAGACATTCCGGCATGGAGCATTCCAACATGAAATCTTCGTGGAAGGAAAAGTTATGGATTTTAATATCATATAAGTCTTTCTGTCCATAAGTCCAGTAGGTGCCTTCTCCAACTTCGGGAGAAAGTTTCCAGCAGTCACCTAATGCCCCATATTGCTGGTTGTCTGGGTCACGGATAAAACCGTGTTCAATTAGTAGCGGTGTATAAAACTGGTCAATAATTTCAGACATGAAAACAAACCGCCTCCTTTTTGCAACGATTAGACGAACTTTTGAAAGGAACAGACGAACATTGCCGGAACCTATTGAATGTTGTTCGATAAATGCGTATTGTATTAGGCGAAGATTAGAGGTATCTAACCGAAGAATATCACAAACCACTTGTCGAGTCAAGACAATGAAAGGTAGGAGGTCAAAATGAGTAATCAAGTAAATTCTATGAACAAAGGTCTGACAGTGAAAGACCTTGTAACAACAGGTATTTTTACTGCACTGTTATTTGTTTTTGTATTGGTGGGCGGTGTCTTTTTTGCAACGAATCCTGTACTTACTTTTTTCATGCCAGCAGGAGGTGGGCTGCTTGCTGGCCCCATTTATCTTTTGCTGATTGCAAAAGTACATAAGCGTTGGAGCCTTTCTATAATGGGCGTTATCATGGGTATTATTTGGTTCGTGACTGGTATGCACTGGGCTTTTGCATTGGGCTACATGATCATGGCGATTGTCGCGGACTTTGTTGCTGGTGCAGGGCAGTACAAAAGCAAAAAACTCAACAGCCTGTCTTATATCCTGTTCTCTCTCGGTGGCACTGGTTCATATATCGTGTTCTTTGTTGACCCCAACGGCTGGGCGCAGACCATGCTGGGGAACGGAACTGAACAGAGTTACATCGACACCATGCAGGCAACTGCAAATACCGGCATCCTGATTGCCATGTTTGCTGCTGTTATCATTACATCTGCAATCAGCGCTTTTGTAGGCTGCAAAATGCTGAAAAAGCAGTTTGAAAAAGCAGGTATTACAGCATGAGCGGTAAACGCCATAAGAAAGAGCTTTGGCTCGACCCACGGGCCAAGCTCTTTCTTATTCTTATGTGTGTTTTATCGTCCATGTTTGCGCCCTCACTTGCATATCAATTTATCCTTGTTATGCTGATTGCGATATTGGGGGCTTTCTTTGGAAAGTGGAAATATGTCATTAAGGCTGTATGCTTTTATGCGGTCATCTGTGCCCTGACAGTTTGGATCATGGCAGAAATGACAGGCACGCTGCGGACAATGTTTATTGCCTTTTTAGGCTTGTTTCATAAGGTCTATGCGTGCGGAACCTTGGCTGGGATTGTTCTGACTACTACAAAAGTCAATGAGTTCCTGTCTGCTATGAACCGTGTCCGCGCACCCAAAAAGTTAGTAATTCCTATGGCAGTTATGCTGCGGTACATTCCAACTATTCAAGAGGACTGGCGCTATATCACAGACGCTATGCGGATGAGAGATGTTTCACCATCTCTGGCGGGCTTTTTAACACATCCGGGCATGACGGTTGAGTGTATTTATGTGCCTTTATTGATGGCAGCTTCAAAAGCGGCGGATGATCTTTCTGTTGCTTCTGTCACTCGTGGAATTGAAAATCCCAATCCACGCACCTGTCTTGTCCAGATAAAATGCGGAATTTCCGATTGGGGCGTCATGGCCGTTGCCGTAGCTTATCTGATTTTTGAATTATGTGTGCGAGGAGGTGTGATCGGTTGATTGAGTTTGAAAATGTATCGTTTTCCTATACGGGGCAGGAACATGGTGGGCTGCGCGACATCAATTTGAAAATTTCGGACGGAGAATTCGTCCTGTTCTGTGGCCGCAGCGGGTGCGGAAAAACAACGATTACAAGGCTGGTGAATGGACTGATCCCTCAGTTTTATCAGGGGGAGCTTCATGGCCGTGTGCTGGTAGATGGTCAGGAAATCAGCAATATCCCCATGTATCAGATTGCCGCTAAGGTTGGCTCCGTTTTCCAAAATCCACGGACGCAGTTTTTCAATGTTGATACAGACAGTGAGATTGCCTTTGGAATTGAAAATGAAGCTCGCCCTCCTAAGAAATTGGCTGAGCGAGTAGAGCAGACAACTGAAGATTTGCATATTCAAAAGCTGCGAAACAGAAATATTTTTGAGTTGTCCGGCGGAGAAAAGCAGAAAATCGCCTTTGCTTCTGTTTATGCCATGAACCCACAGATTTATCTATTGGATGAACCATCCTCTAATCTGGATATGACTTCGATCCAGGAACTAAAGAAACATTTGCGGCTGATAAAAAAACAGGGCAAAACAGTTTTGATAGCGGAACATCGTCTGTACTACCTGATGGAGTTGGCTGACCGAATTGTTTATCTGGAAAACGGAGAAATCAAAGGAATATACACCCCGGAAGAATTTCGGCAGCTATCTGAACTTGATCGTGAACACATGGGGCTGCGAGCTGTTGATCTACAGGCGGTATTCCCGCCAAAAGCCCACTTGCCTGCGCCTCCCCCTGTATTGGAGCTGCGGAATGTGACGCTCCGTTACAAGAAGCAAACAATTTTGCATGACATTGAGCTATCCGCCGGAAAGGGCGAAGTGATTGGTGTGGTCGGCCACAACGGAGCTGGAAAGACTACATTTTCCCGCGCTCTCTGTGGGCTTCACAAAGACTGCGATGGACAATTTTTGTGGGAAAGCGAGCCGATTGAGCGTAAGGAAAGGCTGAAACGCTCTTACATGGTTATGCAGGATGTGAATTATGAACTTTTCGCTGACAGCGTGGAGGCAGAGTGCTCCTTTGGTATACGCAATCCAGATCAAACACTGGTAAATGCAACTTTGGAGGAATTAGGCCTTACCGCATATCGGGAGCGCCATCCAAACACGCTTTCTGGCGGTCAAAAGCAACGAGTAGCTGTAGCTGTCAGCATGATTTGTGGGAAAGACTTGCTTGTATTTGATGAACCGACCAGCGGTCTTGACTTTGACAGTATGACGCAGGTGGCGGGACTGATCCGCCGGTTGTCCAATATGGGAAAGGTTATTTTCATTGTCACCCACGATTTTGAATTTGTCTGCCGTACCTGCTCCCGTGTCCTGCATTTTGACGAGGGCGAAATGCCCGATGATGTACCAGTTACAATGGATGCCCTCCCGAAATTGAGAGAGCTGTTCTCTGTTTCAGATGGAAAGGAGAGGTGATCTATGAAACAGAAAAAAGAAAACAGAGTAGCTTTGCTGCTCCACTGGGCCGGTGAGCAAAAAATCTGGCTGTTCCTGGCAATTTTTCTATCGGCGGTCAGCGGTCTTTGCATTATCGTCCCTTACATTGGAATTTACCGGCTGATGGACGCCACCTTCAATCATACCTGCACGCAGGAACTTGTTGTACATACCGTGGTAATGATTGCAGTGGCGGTAACTTTGCGGTTTGCCCTGTTTGGCTGTTCCGGCGTAGCAGCCCACAAAGGGGCCTATGGCGCTCTTTTCAAAGTGCGCTGCATGGTTGCAGAACACATGGCCAGAGCGCCTTTAGGGGCCTTGAATGAACGGCGCACCGGGGACATAAAAACGGTTCTGAATGAAGATATTGAAAAGTTGGAGCTGTTTCTGGCCCATAACCTTCCTGACCTTGTGTGCTATCTGGTGGGGCCGGTAGTCATCTTTATTTATCTGATGACCGTCAATATTCCTCTGGCATTGATTTCCCTGGTTCCGCTGATCCTTGCTGTTGTTGTAATGGGGATGATGTTCCGCAATACGGATGACCTGATGGAACGGGCCAATCACTCCATTACCACACTGAACTCGGTTATGATTGAGTACATCAGCGGCATGAAATTGATTAAAGCCTATAACATGGGGAGCAAATCGTTTCAAAAGTTTTCAGACGCTATCCAGGAAGAAAACGCCATGTGGAATGAAACTTCCCGGCGCATGGGGCCACCTTATGCGGCCTTTGTTGTTATCATCGAATGTGGGATGTTGATGATGGTTCCAATCGGCGGAATGTTTTTCCTGAAAGGCTCACTGGCTGCCAGCGCATTTTTGCTGTTCGTCTATGTAGGTTCCATGTATCTGACGGAAATACGCCCCCTACAGGAACTGGGGACTAATTTTGCCAATGTGCTGAACGCTGTTACTAAGACCAAAGAGATACTGGATATTCCAATTTATGAGGGTGGAGCGGACTTTCCCCAAAATCACGATATTGAACTTCGGAATGTTCGGTTTTCCTATGATGGCAAGACCGATGTACTGCAAGGCGTTAATCTCAAAATTAAAGATGGTGAACGCATGGCCCTTGTGGGACAGTCTGGTGCCGGTAAAAGTACCGTGATTGAGCTGATCTCCCGGTTCTATGATGTGCAGGAGGGCGAAGTGCTGATTGGCGGGAAAAATGTAAAGGAACTCAATTATGATACTATCCTAAAAAATGTCGCCATTGTGTTCCAAAAGACCTTCCTGACCCGTGACAGCGTTTTAGAAAATATCCGCATGGGCAGTAACGCCACTCTGGAAAAAGTACGGACCGCCGCAAAAGAGGCGCAGATTGATGATTTCATCATGTCTTTGCCGGATGGATATGACACGAAGGTGGGCAGCTTCGGCTCTCGCTTCTCCGGCGGTGAAAAACAGCGGATTGCCATTGCCCGCGCTATCCTGAAGAATGCCCCCATTTTGATCTTAGACGAGGCCACAAGCGCCTCTGACCCGGAAAATCAGATGGAGATTGACAAAGCCATTCAAAATCTCTGTAAGGGAAAGACTGTCATTGTGGTAGCCCATCGTTTGAGCGCGTTGAAGATGTGCGAGCGTGTAGCAGTGGTTGAAAATCACACAATTACCTGTGTCGGAACCCATGAGGAAGTCCGAAAGAACAATGCTTACTATCGGAAGGCGTGGGAGGACTACGAAACAGCCCGGAATATTACTTATCAGTTGGAGGGAGGCGAGCAGCATGAGTGAGCATGATGTATTGAAAAAGAACCGTAATTTTTATATTGGCGTTGACGGGACTGTTCTGGAAGGGCTTCTCTCCGGCAGCCTGTTTATGCTGCTTTACTCTGTTATGCAGTTTTTGTGGTCGGGCCAATTTGACATGAACCGTGTTCTGGCTCTGACCGGTATAATTGCAGTGGTTTTTCTTCTTCGTATCCTGATTTACAGCTACGGTTATACCAAAGCGCAGATTGGCGGTGCAGAGGTCAGCAAAAAGATTCGGCTTTTTATGGGCGACCATTTGAAGCGTATCCCGCTTTCCCGGTTTACCCAGGGACAGACCGGCGATTATATCAATACCATCACAAGCGATGTAAACAACTATGAAAAAATCCTGACCCATAAGATCGGTGATATGGCAAAGAGTTTTGCACTTTCGCTCATGCTGATTATTTTTGTGATGACCATTTATGTGCCTGCCGGAATTATCCTGCTGATTGCCGACTTGCTTTTGATCCCTGGACTGTGGCTTTCCTTCCGTATGGTTCGGAAGTATGGTAAAGAAAAGAATGATATTTGTGCAGAGAATGTCAGCAGCATTGTGGAGTATGTGTCTGGTATTCAAACTTTCCGGGCCTATGGCGTAGGTGGTTTGAAGAATAAAACCGTTATCAACGCTATGCGGGAGTTCTGTCGGATCAGCTTTGTGTACGAATCAAAAGTGCTTCCTATTGGTGCGGTCTTTGGTATTTTGAGTTGGCTGTCCTGCCCGCTGGTTATCTTGCTGGCCTATGCACCCTGGGTCGCAGGGACACTGAACACGGTGGACTACCTTTTGATTTGTATGCTGCCCCTGTTCTGTGCAAAGCTGGCTAACTCGATTTTTGTAGACCTCACCAGTTATAAGAACCTGATGATCTCGAAAAACAAAATCTTGAGTGTAATGAATGAGCCGGAGGAAACTGGCAGCATGGAGCCGCTTCACACAGCTACCCATGAAATCACATTTGACAATGTAGATTTTGCATATGTTCCCGGTGAACCGGTACTAAAACACGCCACCTTTACGGTGCCAGATCAAAAGCTCACGGCCATTGTCGGAGACTCTGGCTCCGGCAAATCTACTATTTTGAACCTGATTGCAAAATATTATGAAGCAACGGGCGGGACGATTTCTATTGGCGGTAAACCCATTAACCATGTTGCCGCAGAGCGTGTACTGGAGCAAGTTTCTATGGTAGACCAGGACATATTTCTTTTTGACGATACCATCCGGGATAATATCCGACACGCTCGCCCTAATGCTACGGACACGGAAATCGAGGCTGCCTGCCGGGAGGCTAACTGTGACAGCTTCATCCGTAAGATGGAAAAGGGATACGATACGCCGACTGGCGAGAATGGAAATCTTCTCTCTGGCGGTGAGCGTCAGCGAATTTCAATAGCCCGCGCTATACTGAAAAATAGCCCCATCCTGCTCTTGGATGAAGCAACAGCATCTCTTGACCCGGAGAACGAGGTTTTAATCCAGCGGGCCATTGCAAAGCTGGTGGAGGGTAAGACGGTCATCGTCATTGCCCACCGCCTGTCCACCATCACCGGCGCGGATCAGATCGTGGTGGTAAAGGATGGAAGCATCGAGGCGCAGGGCAGGCATGAAGACCTGCTGCGCCATTGCCCGCTGTACGCCGATCTGTGGCAGGCGCACATGGGCGTAAAGGAGGGAGAAACGGTATGATCGAGACATTCAGAGGTATCTGGCGGTTTGCCGGAGAGGAACAGCGCAACATCCGGCGCTCGGTGATCGCCTGCTTTTTCAATGCGGTGTTCCATATGTTTGAGATCGCCGCCATCTACTACACCATCCTGGCTCTGCTGGATGGAAAAACCGGCCCTGCCACGGCGTGGCAGGCGCTGGGTCTGTTGGCAGTCAGTATTCTGGGCAGCGCCGTGACCAAGTATTTCTCCCAGCTTCAGCAGACCCACGCCGGGTACTTCATGGCGGCCAATAAGCGCGTGGCCATCGGGCAGCGGATGAAATCCGTCCCCATGGGCTACTTCAACGACAACAGCCTGGGAGAGCTCACCGGGGTCTGCACCACTGTACTGGACAATGTGGAGACTGTGGCCCCCATGGTGTTGGTGACCATGCTGGGCGGGATGCTCAACGCTCTGGTCTTTACGGTGATGATCCTGACTTTTGACTGGCGGATCGGTCTCATTGTGGTGGCAGCCACCGCAGTTTATTTGTTCATCACCTCCGCCATGGAGCAAAAATCCGCCGCCCTCGCCCCGCACCGTCAGAAGTCCGAGGCCAAGTTGGTGGAGGCGGTGCTGGAATATGTGCAGGGCATGAGCGTGGTGAAGTCCTTCAACCTCACCAGACGGGGCGACCGTACCCTGCAGGAAGCCCTGGAATACAATTGCCGCAGCAACCTGAACATCGAAAAGATGTTCACCCCTTATATTATGGCGCAGGGGATCGCGCTCCAGCTGGGAAGCGTGGCCATGATGCTCTCAGCGGTATGGTTCTATCTCTCCGGGACCATGATCCTGGCCAACGCCCTGATGGTGGTCATCATGTCCTTCCTGGTCTTTGCTCAGATCTCCTCGGCGGGTAGCGGTATGTCCCTGCTGCGTATCGTCAGCAGCTGCATGGCCCATGCTGATGAGACGGATGCCATGCCTCAGCTGGCAGAGACCGGTCGGGTCGGCACGCCCAGGGATCACGGCATTACCTTCGACCATGTTTCGTTCTCTTATGACCAGCGGCCCATCCTGCGGGATGTATCCTTCACCATCCCGGACAGAACCACCACCGCCATCGTGGGCCCCAGCGGCTCCGGGAAAACCACACTGTGTAATCTCATCGCCCGGTTCTGGGATGTGGAGAGTGGCGCCGTCCTGGTGGGCGGTCAGAATGTGAAGGACTATACCCTGGAGGGCCTGATGGATCAAATCTCCATGGTATTTCAGAAGGTCTATCTCTTTGCTGACACGGTGGAAAACAACATCAAGTTTGGATGCCCCAATGCCACCCACGAGGAGGTGGTGGCCGCGGCGAAGAAGGCCTGCTGCCACGACTTCATTCTCACCCTGCCCCAAGGCTATGACACCGTCATCGGTGAGGGCGGTTCCAGTCTTTCCGGCGGCGAGAAGCAGCGCATCTCCATTGCACGCGCCCTGCTGAAAGACGCCCCCATCCTGATTCTGGATGACTCTGTTTCCGCTGTGGACACCCGCACCGAAAAAATCATTCTGGACAACCTGAAATCCAGCCGCGCCAACAAGACCACCCTGCTGATTGCCCACCGCATTTCCACGGTGGAGCGGCTGGACAAGATCATCTTCCTGGATGATGGCAAGATTGAGGCCGTCGGCCCCCACGATGAGCTGTACACCAGCTGCCCCAAGTACCGCCGCATGGTGGACCTGCAGCGGCTGGAAGATGAAGCCGGAGGTGATGACAATGCTTAATATAAACCCGCTTTTGCTGGTTGGCGGCGTCATCGGTGCCGTTACCGCGCTGCTGATTTTTGCTTACGCTTCGGTCAAAGATAAAAAGACCGCCATGGGTTTTGAGCGCACCATGGCAGACGGCGAGATTCTGCGCCGCCTGTTCGCCTATGCCAAACCGTACTGGGCCAAGTTTCTTCTGGTTCTCTTCCTGATGCTCTTCTCCATCGCTTACGACATTATCTCTCCCCTAATCGTCGGTGCGATCGAAGAACTTGTCGCCGCCGATTTTGCCCTCAGCCGCCTGTTCGCTTCGGTCGCGGTCTATGCGGGGGTTCTGGTGTTCTCGATGGCAAGCACCTATTTTCAGGCGGTCATTCTGCAGCGGGTCGGCCAGCGCATCATCTCTGATCTGCGCGAGGATCTGTTCACCCACATTGAGTCCCTCTCCCACGAGCAGCTCAACGAGATCCCGGTTGGCAAGCTTGTTACCCGCGTTACCAACGATACCAACGCCATTTCCATGATGTTCACCAACCTTTTGGTGAACCTGATCAAAAATGCGTTTGTCATTTTGGGCATTCTGGTGGCCATGCTCTGCCTGAACTATGCGCTGACCCTGATGGTGCTCTGCTTTGTTCCCTTCATCGTCATCTTCACTGTCATCTTCCGCAAGTTTTCCCGCCGGGCCTACCGTAAGGTCAAGGATGCCACCACTGACATCAACACCTATCTTTCGGAGAACCTTTCCGGTATCAAGGTCACCCAGATTTTTGGTCGCGAGGACGAAAAGATGGCGGAGTTCTACCAAAAAAGCCAGACCCTTTCCAAGGTCACGCAGGAACAGATTTTTGTGTTCGGCGTATTCCGCCCGCTGGTCTACATGCTGTACATCAGCTCTATTTTGTGCCTGTTCTACCTGGGCGGCATGGGCCACCTGAACAACGTTTCTTTCCTGGGGCAGACCATCACCGGCGGCACCATCGTCACCTTCTACATGTACATTTCCAAGTTCTTTACCCCCATCCAGAACCTGGCCGAGCAGTTCAACTGGCTGCAATCCGCGCTGGCCTCGTCGGAAAAAGTCTTTTCTATTATGGACATTCAGCCCAAGCTGGTGGATGCCCCCGACGCCATTGAGCTGACCGATGTAAAAGGCGAAATTGAGTTCCGCGATGTCTGGTTCAGCTATATTCCCGGCGAATGGGTGCTGCAGGGCGTTTCGTTCCATGTTTCCCCGCGGGAAACCGTGGCTTTTGTCGGTTCCACCGGCTCCGGCAAAAGCACCATCCTGTCCCTCATCTGCCGCAATTATGAGTTCCAGAAGGGCGAAATTCTGATTGACGGCATCGACATCCGCAAAATCAAAATTTCTTCCCTCCGCCGCCATTTTGGACAAATGCTGCAGGATGTTTTCCTCTTTTCCGGCACCATCCGCAGCAACATTGTCCTGCGGGAGGATAACATCTCGGACGAAGAGATCATGCAGGTCTGCCGCTATGTCAACGCTGACCACTTCATCAACAAGCTGGACCACGGCCTGGATGAGGAAGTGCGCGAGCGCGGCAACAACTTCTCCGCCGGTCAGCGCCAGCTGCTCAGCTTTGCCCGCACGATCATCCACAAGCCCAGCGTGATGATTCTGGACGAAGCAACCGCCAACATTGATACCGAAACCGAGCTTTTGATTCAGGATTCTCTGGAAAAAATGCGCACCGTCGGCACCATGCTGATTGTTGCCCACCGCCTTTCCACCATCCAGCACGCGGACAACATCATCGTGCTGTCCCACGGCAAAATTCTGGAGCAGGGCAGCCACCAGGAGCTGCTGGCCCGTCATGGGCGGTACTATCAGCTGTACACCCTGCAATACCACAAAGAACAGCTCAGTTCCTGATTTTATCTTCCATAACAGCAGTGCCCCCTGCAGCAATGTAAAGCTGCCGGGGGCACATTTTATTTTGCTTTTTTGTCCGCTTCGGCGGTTGTTTTGGGCTGTGCATCCGCTGCCTGTTTCAGGGCTTCCTGCTCAGAAAAATGCTGGATAATTTTATCTTTCGCCAGCTGCAAATGTCGCTTGTTGATGGCCCTTGCCTCGTCCGCATTGTTGGTCAGTAGGCAGTGCACAATATCGCGGTGCTCTTCCATCGATTCATTAAAGCGCTGGGTACTTGTCAGCGAATAAATACGGAACTGCTGGTTCAGCGAATGGATCCTTGCATACATGGATTCCAAAAGGCTGTTGCCGCACAGTTCAATCAGCAGCCCGTGCAACTTAGAATCCATATCCGTGTAGGCACGCAGGTTCTTTTGGGCGTGCAGCCGCTCCATCTCGTTCAGGCAGTCGATCAGCTGCTGCATATCCGCCGTGGTCAGGTGGTGCTGCAGCTTGCTGATGGCGTAATCTTCCAGCAGAACGCGCAGGTCAAAAATTTCCTCAATGTCCCGCGCGGTAAACTCTTTTACAAACACACCCTTGTTGGGGATCTCCACCACCAGCCCGTCCGAAGCCAGCTGGCGCAGTGCTTCCCGGATGGGGCTGCGGCTCACGCACAAGCGCTCTGCCAGCTCGTTTTCCTGCAGCCACTGGCCGGGAGCAAATCTTCCTTCGCAGATATCATCCTTCAGGATCTGATACACCTGATTGCGGATCGTTTTGATTGGGCGGCGTTCCATAGCTCTTTCCTTCACTTTCCCTTGTGCGGGTTGGCCCCCGCAGCGCATCCGTATTAACCGGAGATATTTCTATTATTTTATCACACGTTTTGCCCTTGTGCAACGCAGTCCCCCTTATTTTTCTGACTTTTTACCTATATTTTTATGTGTTTCACAAAAGTTCTTCTTGCAATTTGTATAATCTATTACTATAATAAAATTGTTTTTATCTTGCCCGCCGCTTTTGTTCCGGCAGGGTATCCCATGTTTTCCTGGGGTGTATCTGAAAAGTCGAAAATTTAGTCTATTTCTTTGTTTTCAGGTACACCTTACAAAGAAAGGGTCGTGTGATCGTATGAAAATTGGTTTTATCGGTCTTGGCATTATGGGCCGCCCCATGGCCAAAAACCTGCTCAAAGCCGGCTATGACGTTACGGTGGACAGCCACTCCCCCGCCGCCGCAGCTGAGCTGGAAGCCTGCGGCGCCAAAGTAGCCGACCAGCCCACCATCGGCTCCACCTGTGATCTTGTGCTGACCATGCTGCCCAACGCCCCGCAGGTTAAACAGGTCATGCTGGGTGCAAACGGCGTTGCCGCCCACATGCAGCCCGGCTCCACCTTTATTGATATGACCTCGCTGAACCCCATCGCCAGCAAGGAGATCGCCGCCGAGCTTGCCTCCCACGGCATCCAGATGCTGGACGCCCCCGTTTCCGGCGGCGAGCCCAAGGCAATTGACGGCACCCTTTCCTTCATGGTCGGCGGCGAGGAAGAGGTCTTCAACACCTTCAAACCGGTCCTGCTGGCCATGGGTTCTTCCGCTGTGCGGTGCGGCGGTATCGGCGCAGGCAACACCACCAAGCTGGCCAACCAAATCATCGTGGCGGCCAACATCCAGGCTGTGGCCGAAGCCCTGACCCTGGCCCAGAAAGCCGGTGTTGACCCCGACCTGGTGTTCCAGGCCATCAAGGGCGGCCTGGCCGGTTCCACCGTCATGAACGCCAAAGCTCCCATGATGATCGAGGGCAACGATAAGCCCGGCTTCAAGATTGACCTGCACATCAAGGACCTGAACAACGCCCTGGACTGCGCCCACACCGTGGGTGCCCCGGTGCCAATGACCGCCGAAGTGCAGGAAATTTTGCAGTGGCTGCACAGCAATGGCAAGGGCCAGGCAGACCACAGCGCCATTGCCCAGTATTACGAGCACCTGACTGGCATCAAGCTGGGCCGCGACCTGTAAAACCTCAAAATTCTGTTTTTTTTGGCGGTGCGGGCATCCCCGTGCCGCCAAAATTTTGCTGCCAATTCTGTACGTTCTGCCGATTGCTGAATAATTGATTTGCATGTTATAACAGAAATTAAAGAACCAACAAACAAAACAGAAAAGAGTGTGATCCCTATGTCTAAACTCCGCCAAGATGCTGACGCCATCATTCAGGCCGCCATCACCGCCGCCCAGCCGGACGAGGCCGTCCGCAAAGCGCTGGAAGGACGCGATTTCGGTTCCGGGCGCGTTGTGCTGGTTGCCGCCGGCAAGGGTGCCTGGCAGATGGCCAACGCTGCCAGCCGCATTCTGGGTTCCCGCATTGATACCGGTATTGTCATTACCAAGTACGACCACAGCAAAGGCCCCATCGCCAACTTTACCATCCGGGAAGCCGGGCACCCCATCCCGGACGAGAACAGCTTTACCGCCACCCAGCAGGCGCTGGACCTCGTCAGCGGGCTGACCGCACAGGACACCGTGCTGTTCCTGCTTTCCGGCGGCGGTTCCGCTTTGTTTGAAAAGCCGCTCATCCCCGCCGCGGATCTGGAAAAACTCACCCACAACCTGCTGGTCTGCGGGGCGGATATTGTAGAGATCAACACCCTCCGCAAGCGCTTTTCCGGCGTAAAGGGCGGCCGTTTTGCCCAGCTGTGTGCCCCGGCCCATGTGGTTTCCATCGTGCTTTCGGATATTCTGGGCGATCCGCTGGATATGATTGCCTCCGGCCCCGCTTACCCGGATAGTTCTACCTGCGCACAGGCCAAGGAGATCGTGCAGAAATACCACCTGCCCATGACGGATCAGATGCTGACCCTGCTGGAGCAGGAAACGCCCAAAGCGCTGGACAACGTAGAAACCCAGATCACCGGCAGCGTGCGCCAGCTGTGCGCCGCCGCCGCTGCCACCGCCCGCACCCTTGGCTATGAGCCGCTGATTTTGACCGACTGCCTGAGCTGCGAAGCCCGGGAAGCCGGTGTGTTCCTGGCCAACATGGTGCGCTACCAGCGCACCGCGGGCCGCCGTATTGCCCTGATTGCAGGTGGCGAAACAGTGGTGCATCTGACCGGCCACGGTAAAGGCGGCCGCAATCAGGAGCTCGCCCTTGCCGCCGCTCCCGGTATCGCCGGGCTGGATGGCTGCGCGGTGTTCTCCGTTGGCTCTGATGGCACCGACGGCCCCACCGATGCCGCTGGCGGCTTTGTGGACAGCACCACCCAGGCCGCGCTGAAAGCCCAGGGCTGCGATATCTTTGCCACGCTGGCTGATAACGATGCCTACCATGCCCTGCAAAAATGCAATGGCCTGATTATCACCGGCCCCACCGGCACCAACGTCAACGATGTCTCGGTCGCTCTGGTCCGGGCGTGATGTTTCCATCGTGCCGTGGAGAAACCTTGCCGATGGTGATAAACTCTGCAAATCATTTGTAGGGGACGATGCTCGCATCGTCCCGGACGGGCCTTGCCCTCTATTTCACCCCATCATCCTCCGCAAGGCAACGGGCGCACACTGTGCGCCCGGGATGCATGTTTTATGCCCGTTACACATTATAAACCAACCTGTAGGGAATGGTCTCGACCATTCCGGGACTTTGTGCTAGATGACCTAAGGCAACACCGCACAATTCCCGCCTTACGGCTTAAGCACCGCTCCGGCGG
>OLOE01000783.1_pt1 | contig 14996 bp, 9 predicted proteins | sample 1673201 | NCBI WGS metagenome assembly OLOE01 (sample SAMEA3136765, study PRJEB25190) | human gut metagenome | biome: human gut; feature: human-associated habitat; material: faeces | place: Austria | collected 2013
ACAAACTTGTACCAGAACCTAAACATCTGGTCGCTCAGCAGATACACGGCTCGCTTATTGCTCGTCTCGTTTAGGGGCAGCTCGCGCTCGACAATCCCAAGCGACGCCAGCTTATCCACATAGCTCTTTACGTTGCTCGCAGGGATTCCCGTAGAGCTCGCAATCTCCGAGATCTTCGAGCGCCCCTGGGCAATTGCTTGCACGATCGCATCATATTGCTCGGGATTGCGGCACTCCTGCAATAGCAGGTTACTCGGCTCCTCAAAGAGATAGCCCGTAGGAGTAAGAAAAAGACGTTTGATGTTGTCCTTGAGCGGTGCGGCAGGATCGACTTTCTCGATATATGCAGGAATGCCACCCGTCATGCCATAGCAAACTGCAGCGTCTTCGCGACCCATGCTCTGCCACAGGCCGAGGGTCGTCATAAAATCGAGCGGCATGATCTTAAACTGGGCCGTACGCCTACCGTATAGCGGACTCTCGTAGCCCAACACCTGCTCTTCCATAAACGAAAGCGACGACCCGCACAGGATAAGCATGAGCTTGGTCTCTTTGTACAAGTGATCGATCTTGTCTTGCAGCAACGAGCTGATCTCGGGATTCGATTGGGCGAGATAAGGATACTCGTCGATCACGACAATCAAACGTTCCGTACGAGCCATGGTAGCCAATGCATCGAACGCCTCGTCAAAACTACGAAACGACACGCCAGCAACACCAACGGAGCCCGCAAGTATCGCCTGGCTAAAGCCATGCAGGTTTGCCTCTGCATTGGTGCGACGAGCTTGAAAGTAAATAGCCTTCTTGCCTTGGATAAACTCTGTGATAAGACGCGTTTTGCCCACGCGACGGCGGCCGTAAATCACAGGCATCTCAAAGGAGCCCGTGCCATACAGTCGATTGAGCTCGGACATTTCCGCCGTTCTTCCGATAAACATAGGGCCATCCTTCCTTTACGTTATAGCTAGCTATATTATACCTTCCTATAATATAGCTAGCTATAACGTAATTCGACAAGCGGCGCACGCAAAAGGGTCGGTACACCACCGCACGTGGACCGTTCCGGAAAATGTATCCCGTTCTGGAGCCAAAAACTGGGCCGTAGTTTCCGCCAAGCATGCCATCCGGAAAGCGTGTCCCGTTCTGAGCCTGAATTCTGGGATGCACTTTCCGCTGAAGCTTCTACCGGAAAGCGAATCCCATTCTGAGCGTCGAATCCGGGACGCAGTTTCCGGTTGAGGGCTGTTCCGGAAAGCTTGTCCCGTTCCGAGCGGCAATTCCGGGTCACGGTTTCCTCAGGTACAAGGCGACAGTCCGCCGCCCTTATCACATGCCTTCAAATATGCGATCCAGAAACACAAAACAGCAGATAGAATGCTCTTTTTCAAAAAGTACACGTCCCGAAACTTACCAAGACTTCATATCCAGCTACCGTTCACGGTCGCCGATTACCGCCCACCGATTCAAACAAGAAATATGTCGCCAAAAGCAGGCCATCTACCTGCATGGTTAGATTTTGGTCAGCTTTTGGTCAGCTGAGCGGCAAGTTCCAGCTGATACGTTTTTGCTACCCAAAAGGAGGCGGTAGCTCATGACCCATTGCAATGACCAACTCATCGACCAACTGCTCACTCAAGCCGAACAAGAGGGCCGCTGTCTGATTCCCCCGAGCGCGGCGATCCGAAAAGCGCTCCTTCGGCGCACCGGCGGCACGGTTGTCTCGCTCATGCCGGGGTTGTTTGCGCGAAAAACGCGCTGGGATGAACTCAACCGAGCGCAACGCCATTGCGAGATTATCCGCGCCCTTGCGATCATCCATCCCGATTGGACGTTCTGCTCGTTTTCGGCAGCTTGCCTGCTGGGGCTCGAGGTCTCGTGGCGGCACCTGAACGTCGTGCATGTTTGCAGCTCGACAAAGCCGTCGGCTCGTCCGGGCTCACATATTCAGCGGCACCAGATCGAGCCGGCCGGAGCAATACGCAGAGCCGGCATATCGGTAACGCCGCCCATCCAAACGGTCACAGATTGCCTGCTGCAAACTGGTTTTGCCGACGGCATGCCCATTGCCGATTCGGCGATCTTAAAGCTCGGCCTTGCACGGGAACAGCTGATGGAGGCCGTTGAGCAACGAGCGACTGCCCGCAATGGTCGCGCAATTCGCACCGCCCTCACGACACTTCGATATGCCGACGCCCGCGCCGAGAGCGGCGGGGAATCGGTGCCCGAGCCGTCATGATCGAGACGGGCTTTGCGCCCGACTGGCTTCAATACGAGCTGACGGACCCCTTCGATTCGGCCAAGCCCATACGAACGGACTTTGCCTGGGAGCGCCAGGCGCGGGAACTCACGCTGGGCGAGCTCGACGGGCTCATCAAATATACCGACCAGACCATGCTGGCCGGACGCACCACCGCCGAGGCGCTCGTTGCCGAACGACAGCGCGAGGCGTACCTATCGCTCTACGGTCACCCTCTGCTGCGCTTTACCATGAACGAGGTCCGCTCGACAGGAATGCTCGCCAAAAAGCTGCAGACGGCAGGCATCCAGCAGACCGCGCTGCCGACATGGCTCAACGATATTGAGCTGTAGGAGCTGCTGAGCTTATGCCCGCCTGCCCACCAAACTGGGACACACTTTCCGGTTGGCAGCACCCGCGAAAACCATGTCCCAAATTGAGCGCTCAAAACGGGATGTACTTTCCAGATGGCATGCCTAGCGGAAACCGTGTCCCGGAATCAAGGCCTAGAACGGGACAGACTTTCCGGTTGAAGCGCCCAGCGGAAACTGCATCCCGGAATAGACGCTCAAACTGGGACGCAGTTTCCGGTTTCCTGCTGTTCCGGAAAGCACGTCCCATTCTGGAGCCGAAATCTGGGACGCAGTTTCCGTATGCGGAGGCGCTCCAAACAAAAGGCCCCGGCTCGCGATAAAGTCGAGGCCAAAGGCGCAGCATATACAGTTGATGTTGAGCGCGAACAGCCCATCAGCAATGGTCGTCCGCACCCCACCCTACCCGCGGTTGCGAACGCGGCTGTACGGCGTATCCACCATGGGCAGATCTGGACGCAGCTTGCCGTCAAATGCGCGGTAGGCATTCTGCACGGCAGGCGCCGTGGGAATCGTCGCGATCTCGCCGATGCCCTTGCCGCCGTATGCCACGGGCAACAGCTCGTCCTTCTCCACGTAGATGGCGTGGATATTCGGAATCTCGGGCGCACGGAACAGCCCGAGCGTACCGTACCTTGCCTGGGGTACGCAGTCCTTGAGCGGCCAGTCCTCGGTAAGCGCATAGCCCATACCCATGAGCACGCCGCCTTCGATCTGACCCTGGATGGAGATGGGGTTGGCCACCTTGCCGGAATCGTGCGCGGCATAGACCTCGCTCACGCGGCCGTCATCATCCAGAATGACCACATGCGTGGCAAACCCGTAGCAGATGTGGCTCTTGGGGTTGGGAACGTCGGCGCCCAGCTTGTCGGTCGGCTCCAGGTACACGTAGCCAAACTCGCATCCCTCGAGCGCCTTGATGGCAGCCGCGGGATCCTGAGGATGCATACCCTGGCCGGCGATGAGCTCCTGCGTGCGCAGCTGATAGGCGCGACCGTCGTCGTACTCAATCTTGACGCCGTCGCCATGCGCGCTCACGGGAGTATCGGGTGCGGGCTTGCCGGCCTCGATGTCAAGCATGGCATCGCGCAGCAGGAAGGCGGCACCGCGCACGGCCTCGCCGGTCACGACCGTCTGACGCGAGCCAGACGTGGTGCCGGAGTCGGGAGCGTTTTCGGTGGAGCACTCGCCATTAGCAATGCAGCTCAGCGGCAGACCGCAGGCCTCGGCAACGTCCTGCAAAAAGACCGTGTTGCAGCCCTGGCCGATGTCGGACGTGGCGGCGTAGACCACGGCGCGGCCATCCTCGACGCGAATCTTGCAGCGACCGGCATCGGGCAGGCCCACGCCCACGCCGGCGTTCTTCATGGCGCAGGCGATACCGGCGTGTCCGGGATGCGCGTAGTAGGCATCCTTGACCTCGAGCAGCGTCTCCTTAAGCGCCGTGGAGCAATCGGCAATCTGGCCGTTGGGCAAAACCTCGCCCGGCTCGATAGCGTTACGGTAGCGGATCTCCCACGGATCCAGGCCGACCTTCTCTGCCAGCAGGTCGATCAGGCTCTCGAGCGCAAACTCGGACTGGCAGACGCCAAAGCCGCGGTACGCGCCGGCAGGCGGGTTGTTGGTGTAGTAGCCAAAACCGCGAATGTCGGTGTTCTGGTACTTGTAGGGGCCGACGGCATGCGTGCAGGCGCGCTCGAGCACCGGGCCGCACAGCGAAGCGTAGGCGCCGGTATCAAAGTTGATCTCGCAATCCAGGCCGGTAAAGTTGCCCTCGGCGTCGCAACCCAGCGTAAAGGTGCCGTCCATGGCGTGGCGCTTGGGATGGAACGCGAGTGACTCGGCGCGCGTGAGCTTGCACTTCACAGGACGCTGGAGCTTATAGGCAGCAAGCGCGGCCAGGTGCTGGACCGAAACGTCCTCCTTACCGCCAAAGCCGCCGCCCACGAGCATGGTCTCGACGACCACGCGCTCGGGCTCGTTGTCCCAGCCAAACATGTGGGCGCACTCTTTGCGCGTATCGTAGGCGCCCTGGTCGGTCGACTGCACCTTGACGCCGTTCTTGTACGGGAAGGCCACGGCGCACTCGGGCTCCAAGAAGGCATGCTCGGTAAAGGGCGTGGTAAAGCGCTGTGTCACGGTAAACGCGCTTTCGGCCAGCGCCTTGGCGGCGTCACCGCGCGTCACGTGACGGCTCTGGCACACGTTGTCCTTGAGCTCCACCGTGTTGCCAAAAGCAAAGAAGCTGTCGTGCAGGCGCGGGGCGTCGGCAGACCTGGCCTCGGCGATGTTGCGCACGGGCTCCAGCGGCTCGTAATCAATCTTTACGAGCTTCTTGGCCTTCTCGAGCGTCGCCTCGTCCTCGGCAACCACCAGCACGATGGCATCGCCCACGCAGCGGGTGATATCGCCCTGGGCAATCATGACGTCCCAGTCCTGGATAAGGTGGCCGACCTGGTTGACCGGCACGTCCTCGGCGCGCAGGATGCCCACCACACCGGGTAGGGCCTCGGCCTTGGAGGTATCGATGGAGAGCACGCGGGCACGCGGATACTTGGAGCGCACGGCGCTGGCGTAGGTCAGGCCCGGCTGGTCGATCTCGTCGATGTCGTCGGGGTACTTGCCCTCGCCGAGCACCTTCTTGCGCACGTCAATACGGAAGGCGCGCTTGCCCACGCCGTAGTCGTCGCCGCGCTCCAGATCCTCGTCGATCTGCTTTTCGCCGCGGAGCACCGCAGCGGCCAGCGCAATGCCCTCGATAATCTTTTTGTAGCCGGTGCAGCGGCAAACATTGCCGCGGATGGCGTACTTGATCTGCTCCTCGGTAGGCTCGGGATCCTCGGCGATGAGCGCTGCACCCGCCATGACCATACCGGGGATACAAAAGCCGCACTGCACGGCGCCCACGGCGCCAAAGGCGTACACAAACGCCTCGCGCACGTTCTCGGGCAGGCCCTCGACGGTCACGATGTTGCGGCCGGCGGCAAGCGCGGTGGTCAGCACGCACGCCTTGACGGCCGCACCGTCCACATGGATGGTGCAGGTACCGCATGCGCCCTCGGAGCAGCCGTCCTTGGCGGAATGGATATGCAGGTCGTCGCGCAGGTAGCGCAGCAGCGGTTTATTTTGGGTCGTCGTACGCTCGATGCCGTTAACGGTAAAAGTGAATTCCTGTGCCATGGTGATTCCCTTCTACACGCCGGCGGCGATGCCGGTGCGGTCGTGGATGGCGCCATGCGGGCAGACGACGGCGCACATGCCGCACGACAGGCAGTCCACGCCGTCGATATGGGCGCAGTTGTCCTCGATGCGGATTGCGCCGGCAGGGCACTTTTTGGCGCACATGCCGCAACCGATGCAGCTGGTGTCGCAGATCTTGCGCGCAATGGCGCCCTTATCGGTGTTGTTGCAGCGCACCAGGATGTTCTGGTAGCCGGGAACGAAGGCAATCACGCGCTGCGGGCACGCCATGCCGCACAGGCCACAGCCCGTGCACTTGGAGCGGTCCACGCGGGCGACGCCATCGACCAGTGCGATGGCACCGTGGGGGCAGGCCGTGACACAGGCACCACAGCCAATGCAGCCTTCGCTGCAGCGGGCGTCGCCGCCTGCGGAAGCACAGCCGCTTCCGCAGGCAACGTAGGCCACGTTATGTTGAATGGATTTGGCCATAAGAGACTCGCCTATTTCTTAAGAAGGTACGAATAGTTGTCGCGCACAGCCCTGATGGTCAGGCGGACGGCCTCGGGAAGACCGGTGTTGACGGCATCGACCGAGACGGTGCGGACCGTGCCGGCGACGCGGACCTTAACGTGGTCCTCGTCCACGGCCAGGAAGCCCTCATTCTCGGAGTTCTCCATGTCCTCCTCGCTCCAGAACAGGGTGAGTTTGTCCTTGTAGGGACGACCCTCCTGGTAGGGGCAGAACACGGCGCAGTTGCCGCACTCGTTGCACATGCCGTCGACATGAACGACCTGATGCTTGGCCAGGCCCGGCACCTTGATGGCAACGTTGGCGCGGTTGGGGCACACGTCGCAGCAGACCTCGCACACCGAACCGCAGCCCAGGCAGCGGGTCTTGGTGCAGTTGCGCTTGTCGCGGCACAGCGACCCCTTGCGCTCGTAGCAGGTGTCCTCGCGACCGGCCTGCTCGTTGCAGTCGGCGTACTTGTTAAAGTCCACGCCAGCGATGGCGCGGGCGACTTCGGCGGCGTCGGCAATAGCCTCAACCACGGTGGCAGGACCGCGACGGCAGTCGCCCGCAGCCCAGACACCCTCGACACCGGTGGAGGTGGCGGCAAGACGGCCACGACGGTCGTGCTCGACGCCCGCGGCATCATACAGGCTGGCATCGATACCCTCACCCACGGCGCAGATCACCGTGGTGGCGGGAAGCTCAACGGTCTCGCCCGTGGCAACGGGGCTGCGACGGCCGCTTGCATCCGGCTCGCCAAGCTCCATAACATCGCAGGTCAGCACGGCGCCGTTGAGTGCCTTGGGAGCCAGCAGCTCGCAGAACTCAACGCCGTCGGCAAGAGCAAGATCAAGCTCTTCCTCGTCGGCGGGCATCTGCTTCTTGGTGCGGCGATACACCAGGCGCACGTTCTTCACACCAGCCAGGCGCTTGGCCACGCGGGCAGCATCCATGGCGGTGTTGCCGGCGCCAATGACTACGACGTCCTCGCCCAGCTCGAGCTTCTCGCCCCTCTTGGCGGCCTCGAGGAACTCCAGCACGTCGAGCTCGGCGCCCTCGCCCAAGCCCGCAGAGCCGGGCATCCAGGCACCGGTGGCCACGACAACGTCGGTAAAGCCCTGAGCCTTGAGCTCGCCGATGGACTCCACGCGAGCGTTGAGCTGCACCTTGGCGCCAAAGGCCAGGCAGAGCTCGGCATCGTGGGAGATGTCGTCGCTCGCGATACGGAACTCGGGGATCACGTGACGGACCACGCCGCCAAGCGAATCGCGGGCCTCGAAGATGGTGACGCGCACGCCGGCGCGCGTCAGGAAGAACGCCGTCGCCAGACCGGCAGGGCCGCCGCCGATAACGGCAACATTGCGCTCGCTGTCGTTGGCGATGGCCTGGGCGCGCAGCTTGGGCAGCACGGCGGTCATGGCCTCGCGGGCGGCCTTGAGCTTGCTGGCGCGAATCTGGGCGCCCTCGGGCTCGTAGAACGCACGCTCGCAAGCGCGGCCGCAGGGATGCGGGCAGATGGTGCCGGTAATGAACGGCAGGGCGTTGCGCTCGATGATGATGTTGAGCGCGTCCTCGTAGCGGCCCTCGTCAACAGCCGCCAGATAGACGGGAATATCCTGCTGGATGGGGCAGCTCGTGCGGCACGGCGTGGTAAAGCAGTCGGAAAGCGGGCTCTTGCCGGCGACCTTGCGGTCGGGCAGCGGACGCAGCGGCTTCTTGTAGAGCGGGTTGGTGAGCGAATCGGCCTGGATCGCGGCCACGGCGTCGAGCGAGACGCCCGCGAACGGCTTGCCATCCAGATCGGTGAACTCGCCGGCCATCTGGCTAAAGCGCTCGTAGCCACCGGGCTTGAGCACGTCGGTCGCCAGGGTAACGGGCCAAATGCCGGCATCGTACAGGGCGCGGATGTTGTAGACCGTGGCACCACCGGAGTAGCTGATGCGCAGCTTGCCATCGAACTGCTCGGTAATGCGGCGGGCAGCCTCGATGGTCAGCGAGAACAGTGAACGGCCGGACATGTACATCTCGGTAGAGGGCAGCTCGTTCCTCGTCACGTCGACGGGGAAGGTATTGGTCAGCTTGACGCCAAACTCCAGGCCGCGCTCGGCGCACAGGGCAATCAGGCGCTCGAACATAGGCACGGCATCGGCCCACTGCAGGTCCTCGCGGAAGTGCGTGTCATCGAAGACGATGTAATCAAAGCCCAGCTCGTTGAGGCGCTGACGTGCAAACTCATAGCCCAGCAGCGTGGGGTTGCACTTGATGTAGGTGTTGAGGCCCTTCTCGGTGATCAGATAGGTCGCGATGCGCTCGATCTCGGCCGGCGGGCAGCCGTGCAGGGTAGACTCGGTGATGGAGTTGGAGACGCGCGCCGGGATGGACTCGACAAACGCGGCGTCAACATGCTCAAACTTGTCCAGGTTGGCGAGCGCCCATGCGCGGCACTCGTTCCAGACGTCGGAGCCGCTAGCGTCCTTCATGCCCTCAATGTACGCATCGACCTTGGGACTCTTGATGCCCTCGAGGTCATAGCCCACGGACATGTTAAAGACAAATCCGTCCGGGCTGCCCAGGCCGTACTCGCGAGCGATGAGGTGGCAGGCAAACCATGCCTTCACGTACTCGGCAAAAGCCTGCGGAACCTCGAGCTCGGTCGACCACTCGCAGTTGTAGCACTCGTCCTGTGCCACAATGCAGGGCTTGTTCACACACTTGGAGAGCTCCTCGCCGTCCATAACCTGAACGGTCTTGAGCTCAAAGAAGCGGGAGCCGGCCACATAAGAGGCCACGATGTTCTGGGCAAGCTGCGTGTTGGGGCCGGCGGCCGGGCCAAACGGAGTCTCGATGCGCTCGTCAAAAATGGGAAGCGCTCCCTCCTGGTTGGCCGTGACCATCTTGCGCACGCCAAAGATGGCGCCCTGAGTCTTGTGCTCCTCGATGATCCAGTTCATCAGCTGCGAAAACGGGATCGGCCTCATGATGTCGCTCATAATGAGCTCCTCTCTGTAACGCCCGGCGAGACCGCGCGGCGGGCGCAAATACGGTGTAGCGCTAGCACAGCGCCGGCGACCCCGCGGAGGCCGCCTATACGTGCGTCGGATGCGGCGAAACATCCGACGCACGCGAATCTACTTGTGAATTAGTAGGCGCGATCGTTGAGCGTGCTCCAGAGCTTCTTGGACTCAGCCATGGTCCACGCGTTGATCTTGTCCTCATCAATGCCAACGAACTCGCGATCCTTGTACAGGACGCGGCCGTTGATGATGGTGGTGCGGCAGTTTTTGCCCATCATGCCAAAGAGCATGTGGCCGTCGATGTTCTCCTCGCTCAGCGGCGTAAAGGGCTTGTAGTCCATAACGATAACGTCGGCGGCAGCGCCGGCCTCGAGCACACCAAGCTTGCGATCGAAGTACTTGCTCGCCATCTTGGCGTTGTTCTCAAACAGCATAGTCATGGCCTCGCACCAGCCCACGTTGGGCATGGCAGCGTTGTGGCGCTGAATGATCAGGAAGACCTTGAGGCTCTCGAGCATATCGTGGGTGTAGGCGTCGGTGCCCATGCACACGGGGATGCCGCGGCGGAAGAACTCGAGCACGGGGGCGCAGCCCACGGCGTTGCCCATATTGGATTCGGGGTTGTTGACCAGCCAGGTGCCGGACTCCTTGACGATATCCATCTCGGCAGGCGTCACGTGGATGCAGTGGCCCAGCATGGTGTCGGGACCAAGCAGGTTGTGCTGCAGCAGGCGCTCGACGGGGCTGATGCCACCGCGGTTGAGGCGGGAGTCCCACACGTCATTCATGCCCTCGCACACATGGATGTGGAAGCCGGTCAGGCCGTTGTTGGCCTCGGCCATCTTGTCCATGGTCTCGTCCGACAGCGTAAAGGTGGCATGCCCGCCAAACATGGCAGCGATCATGTGGTTGTCGTTATCGCGACGCTCCTTGGCGGCCCACTGGGCAAATTCGGCGTTCTCGGCAATGGCCTGGTCGCATTTTTCCTGGCCACGGCGATCGGAAACCTCGTAGCACAGGCACGAACGCATGCCCAGCTCCTGAGCTGCATCCTTAATGGTAAAGAGGCTTCCCGGGATCTCGCAGAAGCTCGCATGGTGATCGAAGATCGTGGTGACGCCATCACGGATGGAGTCCAAAATCGTAGCATAGGCGCTGGCCTTGGTGCCGTCGAGCGTCAGGTTGTCGTCGATCTTCCACCACTGCTGCTCGAGATTCTCCAAGAAGTTGGTGGGGTTGCAGCCCTTAATGGCAAGGCCGCGGGCCAGACCCGAGTAGATGTGGGTGTGGCAGTTGATAAGTCCGGGCATGATGAGGTTGCCCTGGGCATCGACGTACTCGGCATCCGGGTACTTGGCCTTGAGCTCGCGCTCGGGGCCCACTTCGACGATCGTATCTCCGTCAATGGCGACCGCACCGTTTGGAATAAACGGGGTCTGAGCGTTGCGGGTAAAGACGGAACCGTTAGCGACCAGAAGCATGGATGCTCCCTTCAACATCAGAGGCGGGGTTTGACACCTCTGACATGGCGGAGTGCGAAGCGCCGGCCTACACCGGAAACGGGCCCTCTCCCGTCAACGCTTCACCAAAGGGACAAACCCTTTGAAGTGCGGCTTGGTGCCGCATGGCGTCGGCGGACGAGGCGATGCGTCCGCCGACGAATAGCACCGAATTGGTTACTTCTTGCTCTCGGGCAAGACCAGATCCACGGCAGCGTCCTTGGCAGCATCGATGTGCTGAGCCACGACCGGCGTCTGCGGAAGGATCAGGTTAAGGACAATGGCCATGATGGCGGTGGGGGTTACGGCATTGGAGCCGATGACGGTGGACACCCAGGCGGGCATACCCTCGCCGGCAAGGCAACCGCTGGCCATCCAGATACCCAGGCCAAAGACGACGGAGGTGCCGACGATGGTGGTGGTGCGCTGCGTGAGGCCCTCGCGGGTGAACATGCGCACGCCGTTCATGGTGATGGTGCCAAAGACGCCGACGGTCGCGCCGCCGATGACGGGCTGCGGGATAGCGGAAAGGACGGCAGAGAGCTGCGGGAACAGGCCGGCGATGGCAAAGACGGCCGCGATGATCACAAAGACCCACTTGTTGACGACCTTGTTGGAGCAGATGATGCCTACGTTCTGGCCAAGGGCGCTGGTGGGAAGACCGCCCAGCAGGCCGCCGACCATAGAGGTGAGGCCCTGGGACACGATAGCACCGGAGAGCTCGCGCTCGGTGGGCATACGGTCGATGGAGCCCAGGCAGGCAGCGGAGACGTCGCCGATAACCTGAATGGCAACCATGGGGAACACGACGGCGAGGGTAATGCAGACCTCGGGATCAAACTCGAGCGCGTAGGGCATGAGCTTGGGAAGGGCAAAGACCTGAGCGGTGGCGACGCTGGAGAAGTCGATCATGCCAAAGGGGATGGAGACGATCATGCCAACAATCATGCCAAAGAACACGGATCCCAGCTTGAGCGTGCCCTTGCCAAAGTTGGCGAGCGCAAAGACCACGGCGAAGGTGATAAGAGCAACGCACCAGGCCTGCGGGGTGCCCCACAGCGGCGTACCCATACCGCCGGCCATGTACTTGACGGCCGTGGGATAGAGAGAGACGCCAATGGAGAAGATGACCGTACCGGTCACGACGGGCGGGAACAGCCACTTGATCTTGCTGTAGGCCAGACCAAAGAGGACCGCAACGGCGCCGCCGACGATCTCGCCGCCCAGCAGTGCGCCAAAGCTAAAGCCCGAGGCGCCCATGGCCTGAAGGGCCGGCAGGAACGCGAACGAAACGCCCATGACGATGGGCAGGCCGCCGCCGATGCGACGGAAGGGAGCGAAGGCCTGAAGGGCCGTGTCGATTGCCGAAAGAATGAGCGCAACCTGAATGATGTCGGTGCACTGCTGGCTATTAAAGCCGTAGACGCCGGCCATGATGACCGCCGGGGTAATGATGCCGGCAAACGATGCCAGTACATGCTGAAGGGCACACGGGATCATTTCCTTAACGGGCGGCATGCCTTCGCGAGTGAACAGGGCTTCAGTGCCGTTCGTAACCGTCTCCTGGGTCATTTGACCACCAATCCTCGAAGTAGTTGTTTTCGTATCTAACGCTCTATTGTGACGCAGTGCGGGGTTGAGGTTGTGCCTTCGTTGCATATCGTATTAAAGATGATTCTCATTCTCAATAATAATTTTTTGTTATCAGACTATTCTTCAGCTGAGACAATGCATTTCCGCAGGTCAGGAATGTGTCTGTTCAAAATAACATCTAACTTTTCTTTTGGTCGACCGTTTACCGCCAAATTCCTACCGTTCGTCTCTATTACGTCATGTACCTGCGAATATACGAGATGATGAGCAGCGTGTTACCATGATAAAAAATTGTTATGAACATTTCCGATTTCACCCAAAGGAGTTGCCCGTGAACGAGACCGTACGTCGCTTTTTGCCGATGGTCGATTTTCTGGAGCAGATACTCGGCAAAAACAGCGAAATCGTGCTGCACGATTTCTCGGATCCCGACCACGCCATCGTCGATATTCGCAACGGCATCGTGAGCGGCCGCAAGGTCGGCGGTCCCGCCACCGATCTGGCACTCAAGATCATGCACGACGCCAAGTATCGCGACCTGCCGTTTATTACGGGCTACGAGGGCCGCGGCGCCGGAGGCAAGACGTTGGAGTCAGCGACATACTTTATCCGCGAGAATGACGAGATCGTCGGTATGCTCTGCGTCAACACCGACCTCTCGACCGTACGCTCCATCAACGCCATGGCGCAGCAGCTCATGGCGTGCTTCGACGCGGCGCCAACGCGCACGGAGCCCGCCCCTATCGAGGTCGAAAGCCTTTCGGAGTCCACACAGGAGCTCATCGACCGCAGCATTGCCGAGTTGCTGAGCGCGCGCGGGCTGGATGTAGCGTCGCTTGGTCAGAGCGACCGCGTGGACGTCATTCGCCACCTCAACGGTAACGGGGTGTTCATGCTCAAGGGCGCCGTGGCCTGCGCCGCCGCCGCGCTGGGCATCTCAGAGCCCAGCATCTACCGCTACCTGCAAAAAGTCCGCAAGGAAGGCTAACGAGCAAAATGAAGCGCGGCTCCACAAGCGATCCGTCACTTGACAAAAGACCCTGCAGCTCGCACGCGCTGCAGGGTCTTTTTGCATGTCATGTTTAGTTGTGGCCAACGCCTTAGAGAGCGGCAACGACCTCGATCTCGACCAGACCGCCAGCCGGAAGGGCGGCAACCTGGAAGGCGCTGCGCGCGGGGAACGGAGCCTCGAACTTGGAGGCGTAGATCTCGTTCACGGCAGCGAAGTCGGCGATGTCGGCCAGGTAGACCGTGGTCTTGACGACATCGGCAAAGGTGGCGCCGGCAGCGGTCAGCAGGGCCTCGACGTTAGCAAGGGACTGCTTAGCCTGGGCTTCGACGCCCTCGGGCATCTTGCCGGTTGCGGGGTCGATGCCCAGCTGGCCAGACAGGAACACCATGTTGCCGGTCTGGATGCCGGGGGAATACGGGCCGATGGCTGCGGGTGCGTTATCGGAAGACACGACGGTCTTGCTCATGTTTTTCTCCTTACGATCAGATAGAGAGCGTGAGCGCGGCGTTCACACCGGGAGGCACAATTCGGTCTGAACACCGCGCTTGATTTGGGATAGTACCCAAGGTTTCCGCGCGATGCAAGAATATTATCAGCTTGCGAGAATATTTTATCGCCCAACGGTTTCTCCGAACCGCTGAACGGTTCTCATGTGGAGCAGCCAGTCCAAGCTGCTGAAGACTTTGTCCTGCTTGGGCTGCGGTCATCGTCCGCCGCAACAGCGCCACTATACTTTTGAATATCTGAGCATTTTGAAAGGCAGGATATGACCGCAACCGCCAGCCGAACCACCAACCGCAGGCCCGAGCTTTTGGCCCCCGCCGGAGGGCCCGAGCCTTTTGCCGCCGCACTCGCCGCCGGGGCAGACGCCATCTACTGCGGCATGGGCAGCTTTAACGCCCGCCGCAAGGCCACCAACTTTACCGACGAGGCCTTTGAGCAAGCCTGCCGCGCCGCACATCTAGCCGGGTCGCGCGTCTACGTCACGGTCAACATCGTCATCAAGCAGTCCGAGATGGGCGATGCACTGCAGCTCATCCATCGCTGCTCCACGCTGGGCGCCGACGCCTTTATCATCCAGGACTGGGGCCTGTTCTTTGAAGTCAAGCGCACCATGCCCGGCATCGAGACGCATATCTCGACCCAGGCGAACATCCACGACGACCGCGGAACTATCTGGTGCCGCGAGCAGGGCGCCGACCGCGTGACTCTCTCGCGCGAGCTCTCCATCGACGAGATCGCCGCCATTCACAACGCCGCGCCCGATGTGGACCTCGAGGTCTTTAGCCACGGCGCCATCTGCTTTTGCTACTCGGGCCTGTGCCTGCTTTCGAGCTTTGCCATGGCGGGCCGCTCGGCCAACCGCGGTATGTGCGCTCAGCCCTGTCGCCTGCCTTACGAGCTGATCGACGAGAACGGCCGCTCGCTCTCCCCTGCCGGTCGCGAGCGCGCGCTGTGCCCGCGCGACACCAACACTTCGCAGCTTGTTCGCCGTCTGTATGACGCCGGCGCCGCATCGCTCAAGCTCGAGGGCCGCATGAAGGCGCCCGATTACGTGTACTCCATCGTCGATGTGTA
>OLOE01000795.1_pt1 | contig 14863 bp, 23 predicted proteins | sample 1673201 | NCBI WGS metagenome assembly OLOE01 (sample SAMEA3136765, study PRJEB25190) | human gut metagenome | biome: human gut; feature: human-associated habitat; material: faeces | place: Austria | collected 2013
GGACACTTCACCTGCTCCGTTTGCGGAGCGGATGTACCGCTCGGCAAGGTACGCATACCCGACGACAGCTGCGAGGGAGGATGGAGGGTCGTGCCTATAAACAACTGCCCCTATTGCGGGCGCAGGGTCGTAATTCCCAAAAGGTCGTTTCTGGAGGTAATTCAGGGCGGCTCCAAAGCCCCACGAGACTAAGCCACAAGGACTGGACGCTCTATGGAAAACCCGATAAATATAAACCGAGAGATGGCGAACGCACTCCGCGCCCTAGCCGTCACCGACCATAGCCCGGTGACTGACCGCGTCGACGTGGGCACCGCATTGGCTAAGCTCGGCATCAAATGCCAACCCCTGGAGGGAGCGCTTTTCATCGGCGGGCGCGAAACGCTTGCCCTCGCAGACTATATCGATCGTCCTGCCGGCGATGCCGACGATGCGGAACGTTTCAGGTTCGATATCGCCATGTCCGTGCGACAAGCCGTTTCCAAGGCCGTCGCCGCAGAAAAGGAACATTTGCGGGACGGCGATATTTGTGGTGAACGTGGTCTGCTCGACCTCTGCGATTTTGCCGAGGCACTCGGGTTGGACGTTAAGTATTACAACGAGGAATACCCCGCCGTCGCACAATCCGAGGCGGCTGGCTTCGCCGACGAAATCGACGTGCAGACATGCATATACGTCCGCGGCGAGGACGATGGATCGCATAACTTCGCGGGTCCTGTCTGGTTTTGCAACAGATGCGGTCACGATGAGGGGGAGTACGGCGCCTATTTCTACCGCCATTGCCCCATCTGCGGCCGCAAAATCGAGAAGACGGTAGGGTAACGGTGTCGAAGGAAACCAACGCAATGACATCTCGGGAATGTCGCGCCTTATGGCAGGCTCTAAAATTTCAATATGCGGACATCGAGCCATATGATCTCGATGCCCTGCAAGGATATATCGCTCTCGAGTGTGCCGAATCGTGCCGCAAGGGCGAGACTCCGCGCTATACGATTCCCCGCTGCAAGAACGACAGCCTCTGCTGCAAGATGAACCCCGACGGTGGCATCCTAAGGGCATACCTGAAAATCGACTGCCCCAGCCAGTGGAACGGCCGCGAGGCGGTCAGTTTCAACTCCGACGGCTTTATCGGCTTCTGCGGTTGGGCCGACTCGCAGAACAGCCAGCCGTTTTACCGCGCTTGGCGTGCTTGGTGCTGCAACTATATGACATACAAGCTCGAAGATCCGATTGTCTTGATAATGAATGGACTGGAAGATGTTTGATACCGCTGATTGTGACCGTATCCATAGCACGCATGGCGATGCGGTCATCGTAGACCCCGTCGAGCTCATCGGACTCGCCGAATTCCTTGAATCGATAACGAGTACGGTGTACTGGGAGGGTAGGGCTATCTGCGGCGCAGGAAACGATATCTCCAAGCGCCTGCGCGAGATAGTCTGTCAATCTAGACCCTGCTGAGAGGAAGATGTTTTTGATATACTTCCATGCCCCTTTTGCGGCAACACGGACATAGAGCCATCCCGATACGACGTCGATGTGTGGGACGATGCCGAGGGGAACACCATCTACGACGTCCGCATGATAATGAACTGCGGCGAGTGCAATATGCATATGATCGGTCCCGATGGAGTTGCCGATTCAACGGATGATGCCGAAAGTGTCGCACGGGACGGATTGATACGCCAGTGGAACACGAGATGGACCCCGAGCGAGGGGGACGGACATGGTGTGGCTCATTAGATATGCCTTTCTTGCACTGGCCCTCGTCTGTGTGGTCAGCTTGCTCGGCTTGGTCGCGCCGGATGCGAAAGCATCTAAAAGGTGGCGTCATCTATACGTCGGTTCGGTCGTCGTCGTATGCGCAGTTGTCTGCATCCTGTTTCAGACACTTGTCCCGACAGAGTTTAAAGTGGTCGGAGAGGGAAACGAAGTTGTGGAGACGCATTCCCTCGCTGCGCTAAAGACGGGCTCGCGTCTGTCCGGCAAGGCGTCGTTCTCCTTCGGATACCTCAACGAGGATGAAGACTACGTCCTGATGGTGGAACGGGGCAATGGCGGCTATCGGAGGAAATGTTACTCGGCCGATTCAGTGGTGGTTTATGAGGATGCGGGCGCCGGCGAGGCGAGGGTCGATATGGTCAAGCGCTTTTCGGTTATTCGCTGCACTTATAAGTTTCCTTTTATCGGCAGGTGGGTGCGCGATCTGCACCTCTTCACTAGGCAGGAAGTGCAGATACATGTTCCCAAGGGAAGCATCGAACAGGGCGGGTACGATTTTTCATAGCCTATCGGCGACTTGATTTGACAATTCTCAAATGGCGGTCTTGAGATCGCCTTTTTTGATGTTCTTCTACCGCTTGGATCTTGTATTTTACTCACCATACAACTATACTATATGTGAAAAGCGAAACGTAAGCGTTTCGCAGCCCTATAAGAGAGGACGTTCACCGAATGACATTCCATTGCCTGATCGTCGGGAGCAGGCGCTATACCGACTATGCCGCCTTCAAGGCGAAATGCGATGCCCTGCTCGCCGGCAAGGCCGATATCGAGATCGTCTCGGGTGGCGCATCCGGTACTGATGCCATGGCGGAGCGATATGCCCATGAACATGGCTACTCACTGCAGATCTTCCCAGCCGATTGGTCACGATATGGGAAACGAGCAGGTTACGTAAGGAACCGCGAAATGCACTCCTACATTTCCACTTTCACCGATCGCGGCGTAATCGCCTTTTGGGACGGCTCGAGTAGGGGAACCGCGCAGAGCTTCGCTCTATCGAGGGAATTCGATAATCCGCTCAGGGTTATCCGAATCGATTCAAGCCACAGGCCTTCAGTCTCATAAGTTTCATACATGCCCCATATCGATATGCCGTTAAAACAACCAAATACTAATGGACTACCGATGGCTGTGCTAAGATTAACGTCAGTTAATGCGCTTCCCCAAGGCGTCAAAGATAGGAAATGACCCGATGCACTCTGAGAAGATTCTTCAGGCAAATCGGAATTTTAGGCAGGATTGACTTGCCGTAGGGCTGCCCAATCGGTCGGGGGAGACGCATCCGAGCATTGATAGGAAAGGATGCGAAGCCAATGACCCGACAAATCAAAAAGGGCGAAACTCATGAAAATCTCTAGTCAGAAGACCAGACGTTTGCTGGAACTCGGCGTCGCGCTTGTAATTGCCGTCGGCACTCCGTATTTGACGCATGTCGGTCTCGAGTGCTTTGGTAACTCCACAGCCGATCAGTTCGTGACGTCAACTCAGGCTCCAGACGGAACCTCGACTTCAAGCCAACCGATTTCGATTCCAGACTACACCGGCAACCCGTCAGTAACGCTCTCGGATGCGAGTGGGTTGTCGGCTAAATTGGCACCTACCAATCCGATTCTCCCGGATCTTGATTCAAGCGGCAGATGCGGCGCGGTTGAAATGGTCGTATCTCTCGAGACTGCTCCATCACGAGGGGGGAAGCGCGGTTCGATCGGCATGGTTAAACCCTCCGGTTGGCATATGGTTCGCGATGATTCCCTCGATGGCAAGTACCTTTACAACCGCTGCCATCTGGTTGCCTGGTGCCTGTCCGGCATGAATGCCGAGAAGCGGAACCTTATAACGGGGACTCGCTATATGAACGTCGAGGGCATGCTGCCCTATGAGACAAAGGTAACCGACTTTATTTTCGCCGGCGGCGGTCGCGTCTACTACAGGGTGACGCCCGATTTCCGCACGGGCGAGTTAGTTGCCCGCGGCGTGCGCATCCAGGCGTATTCCCTTGCTGACAAGGGAAAGAGCATCGATTTCGATGTGTACTGCTATAACGTCCAGCCCGGCTACAAGATTGACTACGCCACGGGCGAAGCGACGAAAATCGACTAATCAAATGTCTGGCAAGGAGATTTAGGCATGTGCGACACATATGTCCTTCTGGGGTGCGGTCTGACCGCAATCGGGATAAAGGCCTTATGAATTAGGTGGTAGCTTTGGAAGAGACTGAAAACAAACCATGTTCGGGGCTTCCATGGGGTGCCATCATCTACGCCGCGATAATCCTGGCGGCGATCGCGACCGTTCTTTTAATAAGAGCATTCGTGATCGAGCCTTTCAGTATTCCCACCGAATCGATGTGCGACACGATTGAGGTCGGGGATAGCGTTTTGGCCGAGAAGATCACCCTTGAGCTCGGCGGAAACGTTTCGCAGGGCGATATCATCGTCTTCGAAAATCCTGAGAGGGATCCCGAAAAAGACGTGCTGTGCAAGCGTGTCATCGCGCGAGGCGGACAGACGGTCGATTTGAAAGATGGATCGGTCTATATCGACGGAAGGAAGATCGCGGAGGATTACGCGAAGGGCGATTCCTATCCCCTGTATATCGGGAAAGCGAAGCGGATATCCTATCCCTATAAGGTCCCCGAAGGTGAAATCTGGGTCATGGGTGACAACAGGGAGAACTCAGCTGATTCCCGCTATTTCGGCGCGATTCCCGAGGACAGCGTGATCGGCATCTGCGTCATGCGCTATCTGCCCGTGAACCGCATCGACTTACTCTAAGGCATGTAGTTTTACTTCCAGCCTTACTCAAAAGGGCATCCTTTAATGGATGCCCTTTTTGTAAATCTCTTTGTTATTATTCTCAGTTTGATCTTGCTTACACAACTCAAATCAACTATACTATATTCCAACAAGCGGAACGAATGGCGTTCCGCAAACCGGAAGGGAGATACCCCATGAATCGCAAGCTGGATACGTTCTTCTTTTACTTTCCGAGGGTCATCATGGCGCTCATCGGGCTGTCGGCATTCATTTTCGCCGCCTGGTTCTGTCAGTTCTACTACCTGTATCTGAACTGCATCGTGGTGCCGACCGCTTGCCTTCTTGCCAGTCACGGAATCCAGTGCGCATGCCAGGTGGTAAAGGCATACCGTTACTCGCTTTAGCCACTTGGGGGGGGGTGCGTGGACGCGAGCCCCCCATTTCACCAATCCTTACAGAGAAGGGAATCAACAATGTCCGATCAGAACATGAACTTTGAGAATATCAAGAAGGAATGCGAGGAGGCTGCAACCGCTTTGGCAAATCAGTCCGACAACAGCAGAGACCTCGACACGCCTATCAGGGAGAAGCGCCCTGAATCCACGGAGACTCAACTTGATGCCATGGAGACTGAATTTGAAACCGAGAGGCGCATGAATCGCGTTGATGCAATTGAGAACCTTGAAGGTCTCGCCACGCTGCTCGAGCGTCTTCCGATGCATGGTTTCTGCGGCTATCAGATGTCCGGCTACGGCAATTATCCAGCTCGTGTCATCTATGCGGCAGTAAAGGTTCTCAAGAATAACAACTAGATAGAACAAAAGGCGGTCGAGAGGTCGCCTTTTCTCATGCTATTTTCCATGGCTGATCTTGCATCCTGCTCCATATTCAACTATACTATATGCCAATAAGCGGAACGAATGGCGTCCCGCAAACCCGAAGGGAGATACACCATGAGTGACTATACGGATCGATTCCTCGAGCTTAAGTGGCGCGAGCTGGCAGACGTTCCAATCGACTACGACGACCCCGGGCAGCCCGATGGCGTTCTGGGAACGGACTGGTTCGTTTTCAAGAAGGGGGAGCCTCGTATCGAGGGAGTCTGGCGTTGGTTCGATTCCCACTACACCGCCGGCGTCGGTGCCTTGATATTCGGAACCGCCGAGTAGATTGATGGCCGTATGTGCTTTGGCACATACGGCTGAAAGGAGGACATGATGCAGCCGAATCGCAAGGAGATTGAGACGATTGCCAGGGTTCGGGGCTTAAAACACGAGGCGCTTCGCATGATTAAAAAGATTAAGGCGCTTGAGGAGCCCTAGGAGGGCGTTTTTCGAGATCGCATCCTTGTGAACTACGAGCGGATGCGTCTGGCGATGGAGAGAGTTGGACTTTTGCTTGAGGTCAGGTTGCACTCCAAAGACCGTGACTTTGGAGAGTATATATATCAGAAGGTGGAGCATGACTTGGATATTCTGGAAGAACAAATCGCCGTCTTGGACACCCTAATTGACCTATGGCAGCTACAGGAGTTTTAAAGTGCATCAGGTTTAGTGGATGCTCATTCAACTCCATGAACACCTGATATCGGAAAGGAAACAGCCATGAAGAAAGACTTTAAGTTCACTGAACTCGTTCTTGGTACTTCGAACTCGATATTGACGATGAAGCGCAGGTCGAGAAGGCTCTATCGGCATTGGTTGGAACCGAGGGTTTTAATTATTATCTGACTGACCGCACCGAGGATGAATATGAGAGCGTCTGGGATGAAGTTTCAGCAGACGAAAAGCGTACGTGCGGCGATCATGCTACCGACTATTTTCGAAGGGTAGCAGATAGGGAACTCGAGGGGGAGGCCCGTGACATAGTTTTGAAATCGCTGCGCGAGAGCGAATAGGTCGCACTGTAATCAATGGCTTCGGAGCCGCTTTATTTCGTTCCGTTTTCCAAGATAGATCTTGAATTTCACTCTATATTCAACTATACTATATGACAACAAGCGGAACGACAGGCGTTCCGCAAACCCTTTTTGGAGGTACCTATATGAGCTGCTACGTCGTTTCCGATCTTACGATTTCCGCAATCGTCGCCGCAATGGCAGACTGCGACTTCGAGCCCGCTGGCTTGAAGGACGAAAAGACGGGCATCAAGTACAACCCCGCGACTTGCGGTGAGATTGTCGGACAGATGCTCCTCGATGCCAACTACGCTGCCGTCAGCGAGCACCAAGGCAAGCATATCCGCGCCCATGAGTTCAAGCTCACGCAGAAGCAGGACGGGAAGCCGTTCACCCTTGGCGAGAAGTATGGCTGCATCCAGTGCTACGAGTATCAGACCAGCCAGCAGCCTGGATATCATGATTCGGAGATCCGCGACGTACTCGATTACGTAAGGGATGACTTGGCCGAGAAGGTGCTCGAAATGTTCGGTGAGAAGCGCGTTTGGGGTCTGGAATAGCTTCATTTCGAATTAAAGGCGGTCGCGAGACTGCCTTTTTCATGCCGTTTTTCGAGATAAATCTTGCATCCCGCTCGCTATTCAACTATACTATATGATAACAAGCGGAATGAAAGGCATTCCGCAAACCCGAAGGGAGATACCCCATGAAGAACTTTACGATTAAGGTTACCGAGCACAGGGAAGGCCTGTTCGTTGTCGAGGACGAGAACGATGCCCTGGAGCGCTTGGGCCGGATAATCGACACCGACTGCTTCTGGAATGACTTCGAGAATGGGAGCGAGTATTCCCTTAGCACCGAGGTCGAGACGGATGGTGAGACCGACGATTCGATAGGCAAGTGGAGCGATGCGGACTACCGCGATATGTTTGACAACTAATGTCAACCAAAGGGCATCGGTTTATCCGATGCCATCTTCAGGCTATTTTCCTTATCTGATCTTGTATCTTACATCATATTCAACTATACTATATGCAGCAAGCGGAACGATAGGCGTCCCGCAAACCTGAAAGGAGATACCCCATGATTACTTTGGTCAACGGTAAAGGCGAACAGGTTAACGATTTCCAGTTTCCGGACTGGGATGAGGCGGAGAGCTACCTGTCTAAACAGCGAAAGAAGGGGATGAGCGAGCTGTACTTGCGTGGCGATTTTGGAACTCCGATTGCTTACAATGGTGTCTACTTCATCGTTGTTGGTTTTGCCGATGATTACAGTATGGTTATAAAGGCCACCCATCTTCCGCGTCCTGACGAGATCATGGACTGGATTAAGTCGGATATGGATAAGTTCGGATATTCCGATATCTTCGAGTATTACGTGACTGACGACTACGACGTATATACGGGATATAACACCGAGAACATCGACAGCTGGCCCGTCTTCGGGGCTTAGCTCACTACTCTAAGGCGGTCGCGAGATCGCCTTTTTTCATGCCATTTTCCCAGCTAGATCTTGTATCCTGCTCCATATTCAACTATACTATATGTCACAAGCGGAACGATAGGCGTTCCGCAAGCCAATTAGGAGGCGTCTCATGAAGGACAAGAAACTGAGCAATGCGCTCGATTATGTATGTTCTTGCTGTCCGCGGATTTCCGACTGTGACGAAAGGTGGGACGATTCTGATTCCGCTTTCTCTACTTACGACGGCTCTGATGCGAAGTACTGTGAACGCTGCATGGTACGTGTTATGACGGACTACTACAATGCCCTTGATGGTCACAGGGAATCCTGCGATCGTGAGTATCAGGCGATTCTGAATTACTAGCTTTGATGTGGATAGCGGCTCTCGTAGCCGCTATCTTCTTGGAATAGATTTTGCAATCCGTCCCATATTCAACTATACTATATGTTAACAAGCGGGATGAATGGCATCCCGCAGACCCAAGCGGAAGATGATGACAATGACCGTAATCAAGCTGAAAACCGATGGTGGGCGCTACAGGCAGCTCATTGAGAAGTACGAGAGTCAAATGGAGGCGCTCGTCCCATTCGAGGAGGAGAAGGAAAAGGCGAACGAGGCATCTCGGCGAGCGCTTTGGGATGCCATGCGGGCGGAGGAGGAAGATTCCGCAGAAGCGGAGCGACTCCTCCCCGAACTCGAAAGGATCGCGAGCGAAGCTGAAGAGGTCTATACGGAGGCATGCCGACGCAGCAGAACCTTAGTCGATGAGACGGTCATCACCTGCATCGAGGTTGTTGTCGAACTCATCCATGACAATATCGATACCCTGGACGGGATGAACATCAATAGCAAGGCTGCATTTCTCGCGATCAATTTGGCGCTGCCGGAAAAAATATACGTGGAAACGAACGGAAGCAAGTGCGATCCCATTCTCTATGTCCGTGGATGCGAGGTAAGCCAATCAATTGGCATTGGCCTTCAGCCGAGCAACATTCATACACACATCATGTGCTGCAAGAAGGACGGGCATTTTGTCGATAGGAACCGCTTCCTCGGCGATTACGTAAACGGTGTATACCGGTTCGAATCGAAGTAGTCAGGACGGCATCAAGGATTGTTCCCGCCGGTAGCGAGTCAAGGCGATCGGCAATGGTCGCCTTTTTCTGCCAATTTATCTAGGCAGATCTTGTATCTCGTCCCATATTCAACTATAATATATTTCAACAAGCGGAACGATAGGCGTCCCGCAAACCGGAAGGGAGATAACCCATGAACCCCATCGATTCCAAAATCAAGAAGATCCTCGCCATGATTGACGGCGCGACTTCCGAGGGAGAAGCCAAAGCGGCATCCCTTGCCCTCCAGCGTCTCCTCGCTGCGAACAACATGACCCTCGAGGACATCGACCTTACCGAGGATGCCCCCGAGGTCAACGAGTCCGCCGAGGAACCCGGCAAGCGCGTCCCCGAGTGGGTCAAGCTCCTCGCGTACGTCATCGCGAAGAATTACCGTTGCCGCTACTACATGCAAACGTGCCATGGCGCCTATGACTATTGGACCGGTCGCCGTCCCGTTACCGGAACCCGTTTCGTTTTCGTTGGTGAAAGTCAGGATGCCGTGGTCGCGTCCGGCTGCTTCCGCGCCACCAAGCACGCGATTGAGAACTGTTTCAAGAAGTTCTGCGACAGGCGTGCCGAGGAGTATGGAACCAAAATCGGTCGGCGCGCGGGCGTGAAGAACAGCTATTGCCTCGGTTTCATCGAGGGTCTCGAGAACTCCTACCGTGAGCAGCTCGAGCAGGACGAGACCATGGCCCTAGCGATCGTGGCACCCGAGAGCGTTACCCGTTACATGGATGAGGAGCTGAACCTCAAGAAGATGAAGCGCCAACCAATTACCGTTTCCTCCGACAAGTCGATTGGCGATGCCGGCAGGCAGGACGGTTACGGTTTCGGTCAGGGTGACCGTATCGCATCCTGTGCTTAGAAACTGAAACTGAATGGGGGAGGGCGGTGCCCTCCCCGTCCATTTCTTTTATATGGCTATCGGTAATTAGCGCCTATTTGAGTGGAGCTGGTTCTCTACGGCACTGGTAGAATTAAACGTAATGCATGGCTGCAAAGAGCTATGCGACCCCGCTATAGGAAGGAACAATCATGTTCGACTTCAAATGTTCAATGCAATCTCAGCTCGATAACTTATGGCTCAAGCCAGAAGATCTTGCCCGAGCCCTTGGTATCCGCGTGTCCAGCGTCCGTAAATGGCTCGACCCCGAACTCGACTGCGTTCCGGTCAAGGATGCCTTTGACTGGGTGTACGACCAGACCGAAAAACTCGGTGACCTTACGATGCAATGCCTGAACGATGCAAATGAATCACACGAGAAGTTCGGTCGACATATCCTTCGCTGGTATCGTGATGAAGATCTGCCCGAGATCGAGCCGGTAGGTCTTTACAATCTCGCAAGCCACCTCGTTGCCGACCAGCTCGAGGCGAAGGATATGGAGTGTTCGTTTGGTTATGCGTGCCGCGATAACGAGTGGATTGAGCAACACCTAGACGACTTCCCCGATATTGATCCAAAAGCCGAGTTCGCCGCTTGGGCGGAAATCTCGGGAGTACCGACTTCCGAGATTGCGATGGCGCTCGGCATTACAGGCCGATCTGTCAAAGATTGGAAGAACCCCAAGCGCGAAACGATGCTGCCGGTAGACGAGGCATGGGACTTCCTGGATGATTACGCCGACGCGATTGAGATTCGCACCTCCGAGCTGCTGGCAAGTAAGCCCAATCCGATGCCATACCATCCCATGACCCGTTTGGGGACGCTGTCCAAGCAAGACCGAATCGATAACCTTGCCGCCCTGGCGGCTTCAAAGCAAATCATGAGCGACGGTAAAACCGTTGTTGATTTCGCTTATGTCTAAAACTGTTCCAACGGGACTAGATGGTTGAATCGCAGAATGCTGGCTACATGCGAAGCATGCCGACAGACCATGGTTAACAGATGAATGGAAAGTGATATAGCCATGCCGATAAGTGATGGAATGATTCGTGCGGAACAGCGCACATTGGAGCAATCTGAAAAGGCCAAACGCAAATGCGCGAACTGTCTTTACTGCACTTGCAACGGTAACGTTAGAGATGATTTACACCGTCCTGAAGACACAACGGTTGAGTACCTATGCCACCGCAGGGATGGCCATGAATTCGAAACTGCCCATTCGAACCGATGCAATTATTGGACGAAACGGACCGACGGTCAATCCTAGCGCCGCGCGTTCACATCCTCACGCGGTTTGTTTTCATCAATCCCACGCAGGTCGAACTGTTTGTTTCCGCGTTTAAGTACGAGCTGCCAGCCGCATGCATCGCAGATCTTGACGAATTCATCGATGGTGAATCGCGTATTGTTGTGCAGGCGCGTCGACAGACTGCCCTTCTGCTTGCCAGTTTTAACGGATGCATCCTGCAGCGTCATGCCGCAATCTTGCACCATATAGCGAATAGCGTCGGACGAACCAATCCGTTCAAGCACTGAAAACCTCTTTCAGATATACGATAGTCTATTTCGATTATATCCAATCTAGAAATATCCTAGATGCGGTGAAGTAATCTAGTGCAGTAAACAGAGCTGAATTGCAGCGCAATTGCGATCGGATCGCCACCCCCATTGCCGCTGCGGCAAGTCAATTTGAATATATACAGGCTGTCCCAAGATGTAGGAGTCAATTCCCACAATAGGAGGACAGATGGATAACGATACCCAATTCGACCCGGCAACTATTCGCATGGCGTATTTTGCCTTGCTCTTAAGCGGTCGAAAGTACGACAACTTAGATCTTGCCGTCGCTCAGGAGATGCTGAAAATGAATCGCCTCACTGCCGAGCGATCATTGCCGAATTTGATCGGTAATTCAGTGCGAATCGCGGCAACTATTAACTCGATTGAATTCGAGGAATCCTCAAAACGCTATCTGATTAAGTTCTCGGCAGATAACGGGGAAGAGGAGGAGTGGGTTCGTTCTGAACGTGTGGACTCCAGTCATAAGGCTGCTGTAAAAAAGATTTGGGGGCGAGATTTGGTCGGACATCGTGTCCTTATTTTCAAATACAAGGACAAGGTTGGATCCAAAGAGGCACCCAATGGTTACCGAATCGCTCCGTATTGCATCGACCTCAGCAAGGCGGAGTAGATACTGATGAAGCGCATGAAGACGGAAAACTTGGATCTCAGGGCAATTGTTGAGTCCGAACTTGAGAAACATAACTGCGACGGACTTTATTCTCCGTGCAGCTACTGCGAACACGGATGTTCCCGTACGGAACTTTTCTCCTGCGGCGAAGCGCGTTCAGACTGTCGTCCTGGTCTGCAACATCCCGGTACAAGTGACCTGAAGATTGTCTCATACGATGAATACTGCGAGATTGCAGACCGAATCGAAGCTGAACATAGGCGTCTCGAGGAAAAACGCCGCCTCGAGACGGCAGTAAAGAAGAAGGCCGAACGACTCGAGGCCAGGCGAATCAAAGACGAGAACGTCCTCAAAAAGAAGCAAGAGCGACTCGAGAAGCGAAAGCAATTAGCCGAGAATATCCGCGCTCGTTTTGAAAGGATAATCACAGAGATTACAGGCGCGGTGCGTACGAGTATTCTGTGTAAACTACTCAGTGGCGTATCGATTGGATCTCTCGTCTTTTCGGTTGCATCAATTATTTTCTTCGAGGTCATCAAGAACGAATGGATGGCATCTGCGGCAAAGGCTGAAGCGCTGGCGGCGGTCTATCTATTCCAGAAGCTGATTATGTTCGAGGCCATTTATGTTTTCGTTATCGTTACGTTTACAATCGCTCTGATTGCCATCCGCGTTATTCGCGGCGATTACAGAACTGATTTTGAGCTCGACCAACAGTCTGAAAAAGAAGAAGAGGATGACCGGTTTTTCCTATAGATCTTTGAAAGCTCTTGTTCCCGAAGTGTTTTCAGCGCCATGTTAAAGGACCAATTCAACTCGGATTGGTCCTTTTCGTTACTTGATTTCAGTAACGAATTCGGAAGCCGAAGTCGTTTATTATGACTCCAAAAAAGTGCATAGCGCTATTATGCAAGTCATTTCCCTGATGCTAAATCGTTCGAGGTGTGACACAACTGCGACAGAGGTGCGACATTATTCCTTTCTGAACATTTCGTCAAAGGTTAGCCTTGCTATTCCTAAACATACTTCGACAGCGTTTATCATCGCTGCGATCGTCTGATTTCCAACAATCGACTAAGGACTTGCCGATCGACGCGCAAATGGTTTTACCGATGTTAGTTCGCTTAATCCACCTTCCAAACAGATCTCAAATAAGCTCAGCAACCTTCTGTTTAATTCTCAGTCTCTCAATCAAGGATTTCGACCTGTAACGCTAAGACGCGATTTTGGCGGTACCTGTTATAGGTCGAGACATTTGGACAGGACGTTCTTCGCCATATCGAAGGGGCGATCCGTACATTCGAACATGTACATGTCGGTAAGGCAGGAACTGGGGAACTCTACTGTTGAACTGAAAAACTTTGAATTACACGTTGCTCCATTCTCAAAAGCATTTACAACGGGCTCAATTTGGTTTTGCAAGTTCATATTTGCGGCACGTTTCAATTATTTTTAGACCGAGTCCTTAGCGAATCGAAATGAGTTATTGCATCAAATTATTGTCTCGGCAATATTCTGAATCGGATTAGATATCCAACTGAAAAGCTAATCGAATAGCATACGGAGTGCCATTCAAGGCACTCCGTAGTATTACTGCTTGTTGTTATTTTCATTTGTCGTTCAATTAGAAAGACGGTCTCAGCTGAATCAAGACACCGATTTAGAAAAGATAATTAAATAATTCTGCCCGTTTGATTTTTATGAATCAAACGGAATCTATCTATTCATCTGTTTTGGTTGTCATTTGCTATTGCTAATTTCGGGCGCAACGTAAAGGCGAACCATATCTGAAAACATAGATAAGAGCGTGGCGATTCAAATCTGTCCGCGTGTTTTACGACTGATTTTACAGTCCGGTGCGAACTCAATGCTTATCGTACGCTCTTTTCGGTAGACAATTTATAGCTACGGACTATTGTCACGAGCGCATTTCAAGCAATTGGTACAACTTGCACAGCGCCTTTAATGGCGCTGTGCTGTATCGCTATTTGTTCTTATTCTTCTTGCCAAGGTCTACGTATGCCGTTACGACAGGCTGAAATTATCTTTAGCGCCGTGCAATAAAAAGTATTTAGCGTGTTCGATTTCCCTTTCATCTGACTGTGCATCCACCGCCAAGACTTCCGACCGATACCTATTTGAATACAAGCCGTTCAATCTGCAAAGGTTATTTTCTTTCAATTCTGTCGTTCTCTAACTAATTTTTACGGCCGATTGTACTTTGCAAAATGCCGAAATAGGTTTTCGGATTGCCAATCGGGAGCGATCAAAGGCAGCCTGTACTTCCATTTCAGGTTGCCAGAAAATGGTTGACGGCTTTCCAATTACATCGCGAAGCGTTTGCACTTTTATATTTCGCATCCGAAGGACAGCCGAATCATCGCTCAGATTAGATCGCCGCGATTAGTTTTTCCTAACAAATAGTTTGTTATCAAGACAGTTTCGATACCTTGCCGCCTGTGGTTTTGAGTCAGATGGTTTGCTGCTAACACTTTAATAATCAATTCAACAAACCCGAAATTATTCATCGGATAGGGAAGAGGCATAGCCTAACAGGGCTGTGAATTACCAAGCCCACCCATCGATCGCACTCCTAAGGTACGATCTAAAATTTCCACTCCACAGTTGTGGCATTGTCAGACATTTAATTGTCAGCCATTACCAGTTTGTCAGACATTTACTGGCATCCCTATTTCTGGTTATCCGTTCCCGCAGAAATGGATCTCACAACAAGAAACCACCCCGAGCAGAGTCCAATCAC